>ENA-UEYI01001622-UEYI01001622.1-human-gut-metagenome-genome-assembly--contig:-NODE-1622-length-18172-cov-3.469964_pt1 | contig 18172 bp, 9 predicted proteins | sample MGYA00242900_ERZ507916 | MGnify/ENA primary metagenome ERZ507916 (study PRJEB26167, sample SAMN06115521) | human gut metagenome | host: Homo sapiens | place: China:Chongqing | collected 2015-09-02...
ACTGTGGATATTTTGTCTGTTAAAACCTGTTCGGCCCGATGAACAAATTAAGTGTTTGTAACCGCAATGGGTCTATAGCCCGGATGGAGCGGTTGGGAAAGGAAAGAACCCGATTTTTCTTTCTGATTAATTTTGATGAAACGGAATGTCTGGTCTCAAAACTGGATGATATCCCTGCCGGGCAACTGGCTTTTATTTTTCCTGAGATAGCGAATGTATGTTCTGTATCAGAATTGAAACCTGAAAATATTTTCTGGAAGGCTTATCCGCAATCGTATGAAGAATACTTACGTTCGTTTGATATTGTACATCGTAATTTGTATGCGGGAAATTCATTTCTGACAAATTTAACGTGTGCCACTCCGGTTGAAACGAATCTTTCTTTATATCAAGTATTTCTTCATGCTACGGCACGATATAAGCTTTGGTATGATGATCGCTTTGTTGTGTTTTCACCTGAAACTTTTGTCCGTATAAAAGAGGGCTATATTTATTCGTTCCCGATGAAAGGAACAATTGACGCTTCGTTGCCCGATGCGAAGGAAGTATTGCTGAGGGATGAAAAAGAAGCGGCAGAGCATGCTACGATTACAGATCTGATACGAAACGATTTGAGCCGGGTGGCTACTGAAGTGACGGTTTCGCGCTACCGTTATCTGGACGAACTGCATACTCATTGTGGAAGGTTGCTTCAGATGAGCTCTGAAATCAGAGGGCGTTTACCTGAAAACTATCACGAAAAGTTGGGGTCGTTGTTCTTCGAACTCCTTCCTGCCGGTTCTATTACCGGTGCTCCCAAGAAGAAAACGGTGGAGATAATCCGTGAGGCAGAAACATACGACAGAGGTTTTTATACCGGAGTCATGGGATATTTTGATGGTAAGAATCTGGATAGTGCTGTCATGATCCGTTTTCTGGAACACACAGATGGTGGATTCGTGTATAAAAGTGGGGGAGGAATTACATTCCGCAGTACGGCCCGAAGTGAATATGAAGAAATGATACAGAAAATATATGTGCCGATTTATTGAAACAATTCGTATAGAAGGTGGAAAGGTGTGGAATCTGTCCTATCATAATGCCCGTATGAATACAACCCGAAAAAGGGTGTGGGGCAATTGTCCCGCACTTTCTTTGGAGGATATTCTGAAGCCAGAACCTTGGCAGGAACGGACACGCTGCCGGGTAGTATATGGAGAGAACATAGAGGAGGTCGTATATATTCCATATACGATAAGGCAGGTTTCTAGCTTGAAACTGGTGTCTTGTGATGATATCGCATACGAACTGAAAAGTGCAGACCGTAGTATGCTGGACAAACTTTTTGCCTTGCGTGGGGAGAAAGATGATATACTGATTATGAAGAATAGCAGGATTACCGATACATCGATTGCCAATGTCGCCCTCTGGAACGGAACAGAATGGCATACCCCTTCTTTTCCGTTGCTGAAAGGAACGCAGCGTCAGTTTTTACTTGACAGAAAGCGGATAATAGAAACAGACATATCCGTAGAAAACCTTTCTTCGTATTCCCGGATATGTCTGTTTAACGCCATGATTCCCTTTGGAGAGATAACGCTCGGTTGTGAGGAGTTGGACTATTAGATAGGCCAACCTTCTTCTTTCAGCGCTTCTTTCAGTTGTAAAAATTTATCAGCTTCCACATCGTTGTCGATAAATTTATCGAAGTTTGCGATGTTCATAGCAGCCCAAGTCTTGCCTTTTTCCACTTCTGTGTCTGGAGCAAACGAAAGATATAATTTCATCGCTTTCTGATAGTCACCTTCCAGCATCCAGTAATGTGCCCGGTAACTGATAACGGCAGGCAGCTTCTTAAACTGTTCGGGCAGACATTTATAAATCATATCGGCAGCTTCCGACTGCGAAGCCAGTACGGCATAATACATGCCGTCTATTTGTGTATCAATTCCCTTGCGTGTCGTGACAAAAGCATCATAAATCTGAATGCTTAATATCTGGTTGATAATAAATATCCTTGGAACGGGAGTGTGTGCGCACATGGCCATGATGTGGTCAGTATCTATTTCACCATCGAACATATCACGGAATATTTTTTCATAAGGCAGTCTGACACTGGATATGCCTTGCGGTTGGAAACAAATCCAGTATAAATTGCGTTCTGAGATTCGTCCGTTTTTGTCCCGATATGTGATGTGAATAGGGTGATAGCAGCAAATAGCCATAAGCAATGCTTCTGCAACTTCTTCTCCATTACCTTCTTCCGAGAAATCGCATGTCATGACGTCTGTAGCGAAAGGTGTTTCCAGACCTTCTATTTTTGCGATCTCGTTGTATGGGATAAAGTGATTTTCTTCTAGCACCACTTCTTTCCCTTCTACCCCCCAGATGAATAACTCTGCTTTTAATTGCAGCGTACGTGATTCGTAAATATACTGACAACCGTTTGTTTCTGAAGTGATTCGAGTATATGGATAGTGCAAGGTACTTTCTTCCAGCCGTGCTTTCATTTCCTGATAAGCTTCCAGTATATCCGAAGAATGAGGCTGTTGCTCTTCTTCCTTTTGAGGAGTTTCCGGTTCGGCTGTTACTTTTTCATTCTCAGGTTGAGGAAGAGGTTGTTCTTCCTTGTCTGATTCTGGCTGAGCGGTTTGCATCTGTTCCTTTTCATGAATCAGTTGCTCTTTTTCCTCTAATAAAAGATGCATCTTTTTCTGCAATTCTGAAAGGTTGGATTTCAAAGTTGAATTTTCAGATTGGATAGCATCTAATTTTTCCTGAGTTTTAGAAAGTTCTCTTTGCAAGGCTGTATAGTTTTTTGCAAGATCTTGTGAAGATTTTTCAGATTGTTCTTCCAGTTCCTTTTTATTAGCCTCGAGGATTTCTTTTTGTTTTTCTACTTCAGCCAGTTTTTCTTCCAGCTCTTTCTTGCTGACGGTGATAGTTTCTTTTTGCTTTGCCGCTTCAGTTAGTCTTGCTTCCAGTTCTTTCTTACTGGCGGTGATAGTTTCTTTCTGCTTTTCCGCTTCTGTTAGCTTTTTTTCCAGCTCTTTCTTGCTGGCAGTGATAATTTCTTTCTGTTTTTCTGCTTCAGTCAGTTTTTCTTCCAGTTCTTTCTTACCGGCAGCAATAGTCTCTTTCTGTTTTTCCGCTTCAGTCAGTTTGGCCTCTAGTTCTTTCTTGCTGGCAGCGATGGTTTCTTTCTGTTTATCTGATTCAGCCAGTTTTGCTTCCAGTTCTTTCTTACTGGCGGTGATGGTTTCTTTTTGCTTTTCGGCTTCGGCAAGTTTTGCTTCCAGTTCTTTCTTACCGGCAGCAATAGTCTCTTTCTGTTTTTCCGCTTCAGTCAGTTTTGCTTCTAGTTCTTTCTTGCTGGCAGTGATAATTTCTTTCTGCTTTTCCGCTTCGGCCAGTTTTGCTTCCAGTTCTTTCTTACTGGCGGTGATGGTTTCTTTTTGCTTTTCTGCTTCAGTCAGTTTTGCTTCCAGTTCTTTCTTATCAGTAGCTAGAACTTCTTTCTGTCTTTCAGAATCGGCTAGCTGATTTTTTAATTGTTGAATATCATTATCTCGTGAAACAATTTCCTGTTCAGAATATTGCATTTTCTCCAATCCGGTTGCTTTGTCGGATTGAAGTCTGGATATTTCAGTTTGGAGATGTGAAATCTCTTTCTGATGTTCTGCAATTGAGGTTTGTAATTGGGTGAGTTCAGTTTGTGCAAGTGATAACTCTTCCTGTGTTTCGGTTAGCTGAGTACGTTTATAAGTTGCTTCTTTATTAGCATCTTTGACTTCAAATGAAAGTTGCTGATTCTTTATTAATAAAGCTTCGTTGTCGTTTTGTAATTGTTCAATATCAATGCCTGTCAGCTTTTTGATCAGATGAAAAGTGAATTTACCCATAACTGTGTAAAAAGATAATTTGGTTAATGAATGTTGCAAATTACGTAAATATTTCTGAATGTTCAGTATAAATGCGGTTTAAATTGTATCTTTTTGCATGAAAAATCCAATCTATTTCAATCTTTATCATTAGTTTTGTACTTCATTTTAGAAAAATAAGAAAAATGCAAGACTTTATAACACACAATGAATATTTAACTGGAAATCGGGCGAATAGTTTGATTAATCGCAAAATGATATTCCGTATATTGGGTATTTTATTGTTTATAGAAGGTGGGCTGTTTTTATTATGTGCAGGTGTTTCCCTGTGCTATCAGGAACATAGTTATATTTATTTCCTTTATTCAACCTTATTGGCCGCAGCTGTCGGTTGCGTGCTGTTGTTCCTTGGTCGTAATGCAGAAAATAAGCTTTCTCGTCGTGATGGCTACTGTATTGTTGCATTTACATGGCTTTTATTTACTACGTTTGGAATGCTTCCTTTCTACCTCAGTGGCGAAATACCTTCTGTTACCGATGCTTTCTTTGAAACGATGTCAGGGTTTACAACCACAGGTGCAACGATTCTGGATGATATTGAGTCACTGTCGTATGGAATGCTTTTCTGGCGTAGCTTTTCTCAGTGGATTGGAGGTTTAGGAATTGTCTTTTTTACGATAGCGGTATTACCGATATTCGGAGTTGGAAATCAGGTTCTGTTTTCTGCTGAAGCGACAGGGGTGACTCATGATAAGATTCATCCGAAAATCAGTATAATGGCTCAGTGGCTGTGGACTGTATATTTGCTTCTTACAATAACGGAAACGATATTGTTGATGTTGGGAGGCATGAATTTGTTTGATGCAGTCTGTCATTCGTTTACAACTACTGCTACGGGGGGATATTCTACTAAACAGGATAGTGTGGCATATTGGAATTCTCCTTTTATAGAGTATGTTATAGCGATTTTTATGGTCCTGTCGGGAATAAACTTTTCATTATATTTTATGTGCCTGAAAGGAAAATTCTTCAATCTGTTCAAAGACGATGAATGTAGATGGTTCTTGATGTCTGTAGGTATAGTAACTTTACTTATCACAGTTCCTTTGGTCATGCAAAACCATTATGGATGGGAAGAAGCTTTTCGGAAGGCATTTTTTCAAGTAGCAAGTATTCATACATCTTGTGGGTTTGCTACTGATGATTATAATGTATGGCCTCATTTTACATGGATGCTTTTGATTTATACAATGTTTGCAGGAGGTTGTACCGGCTCCACTGGCGGGGGAATAAAGAATATGCGTTTGCTTATTCTTTTCCGTAATATGAAGAATGAGTTCAGCCGTCTGATTCATCCTCGTGCTGTATTACCCGTAAAGGTAAATCAGCAGGCACTTTCTCTTTCTACGATCTCTACTGTAAATACTTTTATTTTACTGTATTTGATTTGTATTTTTGTAGGCTGGGTAGCTTTAATGTTTATGGGACTTGAACTTACAGAGTCTTTTGGACTGGTAGTTTCTAGTTTGGGTAACGTTGGACCTGGTTTAGGTGCATATGGTCCTGCCTTTTCGTGGAGTGCTCTTCCTGATCTTGCTAAATGGTTACTGTCTTTTATGATGTTAATAGGAAGATTGGAGCTATTTGGCATTCTGCTGATGTTTTCGCCTGGTTTTTGGCATAAACGTTGACCTTTCTGTTGGTATCGAAAAGTCTTGTATAGAGAAGTTTAATACTGATTATTGCATAAGATAAATAGCCGTATCATTACTTAAATAAAGTTTGATACGGCTATTTTTTTATTCTAAAAGTAACTATCCTATACTTTCTGGAATGCTCATTTAATTTTGAGGCACTCTCATGTTTGTATTAATTATAGTTCTGAAGCTAGAACGAAAATTTGTTAGTCGATAAAGCGTTTGGTCAGTTCATCAAATTCGTCTATTCTTCTATCACGCAAGAATGGCCACCAGCGACGAACATTTTCGCTTCGGTTCATATCTATCTCTACTACGAGATTTTCTTCTTTCAGATTGCTTGCTTGCGCAAGAATTTCTCCTTGTGGTCCGGCTACGAAGCTATTTCCCCAAAATTGGATACCATTGGTTTGTCCAGAAGGATCAGGTTCAAGTCCTACTCGGTTTACAGCGATGACAGGAAGTCCGTTTGCGACGGCATGACCACGCTGTACTGTTACCCATGCTCCAAGCTGACGCATCTTTTCATCTTGTGTATCACTGCTTTCCCATCCGATTGCTGTTGGATAAATAAGTAGCTCTGCACCTTTTAAAGCCATCAGTCTAGCTCCTTCTGGATACCATTGATCCCAGCATACTTGAACACCTAGTTTACCCAGACTTGTTTCTATTGGCTCAAATCCCAGATCACCTGGAGTGAAATAGAATTTTTCATAATAGGCAGGATCATCTGGTATATGCATTTTACGATATTTTCCCGCAATACTTCCGTCAGAGTCAAATACAACGGCTGTATTGTGATAAAGTCCGGGTGCACGACGCTCAAATAGTGAAGTAACCAATACTATATGATAAGCTGCTGCTATTTCACTATAAAATCCGGTTGACGGTCCGGGGATAGGCTCTGCCAGATCAAATAAAGATGTATCTTCTGTTTGACAGAAATAGGGGGTATTATGTAATTCCTGTAGAACAACAAGTTGTGCACCGGCTTGTGCAACAGAAGCAATATTACGGTGCAATTTTTCCAAATTTATTTTCAGGTCATTCGTACATGCTTGTTGTACGATACCTACTCGAATGGTTCTTTTCATATCGGTTAAAATTTTAATGTTTGCTGTTTTTTACACTTTCCGGATATTGCATGGTAACGCAATGCAATGAGCCATGTTGCTTAATTAGTGGGCAACAATCTATTCCTACAATATCTTTTTCAGGAAAAGCTTGTGCTAATATCTGAGCAGCCTTTTGATCGTTATCCGGTTGGTTGTATGTCGGATACAATATGGCATCATTCATTATCAGGAAATTGGCATATGTTGCAGGCAGACGTTCACCTTCTTCATCATAAATAGCTGTTGGCATAGGCAGAGGAAGCAAGCGGTATGGTGTATTCTCCAGTGTACGGAACGTTTTCAGCTGTTCTTCCATTTTACTGAGTTCATCATAATGTTCATCTGCGCTATCTGTACATTGTACATAAACAATAGTGTTGTCCGGACAAAGTCTAGCCAATGTATCTATGTGGCTGTCAGTATCATCACCTGCAAGGAATCCGTGATCCAGCCATAAAACTTGCTGGAGATTAAATCTTTCTTTTAAGTATAGCTCTATATCCTCACGTGTCATTACGTCGTTCCGATTAGGAGCGAGGAGACAGGTAGAAGTTGTAAGCATGGTTCCTTTACCATCACTTTCGATAGATCCTCCTTCAAGTATAAAGTTACGACAGTTTGTATAACTCCCTTTTAACAGATTACTCTGATATAAATTCCAGTTTATCAGGTTATCTTTATTTGCTGCAAACTTCATTCCCCAACCATTAAAACAGAAATCTAGCAGCAGGGGAGTCCCGTCATTTTCAAGCAATGTGATAAAGCCGTGATCGCGTGCCCAAGTATCGTTGGTCGGGCATTTTACAAAATGTATATTGTCTTTATATTTGAAGTCTTTTAATTTTTCTGGATATTCAGGGGCAATCAGTAAAAGAGGTTGCCGGGAAGCTATTTCACTGGCGAGGTTGAAAAAACATGTTTCTACTTCATCTAACATGTAGTTCCAGTCGGTTCCGCTATGCGGCCACGTCAGCTGGATGTAGCTTTGTGGATGCCATTCGGCGGGTAAGAAATAATTCTTTTCCATAATGAGATAGTTTGTTTTATAATGTTGTTGTTCTTTTCTTATTGGCTGTTGCGCTTGCTGCGACGTTTTAATAGAATCCAGTCAAATAATTCGCGCCAGTTCGTAAAATCTTTTTTATACATTAAACCTATTCCTTGTGTTGTCAGAGTAGATTTTGTAAAGTATCTGTCGTTGGTTTGGTTATATCCTTTCAGACGGAAATCACCGTTTTTAGTCAGTAGCCACATTGCTTCAAAATCTCCTACGAAGTTGGTGTTACGCATAGGATTATCGCGGTAACCGAAATTACCATTAATAATTAATCGGTTGTTAAGCAGTCTTCCTGAAAGAATAGCTTCTGCCTCTACGTCAGTCCACCCTTTATCGCCTGTACTTAAATTGGTTCCCACGTTCCAGTTCTGGCTGTCTATTACTTGAGAAAGCATATTATTTAACTGTCCGGAAAGTGTGCTGAAAGCCAGTGAACTTGTTGCATCCGACTGATTGGCATTGTTGGCATAATCAAAGGTATAAAACTTTCCAATACTCAACAAATAAATGATTTGTGTATTCATTTGCTCTTCTGTACTGGTTAAACTTCGTACCAATTCCCGGTCTTCATCGCTAACGGTCGGCAAGTCCAGGTCGAATTTTAATGTAGGAGCAGTCAGGTTACCTCTCAGATTCAGTAAACAGTTTACCTTTACAGTTCCTTTGGTATTTGAAGCATCAGCCACTAAATCATTTAATGAAGCAGAGTTTACGGTATAAACAGCCTGTACATCCAGATTGGCTTCTCGTGGATTTCCGTTGAATGAAACTGTTCCTCCTGATTGCAGGATGAAATCTTTGTGAATAACATTCTGCATGCTCATTTTGTATATTCCTTCTTCGATATTGTAGTTACCGAAAATCTGGAAATCTCCTTTATTATAATAGTTGATACGCAGGTTGCCGGTTCCGTTTGCAGAAATGTTATCTCTTGCTATAGGATCCATGACGATACGCATGGTAGCAGCCGGAGTTGCTTCTATCTGGAGATTAATGTGGGTGTCAGTAGGAGTGTCTTCTTCCTCCTTATTATCTGTTTTGTTTAAATGATGATATAATTCAGTCTGAATGTTTTCTTGCTGTCTTCGGGGAGTCTTATCCACAAATTTTATGAATTGTGTATTGGTTGCTTCAGCTGCTGTGGCGGTTACGTATGTAAACTTTGTTTGTGGATCAGTTCGTAATGTCCCGTCCACAGTAAGTGTATTGTTTCCTCCGCGCAGCAACACTTCTCCAGTTGTATATATTTTACCATAGAAAGGAAATTCAGGTGTTTCCTTTTCCGTGTGATATACCAGCATATTGTTTGTGTTGAACCGGAAATCATACATCAGGTTCTTTAGTTTTGTATGTCTGAGTGCGCCATTAACTAACCCTGTATGTCCTTCGGGGTCTGTTACTTGTATGTTGTCGAAGGCAAAGTGCCCTGAGCTTATACGGAATGAGTCTGCATGAGCGGTGAATGATGTATTAAGGATATTTACTTTCATGCTGGCATCTGCTTGAGCACATCCCTCCAGGTCAAGTCCGGAGAAAGGACCGTATAATCGGACGCGTCCAAAGACTCTTCCCTGCATATTTGTAAATATATTCTCTACAAAAGGTTGCAGGAAGGAAAGATTTGTACCTCCTGCCTGAATATTTAAGTTTAATCCTTTTTCCTTAGGCGAAACATACCCGGTTACATTAGTGAAGTAATGATCATTCTCTTTTATGTCGGCATGTAAGCGTACTCCTCCTAATTCATTGTCCCATTCACCTCTTATATCTCCCTGACCTAATAACGCATCGTTCAGAGAAAAGTCTTTTACGTTGAGTCGGGTATACATCACCGGATTGTTAAGTACATTATGTAAGTGGACACGTCCAGTTACTAGACCATTGAATTTAACTGCATGAAACTGAATTATATCCATTACATATTGTAAGTCGATATTACTCAAATCCACCAGACAAGAGTCTGTTGTTTCCTTTCCAATACGTCCGTTTGCACGTACATATTGGTTTTGATGCTCAAATAGAAAGTTGTCGATTTCTATCAGGTTTTTATCAATGGTTATTTGTGATGGATGTATTTTCCATATCGTATCATTTAAGATAATTTTGCTTGGACGCAGGTCTATCATCGTCGATAAGCGATTACTTTCTTCTGACTTATGGAAACTTGTAATAGCTTCTACCATACCGCTAAAAGTGGAAGGAACATTATTTCCCCAATGGATGGTAGTTTTTAATTTATCGTCGCTGACCCGAGAATTTACAGCCAAATTAATCATTGCACCTTTTTGCAGACGTTTGTTTATACGCACTTGGCATTGCAGTTCATCTGAAGTGTTATTACACAATAACGTTCCTGATTCGAAATATGAGTCGTTGTAAACAAATGCTGGAAGATAACCTCTAATTTGCAACCGTGTACGGTTATCATCAAAATATCCGTTTAATGTAGCCGGCATGTATAGTTCAACAGGGATTTTGAATACCTTTGAGAATAACTCTGTATCTTCCAACTGGAAATTGAACTGAAAATCATTGTTTGTTTCAGGCAATTCCTTGTTGAGAACGAGTAATGACGGAATGTACCGTTGCAATGTCTTCAGTATACTTGCTGGAAGAGTACGGTATGAATAGTTCCCTTTGACAAAGCCATTGAGGAAAGGAGAACGGATTTCTATTTGTTTTTCCTGACTATTACTTACGTTTCCGGCAAATATGCTTAAGTTTTTTAAGAAATAACATTGATCTTTTTCTGGAGCGTTGACCAGTACGCTGTCAATACTGATTTTTCCCTGCATGTCATCAATGGAGTGTCCGCTGAAGTCGGCAGTCAGATTCAGTGACATATCTGTATCTTTATATTGGTCTGTCAGATTCAGATCGTTAGGACGGAAGTTACGTACCACAGCTTTTAGATTGAAATCAGGCACAGCTTGTCGTGTCGCAACATGTCCGTTTATTTCAATGTTTGCATTGCTGTCGTCCAAAGATAATTTTCCGTTAAATCCTCCTGGAGTATATTGTCCGTCAAGCATGATGTTGCGGTACTCATACTGCTTGTATGTAAACGAAGAAATCACTCCCTTAATATATGATTCAGCTTTGCCGTCATGATATTTGAAACCTTGCAATTCTATGTCGAATGTTGTGCTTCCCAGTGTCTTTTCCTGGTTTAACAAGGTTCCTAATTGTAATTCCGGACTGATTATTTTTCCAGAATAAGAACGTAGATGGGTTAATGTATCGGAATGCATGGTTACATTGGCCCGAATACTTCCTACATCTGTAAGAAGTGTACCATGTGTTGTTAATTGATTCAGATAACCGGAAATATCTCCGTTGAAACTTATGTCCCCAATCCGTTTCAGAATATCGGGAACATTGTTCTTGCCACTTAGGTTATAAAGTAACCAGTTAATACCTTCTTTATCTACTTCCAGTTGCGACAGGTTACCGAAAAGGAACATATTATTTTTTTCGTTCCAGTGGTTTATCATAGCTTCTGCTTTCAGCAAAAGACTTTGAGTATTGTTTGATATATAAATGTCTGTACACTTGGTTTGATATCCTTTTCCGTCCAACGACATGCGCAGGTTTACAGCTTCATTGAAATGAGCTAGTGCAGGTACAAACATGGCAAAGTCAGCCAGCGTAATACGGGCTCTCATATGAGCCATATACCGTGTGTCATTGTTTATTACAGGAGCAGATGAGGCACTGTCGTATGTTGCAGCAAGCGTATCTATATTCAGTTCACTGTTAGGAAAAGAAACTTCAATATTGTTTGCCTGTAATCCATGGTGGTTGGCTGTAATTTTCAGTGCCAGTTTCTTTAATTTGAATCCACTTTGTTCGTTGAAACTTATACGTTTGATTTGCGCATTGAGAGAATCAGGCGTTAAGGCTTTCAGTGAAAGTGTTGCTGAAAGATTCTGTATGCCTAAATGGTTTGAATTGAAACGTCCAGGAGTTTGAGCTTCGGAAAGTAAGTCATAGTAGACCTGTCCGCGACGAATCAATACGGAATTAATACGCAGATCGATGGTTGATTTTTTCTTGATTGTATCTTTTGAGGCAAATGCATCAAGTACAAACTGGAAATTTGTCTTACTGTCAGGGGTCGGACGGTTGAGGTGAGCGTTCAGACCAAAAAGCTGTACACTGCTGATGCGTATTTTGCCGTGTAATAAAGACGATAACTCCATCTTAGCAGATAAACGGTTTATTTTCAGCAGCTCCTTACCAGACTTGTCTTCCAGATATACATTCTGTATAATGACACGGTTCAGCAGTCCTAAATCGATATTTCCGATTCTGACCTCAGTCTGCATGATACGGCTGAGCTCCTGAGCCGTAAAATCGGACAGCCGTTTTTGAATAAAAGGAATACTCAAAACGGCGATAATTCCGAAATAGCATACCAAAGCTAATATGATGGTAGATCGGACAATATGTTTTATACTTCTGAACTTGCTCATGGGTATGACTCAAAAATTAATCAAAATTACAAATATCGCTCGAAGTAATCTATATTTTACCTTCTTATTTTATTATTTTTAAAATACAAATTCGTACTTTTGGCACATTATTTAGAAACTAACACATTTAAGGTATATGAAGAAGAACATAATGTTAGCATGCCTGATGGCAATGGCACTGGGAGCACAGGCTCAACAGGGGGGAATTACACAAGACATGTTGAACCAAATCAAAAGTAGCTATAAGCATACGCCGGCAGATAAGGCTATTTATAATGCCATGGCTGAAACCAGTATAGCAGTACTTGCGAAAAATCATGAAAATCTGGCTAATTTCGATACTAACTTCACCAATAAAGTTGTTTCACATGGCATAACAGACCAGCAGCAGTCTGGACGTTGCTGGCTTTTTACCGGATTGAACGTATTGCGTGCTCAAATGATGGCTAAATATGGTTTGGACGAAATGGAGTTCTCTCAGAACTATTGCTTTTTCTACGACCAGTTAGAGAAAGCTAATCTTTTCTTGCAGGGGATTATTGACACGCGTGAAAAACCAATGGATGATAAGATGGTAGAGTGGTTATTCCGCAATCCTATAAGCGACGGAGGACAATTTACTGGTATTTCAGATGTTATAGGTAAGTATGGAGTAGTTCCGTCTTCGGTTATGCCAGAAACCTATAGTAGTGAAAACACATCACAGATAGCTCGTCTGGTTGGCTTGAAGTTGAGAGAGTTCGGTCTGCAATTACGTGATGAGGCTGCAAAAGGAGTAAAGGTTTCTGCGCTTGAAGCTAAAAAGACAGAAATGCTTTCTACCGTTTATCGTATGCTTGCCTTAGCATTCGGTGAACCTGTGGAACGTTTTACGTGGACTATGAACGGTGAAACGAAGGAGTATACTCCACAGTCTTTTTATCAGGAATATTTAGGAAATGACTTAACCAATAATTATGTCATGCTGATGAACGACCCCAGTCGTGAATATTATAAATGCTACGAAATAGATTTTGACCGTCATGTTTATGATGGAAAGAACTGGACTTACGTCAATTTACCTGTTGAGGATATAAAAGCAATGGCTATTGAATCAATAAAGGATAGTACAATGATGTATTTCTCTTGTGACGTCGCAAAATTCTTAGACAGTAAGCGTGGTACTCTCGATTTAAAGAATTTTGATTATGAATCACTGATGGGTACTACGTTCGGAATGAATAAGAAACAGCGTGTCCAGACCTTTGCCAGTGGATCCAGCCATGCTATGACTTTGATGGCTGTAGATTTGGATAAAGACGGTAAGCCGAAGAAATGGATGGTTGAAAACAGTTGGGGAGCAGAGGCTGGTTATAAGGGACATCTGATTATGACCGATGAGTGGTTTGACGAATATATGTTCCGTCTGGTAGTAGAAAAGAAATATGTACCAGAAAAGGTACTGAATATTTTGAAGCAGAAGCCAATCCGTCTGCCGGCATGGGACCCTATGTTTGCTCCAGAAGAATGATGAGCAGATAAGTTTGTTTATATATTTTTGTAGACGTCCTGATGTTTTCTGAAAATACAGGTTTTCAGAATAAACATCAGGACGTTTATTTTTGGCTTTAGGGTTGTTTTTCTCTTCCTTTTTGCTTAATTTCGTAATTATCCTTAATTTAAAATCTGATTCTTATGAAGAAATATCGGAAAGCAAAATCGAAGTATATTGCTGTCTGTTCGTTAACCTTATGGTTATATCAGCCTGTAAATGCACAAATAGAGATTACAACTCTTCCGGATAGTGTGATAACGGTTGGATACGCTCGGGGTACACTGAAGAACATATCCGGTTCGGTAGAACAAATTACCGAACAGCAAATGAATAAAGAGCAAATAACTAATCCGCTGGAAGCTATTCAGGGACGAGTACCAGGATTGACTATCATGAAAAGCAGTAATGGTACAGCAGCTTTGGAATCTGTACGAATGCGAGGAACCACTTCGTTGACAAGTGGTAATGATCCATTGATAATTGTAGATGGGGTGTTGGGCGATTTAAGTATGCTGACTTCGATCTATCCGACCGATATAGAAAGTTTTACAATCTTGAAAGATGCCTCAGAAACAGCGCAGTACGGTTCTCGTGGTGCCTCGGGTGTGATTAATATTACAACAAAAAAAGGAATCTCTGGTAAAACGCGTATTAATTACAACGGAAGCTTTGGCATTGCCCATGCTTATCGTCATCTGGATATGCTCTCTGGCGATGAATATCGGAAAGTTACAAGCGAGAATGGAATTTCTATTCTGGATAAAGGCTGTAATACTGATTTTCAAAAAGAAATAGAACAATTGGGGTTGCAGCAGAATCATAACATTGCTTTTTATGGTGGAGGAGATGCTTCCAACTATCGTGTTTCTTTGGGCTATCTGAACCGTGAGGGAGTGATACAGAATGAAAGCATGAAGCTTTTTACATCGAATATGAATATGTCGCAAGATATATTCGATAAATTTATCCAATGCGAACTTGGACTGTTTGGATCAGTCAAGAAAAACCGGAATTTGTTCGATTATCAGAAAACTTTTTATTCGGCAGCGGCTTTTAACCCTACTTTCCCTAACCATAAAGATTATACGACCGACGCTTGGGACCAGATAACTACTGCCAGCCAGATAACCAATCCTTTGGCTTGGATGGAGGTCAATGACCGGGATGATGTTTCTTATTTCAGTGCTCATGCCCGTTTGAATTTTAATTTGTCGCCCGACCTGAAATTTATTCTTTTCGGCTCGTATACTTATAATGATACAGAGAACTCACAGTATTTGCCCACTATAGTCTGGGCAAACGGACAGGCGTATCGTGGAAACCGCCGTTCGGAATCTGTCTTAGGGAATGCAATGCTTACATATCGGAAACAGTTGAAAAAGCATTTCATAGATGTATTGGGATTGGCAGAGCTGGAGAAAAATACATATACCGGATTTTATACTACGGTAACAAACTTTTCTTCCGATCTTATGGGGTTCGACAATCTTCAGGCTGGAGCTCTGCGTCCCTGGGAAGGAACAGGCTCATATTATGAGGAACCTCATCTGGTGTCTTTCCTGGGACGAGTGAATTATACATATGACGACCGTTATGTACTGACAGTCAATGCTCGTACAGATGCATCTTCAAAGTTTGGAGCAAATCATAAATGGGGCTTTTTCCCATCTGTTTCTGCTGCATGGAATGTGTCAAATGAACAGTTTATGAAGCAGATTACCTGGATTGATAATTTGAAGCTGCGCCTGGGTTATGGACTTGCTGGAAATCAGGGAGGTATAGATTCGTATACAACGATGAATCTAGTCCGGCCCAATGGAGTCGCACCTGTCGGAAATTCTCCTGTAGTGACTTATGAGACATTACGCAATATCAATCCCGATCTGAAGTGGGAAGTAAAACATACTTTCAATGCCGGTTTCGATGTGGGCTTTTATGGCAACCGTTTGCTGTTGTCTGTCAATTATTACAACTCTAAGACAACCGATATGCTTTATAATTATCGGGTAAGTGTTCCTCCTTTTACCTACAATACATTGCTCGCCAATATTGGTTCTATGCGTAACAGCGGTACAGAAATCTCTGTTGGTATTACTCCATTGAAGACTAAGGATATGGAGCTGAATATCAATGCAAATATAACTTTCCAGAAGAACAAGTTGCTTTCGCTGAATGGTATGTATAATGGCGAATATATTTCGGCTTCGGAGTATACTGTTATAGCCGGACTTGACGGGGCAGGTTTTCATGGAGGATATAATAATATTGTATATCAGATTGTAGGACAGCCTTTGGGAGTTTTTTATCTTCCTCACTGTACCGGATTGGTTCCCGATGGTAATGGTGGATATAAATATGAAATCGCCGACTTGAATGGGGGAGGTGTAAATCTGGAAGACGGAGAAGACCGTTATGTGGCAGGTCAGGCTATGCCTAAGACCTTGCTTGGCTCAAACATTAGTTTCCGGTATAAACGTTTTGATGTATCGTTGCAGATAAACGGAGCTTTCGGACATAAAATATATAATGGAACTTCACTGACTTATATGAATATGAATATTCTTCCCGACTATAATGTAATGGAGGAAGCTCCCCGACAAATGATAAAAGATCAGACCGCAACTGATTATTGGCTGGAGGATGGAGATTATATTAATTTCGATTATCTGACAGTAGGATATGATGTTCCTCTGAAAAATACGAAGTTTTTACATAACATGCGTCTGGCGTTCACTATCAACAACTTGGGAACAATAAGCGGCTATTCGGGATTAACCCCTCTTATAAACAGTATGACCGTAGACTCTACATTGGGAGTTGATGACAAACGGACTTATCCGTTGTCGCGTACCTATACTCTTAGTTTAAGTCTTAATTTTTAAATGTTTAGCCATGAAAAAAATATATATATTATTTTTGACTTGTACTTCATTGTTCAGTATATCGTGCAGCAGTTTCCTTGAAGAAGATCCTCGGGATGGTTTATTGGGAGATAATGCTTATTCTACACTGCCGGCTCTCTATCGGAATTGTGTAGCATCGCTTTATAACTGTGTAGGCAGTTATAAAGACAGTGAAGGATTGCAGGGAACAGGGAGAGGTATCTATGACCTGAATACTTTTACGACCGATGAGGCTATTATGCCCACCCGTGGAGGTGACTGGTATGATGGTGGATTCTGGCAAGGACTCTACCTGCATCAGTGGGGAGTAAATAGCGATGCCATATTGAATACTTGGGAGTACTTGTTCCAGAGTATTAAGCTATGTAATTATTCGTTGGAGCAGATTGAACATTTCTCAGCGACACATACTGATAAAGAACTTCCGGCTTATAAGGCAGAGGTACGTGCCCTTCGTGCTATGTTTTATTATTATGCGATGGATTTATTCGGACGCATTCCTCTGCTTGTTACTTCCGATGCGACCGGTGCGGAAATGAAACAGGCAGAGCGTGATAAGATTTTTACTTTTATCGTAAATGAATTGCAGGAGGCTGTTCCTTTCCTGAGCGAAGAGAAAAGTAATATTCCTGGTGAATATTATGGCAGAATGACAAAGCCTGTTGCTTATTTTCTGTTGGCTAAGCTGATGCTGAATGCTGAAGTATATATGGATTCCGACTGGACAGATGGTGTCTTTCCGGATGGCAGAAAAATCTTCTTTACTGTAAACGGAGAAAATCTCAATGCTTGGAAAGCTGCACAATATTACTGTACACAGATTTCTCAGATGGGTTATCAGTTAGAAAAAGATTATTCTTCAAATTTTGCCATATTCAATGAGTCTTCTCAGGAAAATATTTTTGTAATACCGATGAGCAAGACTTTATATACAAATCAGATGCAATATTTGTTCCGCTCTCGTCACTATAATCATGCAAAGGCCTATGGATTAGGAGGTGAAAATGGTTCAAGTGCAACACTTGAGGTTTTGCAGACTTTTGGGTATGGCACAGAGAAAGTTGATCCTCGTTTCGATTACTGCTATTTCGCCGATGAGGTGTACGATTTACAGGGAAATCCTATTCTGCTCGACGACGGCACTCCGTTGGTATATTACCCAGAGGCAATAGCCCTCGATGTTTCCAATTCGGTATATGAACAAACAGCTGGAGCACGTATGAAGAAATATGAAGTGGATAATACAGCATTAAAAGATGGAAAGTTGATGGATAATGATATTGTCTTGTTCCGTTATGCTGACGTGTTGCTGATGATGAGTGAGGCCAAAGTGAGAAATGGCGAAGATGGAACAGGAGAATTGAATGAAGTCCGTGCCAGAGTAGGAGCTTCGTATCGTGAAGCAACTCTTGAAAACTTGCTGGATGAAAGGCAGATGGAGCTGGCGTGGGAAGGCTGGATGAGTACAAGGAACACAAATTCTCCGACAATGACCGGAAGAACCTCCGCGAAACGGGCAATCTCGGTAGGG
>ENA-UEYI01001629-UEYI01001629.1-human-gut-metagenome-genome-assembly--contig:-NODE-1629-length-18103-cov-4.812382_pt1 | contig 18103 bp, 17 predicted proteins | sample MGYA00242900_ERZ507916 | MGnify/ENA primary metagenome ERZ507916 (study PRJEB26167, sample SAMN06115521) | human gut metagenome | host: Homo sapiens | place: China:Chongqing | collected 2015-09-02...
TCTAAATCGTTACCTGATATTAATTAAACAGAAATAACTGTTTAATTTTCAATTAGATAGAGATTGTATGATGTTTCCTTGTATGAAATGTGATTCGCTTCTTGATGTCGCACAAAATGGCTATATCCTTTAGGTATTTGTTTATATCTGCTGGGTCTTGGATAGGAAGTAATTTCTCTCCACCTTTGTACTTATCCAGTATCAGTTTGGCAATAGGGAGTAGGGGGATGCGTGATAGAACTCCAGTCTTAACCCTGCGTTTCTTAATCCAAATTCTGCCTGTATTGTCCTTTTCAAAATGTTCTGGTGCTAAGGTTTTGATGTCAATGTAGCTCAATCCAGTGAAGCACCCAAAGAGGAACATATCTTTTGCTCTCTCCAGTCTGGGTAGGGGAGTGTCAAAGTTGATAATCTTTCTTAGTTCTTCTTCATCCAAGAAATCTATTTCTACGGGTTCACGTTCTATCTTATAAGTGATGAACGGATTGGTAACCATGTATGAATTAGCTACTGCAAGGTTGACAATCTTTTTAAGTAGCTTTAGATGTTTGGTAGATGAATTTTGTGCCATTCCTTTGTCTATTCTTAGGAATGTATGAAAAGACTGGATAAAGTTCAGATTCAATTCACGTAGGTATAAATCTTCTCTTTTGTATTTCTGCTGAACAAATTCTTTGAGTAATCTTACTGTATAGACCGAAATCCAATAAGTAGCTTTAGAAACTCCATTTCCAACCAGCTTTTCCTGTTCTCTGTTATGTTCTTCAAAGACTTCAAACAGGCTTTTTTCGTTCAATGCTTTTACTTTGTCTGCAACAGCTTCTTTTAGTAGCTCTGCTGTGATTAGGTAGCCCATTTGAAGTAGCTCAATTTCTTTCTGGTATATTTTGTTTCTTAGCTGTGTAAGATAGCTGTTTACTAATTGAGCTTCTTCACTCTTACCTTTTACTAACTGTTTTTCTCTATTCCAGTCTGTAGAACGTGCATATTTACCTGTGCTGAAATAGATTCTTTTTCCGTTTGTGGAGATAGAAACCTCAATAGGTGATAAACCTTTCTTGTTTTGCTTACTTTCTCTCAATGAAAAGTAAACCATCGTACAATGTTTTTCCATATTAAAATGATTGTAAAATGGAGTATATCTCATTGTACTATAGTTGATTATATAAGTTTTTGCAGCCCATTTTTGAAAATGGCAAATTGGGCTGCAAATGGGCTGCAAAAATCACTTTTTTAGTGCTTAATTAAGTGGCAATTGTTCTGCTTTGGGCTTGACTGTAATAGCCTTTGGAGGAACCATGTTTTAGGTTGTTATAGTATCATTTTTCTTCTTACCTGATAAGACAAGATAACCAAAAAGAAGGCTATTAGAATATCCCTAAACTATAATTTACGGCAAATAAAAAACTCCTGCAACCATTTAGATTACAGGAGTTTATATATTTGATAAAGTATAGATTACTTATTCAAAGCAGTAGCAACGTCAACTGCACAAGCTACTGTACAACCTACCATCGGGTTGTTACCGATACCCAGGAATCCCATCATTTCTACGTGAGCAGGAACTGATGACGAGCCCGCAAATTGCGCATCTGAGTGCATACGACCCATAGTATCTGTCATACCGTAAGAAGCAGGACCAGCAGCCATGTTATCTGGGTGAAGTGTACGACCTGTACCACCACCTGAAGCTACTGAGAAGTAAGGCTTACCTGCAAGAACACGTTCTTTCTTGTAAGTACCTGCAACCGGGTGCTGGAAACGAGTCGGGTTAGTAGAGTTACCTGTGATAGATACGTCTACACCTTCTTTCCACATGATAGCTACACCTTCACGAACGTCGTCAGCTCCGTAGCATTTTACTTTTGCACGAGGACCGTCTGAGTAAGCGATTTCTTTCACAACTTTCAGTTCGCCAGTGTAGTAGTCAAACTGAGTCTGAACGTATGTAAATCCGTTGATACGAGAGATAATCTGTGCAGCGTCCTTACCCAGACCGTTCAAGATACAACGCAAAGGTTCTTTACGTACTTTGTCTGCTTTAGCAGCGATTTTGATGGCACCTTCCGCAGCGGCGAATGATTCGTGGCCTGCCAGGAACGCGAAACATTTAGTTTCTTCGCGCAGCAACATGGCAGCCAGGTTACCGTGGCCCAAACCTACTTTACGGTCATCGGCAACTGAACCCGGAATACAGAATGACTGCAAACCGATACCGATGGCTTCAGCAGCTTCGGCAGCGTTTTTGCAACCTTTCTTAAGAGCGATGGCGCAACCTACTACGTAAGCCCATTTTGCATTTTCGAAGCAGATAGGCTGAGTTTCTTCACAAGTTTTATAAGGATCAAGACCATATTGTTCGCAGATAGCGTTAGCTTCTTCGATGTCTTTGATACCGTTAGCGTTCAAAGCAGCAAGAATCTGTTTGATACGACGGTCCTGGCTTTCAAATTTTACTTCTCTAATCATAATGTTCTTTCCTCCTTATATTATTCGTGACGTGGGTCAATATGTTTAACTGCACCTTGTTCTGCTGTGAAGCGTCCGTAAGTACCAGTTACTTTCTTCAAAGCTTCGTTTGCGTCAGTGCCTTTCTTGATCTCATCCATGAACTTGCCCAGGTGAACGAATTCGTATCCGCAGATTTCGTCGTTCTTGTCAAGAGCGATAGTTTTGATATAGCCTTCAGCCATTTCCAGGTAACGAGGACCTTTTGCCAAAGTACCGTACAGAGTACCTACCTGGCTACGCAGACCTTTACCCAAGTCTTCCAGACCAGCACCGATCATCAGACCGCCTTCAGAGAAAGCTGACTGAGTACGTCCGTACACAATCTGCAAGAACAGTTCACGCATAGCTGTATTGATAGCGTCGCACACCAAGTCAGTGTTCAATGCTTCCAAGATGGTTTTTCCCGGCAGGATTTCAGATGCCATAGCAGCTGAGTGAGTCATACCAGAGCAACCGATTGTTTCAACCAATGCTTCCTGGATAACACCTTCTTTTACGTTCAGTGTCAACTTGCAAGCACCCTGCTGAGGAGCACACCAACCAATACCGTGAGTTAAACCAGAGATATCTTTAATTTCTTTTGATTTAACCCATTTTCCTTCTTCAGGAATTGGAGCTGGACCATGATTAGGTCCTTTTTTTACAACACACATGTGTTCAACTTCGTGTGAATAAGTCATATTCTTTACGTTTTATTGGTAATAAAAAATAGGTATTTCGTAAACCTTGATTTAGGAAATTTCTTCCTTAATCCATTCGCAAAGTTAGTCGTTTTATTTCGTTCTGCAACGGGGGAAACCAAACTTTTTGTTACATTTTAATGATATTTTTTTCGGTTTGGGCCGTTTTGCAAAGTCCGCTTGACAAAATGTTTTTTATCTTCTGAGAGAAACTTGTATCTTTGCCTTGAATACGGCGATATGCCCAGTGAAGGGTTTGCATAAAAATAGGTAACAATTATTAGGTATAGAATGGAAATGAATCAGATTACGGTTTCGGATGCGGATTTGCGCAAAGGAGCAGAAGAAGGAATGGATGCTTTTTTGAAAGTATTTATTGACAAATACCTGGAAGTGACAGGGGGGAAGATTAATGCGGATACCATGCCGTTGCTGAACGGGTATCAGCATACATTGTTAGGCTATCATTTCTTTCGTGAGGAGGTGATGGAAGGAGGTTTCGTGCAGCTTATCCAGAATGGATACGGACCGTATATCTTTGATAATCCGTTTGCCAAAGCGATGCGTATGTTTGGGGCAAAAGATTTCTCTAAATTGATTTACGAAGCAAAAAAGATTTACGATGCCCATCGTGCGGATTTGGAGAAGGAACGTACGGAAGAGGAGTTCATGGCCATGTATGAGCAATACGAGGCTTTTGATGACTTGGAAGAACAATATATGGAAGAGGAAGAGCAGATTACTGCGCAGATAGCAACCTACGTAGACGAACATTTGGACAGTTTTGCTCAGGTACAATAAGCTTAAATGGTTTATTTGTGTTAAAATAACACTGCTCTCATGCAGTCTTTTTTTCTTTTCTTATTTATTTTGTGAATTTTAAATCTAAAAACTGATTATAAACTAAAGATAAGAGTAGAATAGAGTATGAAAAAACAAAAATTGGCAGTCGTTTTTGCTGCGTTATTAACAATGGTGGGGTTTAGTTCTTGTTTGAACTCAGAAGATGATGGAATCCGTGAATGGGGCGGATACTTTGAAGTGAACAACACGTATGGTAGTGTGAATTTTGTGGATCCGACAGGGATACAGCTCGTGCCGAATAAAACAATTATTGATGCTCCAGCCTCTTCTGCACTGGCTTACATTAATTATCAGTATAAGGATGACGATATGGCTCAAATAGAGCAGACTAAGAAGCTACCTGTGACATTGTTGCAGGATCCTGTTTATTTGAAAAGATTGGATTGCTTAACTACAACTTTGCCGGAAGAAACAAAGACAGTATCTGTTTATTCATTGGGAGAGAGAGATGCGCTTGTGTGGGGAAATAATAAGTATTTAATTTTGGCGCCTACTATTCTTTTGAAGAAGGGGACAACGAGTGAAAATCTCTCAACTGAGTTGCTGAACCATCGTTTGACTCTTTATTATTTATCTGCTGAAGGTGATGAAGATGCTAATACGTTAAAACTATATTTGCGCTATGAAATTTCTGGCATTGGAGGATCTTCAACTGAAGAAACAGATGATAAAGAGAGCTGGGCAAGTGACTATAACGTTCGGTATACCAACGTGTCTCATGTGAATTTGCAGCCTATAATTTCAATGTATAAATCTACACATAGCGGAAGCGAGCCGGAAAAAGTAACAGTAGAATATGAGTATAATAATAGTACTTCATCTATTCCAACAATAGCAAAGAAACAAACGAAGACTGTTACTTATAATTTGTATACAGAAACTTCTTCTAATAATTAATAAAAAGGATGTTTTGTTAGAAAAGCTGCATTGTAAAGTCCTTTAGCAAGGCTTTGCGGTGCAGTTTTTTCTTTCTTCAAACTTCCTTTGCATTCTTTTCAAAACACCTTTGCGTTCAAGATAAAACGCCAAAGAGTTTTGATTAAAACGCAAGGGCGCTTTAGTTGAAACACAAAGGCGTTTGGTTTCAAACGTAAGTGCGTTTTTGAAGGTATCAAAACCCTTCATAAAAAGCGGCTTTTTTCACTTCGTTTTGCGCTATTTTTCAAGGGGATTTGGTTTTTAGGAATACCGAATTTTAAATAGCTTGAAAAGATACCTCCCTCTTTCCTTAATCTCATACTTTTTTGTAAATTTGCAATTCGTTTCATCGCATAATGAAAAGAATTGGGAATGAATTATAAAGAATTGTTCAATAAAATGGCTTTTTTGCTTTCTTCTCCCAGTCGTTTTTGGGAAAAAGAAGCTACGGAAGGGCAGGGAAGCCGGATGATGTCGGAGTACGTTTATCCGCTTATCGGATTGTGCGGACTTTCGGAATTTATAGGTACGTTTATCGGGCGTGACGTCAGCGCGGAGTTTTTTCAGTGGGCTTTGACTCGCTGTTGTGCCATTGCGGTATCGTTGTTTGGCGGTTTTTTTGTCGCAACTTATCTGCTGGATAAAATCAGCTGGAACTTGTTCAACAAGTATATTCCAAGGGAAACTCTCCAAGTATTTGTGGGCTATTCCATGACGGTGCTGTTTGTGCTCGATATTGTAAATGGTCTGATTTCCATTGAGATACTTCACTGGATTCTTCAGCTCTATACGGTACTCGTGGTGTTTGAAGGCGCACGACGCTTTTTGGAAATACCGGAAAACAAATTGACTTCCTACACGGTTGTCGCCTCCATTCTGATACTGGTTTCTCCGGTGATGATAGAATTTGTGTTTAATAAATTGTCTGTAATTTTGAATTGATGAGACCTGTTTCAAATAATATTAATATCAAGAACAAGCGGGCGTCGTTCGATTATGAATTTATCGATACGTACACGGCCGGAATTGTGCTGACCGGAACGGAAATCAAGTCCATCCGGCAGGGAAAGGCCAGTTTGGTAGATACTTTCTGTTTCTTTTCCCGTGGAGAACTGTGGGTAAAGAACATGCACATTGCGGAGTATTTCTATGGCTCTTATAACAATCATACGGCTCGCCGTGACCGTAAGTTGCTGCTGACAAAGAAAGAATTGCGCAAGTTGCAGCGTACCTCTGATGAACCTGGTTTTACAATTGTGCCTACCCGCATGTATATCAATGAGCGGGGACTGGCTAAGGTGGTCATTGCATTGGCTAAGGGTAAGAAACAGTATGACAAACGTCAGACGTTGAAGGAAAAAGAAGACAGACGGATGATGGACCGTATGTTCAAACGCTAAATTAAATAAGGTGCACGAAAACTATGCAGACAAAGACGATACAACAACTGATACGGGAGCGTATCCTGGTGCTCGATGGAGCCATGGGTACGATGATACAGCAATATAATCTTTCGGAAGCAGATTTCCGTGGAGAACGTTTTAAGGATATTCCCGGGCAATTGAAAGGGAATAATGATTTGCTGTGTCTTACTCGTCCGGAAGTAATAGAAGATATTCATCGGAAATACCTTGTGGCAGGTGCCGATATTATTGAAACTAATAGCTTTAATGCCACTTCGGTGTCAATGGCCGACTATCATGTGCAGGCTTATTGTCGGGAAATTAATCTTGCGGCAGCACGTCTGGCACGCCGGATGGCCGATGAGTTTACAGCATTGAATCCGGAAAAGCCGCGCTTCGTGGCGGGTTCCGTGGGGCCTACCAACAAGACTTGCTCCATGAGTCCGGACGTAAACAACCCGGCTTTTCGCGCGTTGACTTTCGATGAATTGCAGGCAGCTTATTGTGAGCAGATGGAAGCCTTGTTGGAAGGGGGAGTGGATGCCCTGCTGATTGAGACTATTTTTGATACGCTGAATGCCAAGGCGGCTATTCGGGCGGCTGAATTGTCGATGGAAAAGACCGGACGTAGGGTACCTTTGATGCTGTCGGTTACCGTGTCGGACATTGCCGGACGTACGTTATCGGGACAGACGTTGGATGCCTTTTTAGCTTCAGTGGAGCATGCGGACTTGTTCTCTGTCGGGTTGAACTGCTCATTTGGTGCCCGTCAGTTGAAACCTTTCCTGGAGCAGCTTGCTTCACGTGCGCCTTATTATATCAGTGCTTATCCGAATGCCGGATTACCGAATTCGCTGGGACAATATGACCAGACTCCCGAAGATATGGCTGCCGAAGTGAAGGAGTATATTGAAGAAGGGCTGGTAAATATTATCGGAGGATGCTGTGGTACGACGGAACAATACATTGCCAAGTATCAGGATTTGATACAAGGGGTACAGCCCCGTGTGCCTGTGAAGAAGCATGCGCATTTGTGGTTGTCGGGATTGGAGTTGCTTGAAGTTTCTCCGGAAATCAATTTCGTCAATGTAGGTGAACGCTGTAACGTGGCAGGTTCACGCAAGTTTTTGCGACTCATTAATGAGAAGAAATACGATGAGGCTTTGTCGATAGCCCGCAAGCAGGTGGAAGACGGCGCTTTGGTCATCGACGTGAATATGGACGATGGCTTGCTGGATGCCGCACAAGAGATGACTACCTTCCTGAATCTGGTGGCTTCGGAACCGGAAATAGCCCGTGTGCCCATTATGATTGACTCTTCCAAATGGGAGGTGATACGTGCCGGACTGAAATGTGTGCAGGGAAAATGTATTGTCAACTCTATCTCCTTGAAGGAAGGAGAGGAGGTCTTTATAGCGCATGCCCGTGAGGTGAAACAGCTTGGAGCGGCAGTCATCGTTATGGCTTTTGACGAGAAGGGACAGGCCGATACGTATAGTCGCAAGATTGAGGTATGCGAACGGGCATATCGTATTCTGGTAGATAAGGTAGGATTTGCTCCTGAAGATATTATTTTCGACCCTAATGTGCTGGCCGTGGCTACGGGTATCGAGGAACATAATAACTATGCGGTCGATTTCATTCAGGCTACCGGATGGATACGCAAGAATCTGCCGGGGGCTCATGTCAGTGGAGGGGTGAGCAACTTGTCCTTCTCTTTCCGTGGCAACAACTACATTCGTGAGGCCATGCATGCCGTATTCTTGTATCATGCCATTCAGCAGGGAATGGACATGGGGATTGTCAATCCGGCGACTTCCGTATTGTACACGGATATTCCGCAGGATATTCTGGAGCGGATTGAGGATGTTGTGCTGAACCGTCGGCCGGATGCTGCTGAACGTTTGATTGAAACGGCAGAACGGCTGAAGCAGGAGAAAGAAGGTACTGCTTCTCAAGAAGGAAATGCATCGGCTCAACTGCTGTGGCGGAGTAATACCACGGTGGAAGAACGGTTGCAATATGCATTGGTGAAAGGACTTTCGGATTATCTGGAGGAAGATTTGCAGGAGGCGCTTTCACGTTACCCGAATGCGGTGAGCATCATTGAAGGACCGCTGATGGCAGGTATGAACCATGTGGGAGACTTATTCGGTTCGGGAAAAATGTTCTTGCCGCAGGTGGTGAAAACCGCACGGACCATGAAAAAGGCGGTAGCTATTCTTCAGCCTTATATCGAGGCGGAAAAAGAAGAAGGTGCCCGCAGTGCTGGAAAGGTGCTGGTAGCTACGGTGAAGGGCGATGTGCACGACATTGGAAAGAACATCGTGTCCGTGGTCATGGCATGCAACAACTATGAAATTATAGACTTGGGTGTGATGGTGCCTGCCGAAAAGATTGTGGAAACGGCTATCCGTGAAAAGGTGGATATCGTAGGACTGAGTGGACTGATTACTCCTTCGCTGGAAGAAATGGTGCATGTGGTGACTGAACTTCAGCGGGCCGGACTGGATATTCCGGTGATGATTGGCGGGGCTACCACTTCGAAATTGCATACGGCACTGAAGATTGCTCCGGTGTATCATGCACCGGTAGTATACATGAAGGATGCTTCACAAAATGCGCTGGTGGCTGCTAAGTTGCTGAATCGTGAGCAACGTCCGGCTTTTGTGGAAGCTTTGAATGAAGAATATCAGGCTTTGCGTGAAAAGAACCGTCAGAAAACAGTACAGACGGTTTCACTTGCGGAAGCTCAAGAGAATAAACTGAACCTTTGGGATTAATAATTTACTCATCGTATTATGAATGTACAGATAGAAGAAGGCTGGAAAAAGGCACTGGCACCGGAGTTTGAAAAAGATTATTTTGTCCGGTTGACCGATTTTGTCCGTCAGGAGTATCAGCAGACTACGGTATATCCTCCCGGAAGATTGATTTTCAATGCATTCAACCTTTGTCCTTTTGATAAGGTGAAAGTGGTGATTATCGGGCAGGACCCGTATCATGGACCAGGACAAGCGCATGGCTTGTGTTTTTCGGTGAACGACGGGGTGGCATTTCCTCCTTCTTTGCAGAATATATTCAAGGAAATTCACGATGATTTGGGTATGCCGATTCCCTCCAGTGGTAACCTGACACGCTGGGCTGAACAAGGTGTGTTGCTGCTGAACGCTACCTTGACGGTGCGTGCTCATCAGGCTGGTTCACATCAGCGCAGAGGTTGGGAAGAGTTTACGGATGCGGCTATCCGTGTGCTGGCAGAGCAGAAAGAACATTTGGTGTTTATCTTGTGGGGTTCTTATGCGCAGAAGAAAGGAGCGTTTATTGACCGCAATAAGCATTTGGTATTGACTTCCGTTCATCCGTCCCCCTTGTCGGCTTATAATGGTTTCTTTGGGAACAAGCATTTCAGTCGCACCAATGAATACCTGGTGGCTCATGGAGAGACTCCTATCAACTGGTAAGAAACAACAAATTAATAAATACACAAAAGAAATCCCCTTGCTCCGTTCGTAGATGTGGAGCAAGGGGATTGTTGTTTTATATGATGATCTATGTGTTTGTCAGATAAGTTGCATACCCAGTCGTGCGCATTCCTCACGCATGTCTTCCGGCCAGATGCTGGCCTGGATTTCTCCGATATGTGCCTTCTTCAGATAAAGCATACACAAGCGTGACTGTCCGATACCTCCTCCAATGGTCAGAGGGAGTGTGTCGTTTAGCAGACGCTGGTGGAAATACAGTTTGGTGCGTTCTTCTTTTCCGGCTAATTCCAGTTGCTTGAGCATGGCAGCCTTGTCCACACGGATACCCATGGAAGAAATTTCCAGTGCGCGTTGCAGCACTTCGTTCCATACCAGTAAGTCACCGTTCAAGCCGGGAAGTCCTGTTTTAGGGTCTACAGTGGTATAGTCGTCATAGTCTGGGGCACGCAGGTCATGCGGTTGTCCGTTGCTCAGCTTGTTTCCGATTCCGATAATGAAAACGGCTCCAAAGCGTTCTGTAATCAGGTTTTCACGTTCCTTGGCTGTCTTGTCAGGATACATTTGCAGCAAGTCTTCCGAATGAATGAAGTGTACATCGTGCGGCAGGAAGGACTTGATTTGCGGATACATTTCACAAATCATGTATTCTGTGCGGCGCATGGCAGCATAGATACGGGTTACGATGCTCTTCAGGAAGTCCACGGTACGCTGTTCCGGAGTAATCACTCGCTCCCAGTCCCACTGGTCTACATAAAGAGAATGTATGTTGCCCAACTCTTCATCGGCACGTATGGCATTCATATCGGTATAAATTCCGTAGCCCGGCTCAATCTGATAGTCGGCCAGAGTGACACGTTTCCATTTGGCCAGTGAGTGAACGACTTCTGCCTGTTGGTCTCCCAAGTCTTTAATGGGGAAGCTGACAGGGCGTTCCGTACCGCTCAAGTCGTCGTTGATTCCCATTCCTTTCAAAACGAACAAAGGAGCGGTAACACGGCGTAAACGAAGTTCGGACGAGAGGTTCTGCTGGAAAAACTCTTTAATTTGCTTGATGCCCAGTTCGGTCTGTTTCATGTCAAGCAACGGCTTATAGCCGACTGGTTTTATAAGGTAACTCATGTGTGAATTTCTTTAAATGTTTATTTGCTTGCAAAGATAGGTGTATTTTGTAAATATGCAAGCGATTTTAGAAATAAGTTATCAAAATGATTTTTATTTCTTTTTACTTACTGATAAAGTGAAAAGGGAATGATGAAAATAAAAAATGTCATTCTGGAAATCTCTTTCCAGAATGACATTCTATTATGTAATATAAAGAAAGGCTGTTTAGCGATTCTTGTACATGCTTTCGTAATAGTTCTGGTATTCGCCGCTGGTTACGTTTTTCACCCATTTCTGGTTGTCAAGATACCATCGGATGGTTTTTACGATACCATCTTCAAATTTAGTCTCTGGAGTCCATCCGAGTTCACGAGTAATTTTAGTCGGGTCGATGGCATAACGCTGGTCGTGTCCGAGTCTGTCCTTGACAAAAGTAATCAGTGAATCGTTAATCCAGTCAATGCTGATTTGTCCGTCAGGAGTCATCTCTTTCTTTTTAAGGATGCTCCGGTATTCCGGCTGCTCGGTCATTATCTGGTGAATAGTAGCAATGGTCAGTTTGACGATTTCAATATTCTGTTTTTCGTTATGACCTCCTACATTATAAATTTCACCGTCCTTGCCGTTGCGGACAATCATGTCGATGGCTTTGCAGTGGTCTTCCACGTAGAGCCAGTCGCGTACATTGGTTCCATCTCCGTATACAGGCAGGCGTTTTCCTTCCAGAATATTCTTGATGATAAGCGGAATCAGCTTTTCAGGGAAGTGATAAGGACCGTAGTTGTTGGAGCAGCGGCTGATAGTTACAGGCATTTTATAAGTGTCGCGGTAAGCCATCACAATCAGGTCGGCACTGGTCTTTGAAGCGCTGTACGGACTGTGCGGACAGAGGGGAGTTTCTTCTGTGAAATACCCTTCTGCACCCAAAGAACCGTATACTTCATCGGTCGATACCTGATGGAAGCGAACACCTTTTCTCCAGGTTGGATATCCGTTTTCATCCTTTCCGGTGACCCATGCCCGGCGGGCTGCATCCAGCAAGTTCTGGGTTCCCAAGATGTTGGTCTGCAAGAATAGTTGCGGATTTTCGATGCTGCGGTCTACATGACTTTCGGCTGCGAAATTCACGATGTAATCAAATTTGTAATCAGCAAATAGCTGGTCGGCCAGGTTACGGTCGCAGATATTTCCTTTTACGAAGAAGCAGCGTTCATTGTCGATGTCCTGTGAAATAGTTTCTAAATTTCCCGCATACGTCAATGCATCGAGGATGACAATTTTGACGTCATCATGTTTGCCTAAGATATATTTTATATAGTTGGCTCCGATGAATCCGGCAGCTCCAGTAACTAAATAAGTTTTCATATAGAGTTTTATTTTGGGTGCAAATTTCGGAAAGTTTTTTGAATGTGACAAGATTTTTTTGTTTTAATCATTCAGCTCAATCACCTCCAGGTCAGAGAAATTTCCGTTTTCTATGCTGAAGCGTACAAGGGTTCGTACCTTATGAAAACCATATTTCCCTGCCGCTCCCGGGTTGATGTGAAGTAGTCCCAGACTGGAATCGTATTTGACTTTCAGAATGTGTGAATGACCGCTGATAAACAGCTTGGGAGGCTGTGTCATGAGTGTTTTTCGGATGGAAGGATCGTACTTCCCGGGATAACCTCCGATATGTTTGATGAGTACGTCAGTGCCTTCTAACTGGAAACGGTTGATTTCCGGAAAGCGTATGCGCAGGTCTTGTCCGTCGATGTTTCCGTAGACAGCCCGCAGTGGACGGAATGCGGCCAACCGTTCAGCTACTTCCAGTGAACCGATGTCACCGGCATGCCATATTTCATCACACGTATCAAAATATTTCAGATAACGTTCGTCCCAGTAGCCGTGCGTATCCGATAAGAGTCCGATTCTTTTCATTTTTCTTTTGCTTTTGTCCGGCAAAGATACTACATTTGAAAAAACCTTGAATGATTTCAGTATATGGAAAAACACTATAATTATTTCAACCGAGATATAAGCTGGTTGTCATTTAATCATCGCGTATTGCTGGAGGCAGATGATGATACGCTTCCTCTGTTCGAAAGAATCAATTTCATAGCTATTTATTCGTCGAATCTTGAAGAGTTTTATCAGGTTCGTGTGGCGGAACATAAAGCGGTAGCATCTGGAGGTAAGAGTGAAGACATGACTGTGGAGGAAGCTCATAATCTGATTCGGCAGATTACGGATACGGTGAACCGTCAGTTGGAAGACCGTGTACGCATCTATGAAGAAAAGATTCTTCCGGCATTGCGGCGCAATCATGTGGTGTTTTATCAGAGTAAAAGCGAGGTGGAGGATTTTCATAAGGAATTTGTACACCGCTTTTTTATGGAAGAAGTGTTTCCTTACATTCAGCCGGTGAAGATTGATCCGGAAAACGTACGCTTTTTCTTGCGGGACAGACGTTTGTATCTGGCTGTAAGGGTATGGAAAGATGCGCAGGAGAAGCCGGAATATTATATTATAAAAATGCCTTATAGTAAGGTGCCCCGCTTTGTGCAGCTTCCTTCGCATGAGGGAAATTATTACCTCATGTTTCTGGAGGATATAATTAAGGCCAATTTGAAAGAGGTGTTTATTGGCTACAAGGTAGAATGCAGTTATTGTTGTAAGATTTCACGTGATGCTGATGTGTTTGTAGATGATGTACCTGCTGAGAGCATGGTGGAAAAATTGAGGGAGAAGGTGAAGAAGCGGAAGATTGGTGCTATCTGTCGTTTTGTATATGACCGGAAAATGCCGGATGATTTTCTGGATGCCTTGGTAGAAGCATTGGGTATCAACCGGGAAGAGCTTGTGCCAGGCGACAAGCATCTGAATCTGGAAGATTTGGCGTCCCTCCCTAACCCGAATCCGGATATTCCGGCCATCGTCAAGCCACAGCCGATGTTCTTGCCTGGGATGAATGAAAAACACTTTATGTATCGTCGGATAGCCAAACGGGATATGTTGCTTTATTATCCGTATCACAGTTTTGAACATTTCATTCATTTTCTGTATGAAGCCGTTCATGATCCTTTTTGTCGTGAAATTATGATTACGCAGTATCGTGTGGCAGAACATTCGGAAGTGATTAATGCCTTGATTGCTGCCGCACGAAACGGGAAGCATGTCACGGTGTTTGTGGAGCTGAAAGCCCGCTTTGATGAGGAAAATAACCTGGCTACGGCCGAATTGATGCGAAAGGCGGGGATTGACATTATATTCAGCATTCCGGGATTGAAAGTACATGCCAAGGTGGCATTGATTCTCCGGAAGAATGACAAGGGAGAACGGTTAAGAAGCTACGCGTATGTCAGTACGGGTAATTTTAATGAGAAAACGGCAAAGATTTATGCAGACATAGCTTTGTATACCTGCAACAAGCAGATAGTGGATGACATGTGTACCCTGTTTAAGGTATTGCGGAAAGAAGTGACGGAGCCTCGTTTCAAACGCCTGTTGATAGCACGTTTCAATCTGCTTCCAGAATTGAAAGCCCTGATTCAGCGGGAAATCGATTTGACAAAAGATGGAAAGCCTGGCCGGATTATTTTGAAGATGAATGCCTTGCAGGATACGGCTATGATAGATGAGCTGTATCGTGCCAGTGAGGCAGGGGTGCAGATTGATTTGATTGTACGAGGAATCTGCTGTCTGGTTCCGGGAGAATCGTTTAGTCGGAATATTCGGGTTACCCGTATCGTGGACAGTTTCTTGGAGCATGCCCGTGTGTGGTACTTCGGGAATGGAGGTGCCCCGTTGGTCTTTATCGGTTCGCCCGACTGGATGCGTCGTAATTTGTATCGTCGTATCGAGGCGGTAACTCCTATTCTCGACGGCAGACTTCGTCGGGAATTGACAGACATGCTGGAACTTCAGCTGTCGGCCAACCGGAAGGCATGTTGGGTGGACAATCAGTTGCGGAATATCTTTAAAAGAAAACCGGGTAACGACGATGTACGTGCGCAGTACGATTTTTATGAATATTTGAAAAACAAGTTGGCTGAGAATTAATCAGCCGACTTGTTTTTGTTTTCTGATATAAGCAGTAATTTATCTCCCGGTTTCAACTCCATTTGTCCGTTGGGAATGAGGAACTCATTGCCACGTTTCACGAGCATGACCAATGTTCCTTTCGGAATCTGCATTTCGGCCAGTCTGTTTTTGTCTTCCAGCATTTCGGCTGTCAGGGTGAGGTCATTCAGACGGGTATCAATTTCTTCCGGCAGTTCCACTCCAAATTCATTTCCTTCTTTAGGTGCGGGCAAGTCCAGTTGCAGGATTTTTGCCGCCTTTGTAATGGTCATCCCCTGAATGACCAAAGACAGAAGCGTGATGAAGAATACAATATTGAACAATTGCTGTGAGCCTTCAATCTGTGCCAATACCGGATAGGTTGCAAAAATGATGGGAGTAGCTCCTCTCAGTCCCACCCACGAAACAAACAGTCTGCCTTTATTCGTAATGTTACGGAAAGGCAGCAGACAGAGGAATACGCTGAGCGGACGGGCGACGAGAATCATAAACACACCAATCAGTAAGGCTACCGCTGCAATGTCGAGCATTTCGTGTGGGTTGACCAGTAGTCCTAAAGTAAGGAACATGATAATCTGGAAAAGCCAGGTCAGTCCGCTCATAAAGGTATTGATTTCTTTTCGGAAAGCCAGTCGGGTATTTCCAAGAATGACTCCCATGATGTAGACCGCCAGATAAGCATTTCCTTTCAGCTGATCCGTAATGGTGAAGGTAATGAATACCAGGCTCAACAAGAGGATTGAGTAAAGCGAACTGTTGGACAGGTTGATGCGGTTTATCAGCCATACGCTGAATCGTCCCATGGCGTAACCGATGACTCCACCGAAGAAGAACTGCACAAGCAGGTCTTTGGTAATTAGTAGAAAATCAGGATTGCTACCACTTGAAATCACTTGTATCAGTACGATGGTCAGCATGTAGGCCATCGGGTCATTACTTCCACTCTCCAATTCTAGCATGGGGCGTAGATTCTGTTTCAAGTTCATGCGCTGGGAGCGGAGCAGGTTGAATACAGAAGCAGAGTCTGTAGACGACATGGTAGCGGCGAGCAGCAAGGAACTAAGCAGGGTTAATTCTATGTTGGTTCGGTTCCAGTCGGAAATATAGAATATAAATATACCGGTCAATAAAGTGGTAAGCAATACACCGGCAGTTGACAGGATAATACCGGGAGTAAGGATGGGTTTGATTTCGTTGTATTTGGTATCCATACCTCCGGAAAACAGGATAATACTTAGTGCCATCATTCCAATGAATTGCGCGTCTGAAGCACTGTTGAATTGCAGTCCGAGTCCGTCACTGCCAAAACACATTCCTACTATCAGGAAAAGTAGAAGAGTGGGAATACCAAACCGGTATCCGGTTTTACTGATGAGAATGCTGGAAAAAATAAGGATAGAGCCAATCATCAGTATGTTTTCAGCTGTAAAAATCATGATTGTGTAATAATAAATAAAGTAATGTGAATGTTGTATATGTATTATAATGTTCGAAGGTAAGAAAATGTTTGGCAGGCAAATGCTTTTCGTAACGATTTTTGTAAATCTTTTATCTCCTCTGTGGCATTTTTTCAGCATGTACTTGTATAAAGTGGAAAATTCTACGACAAATTCTCTGTTTCACACTGTGAAATAGAAAAACCACAGTGTGGGATACATATTTCACATTGTGGAACACAAATCCCACACTGTGAAACAGAGAATTCTTTCCTACGTTTTGTAGAATGTATAAAGAGAAAATCAGGAAGGTGTAGGTTCACTCGTTCTTATTTGTGGAATGCTACTATAATTCTGTGGAAATTTATTTTTGTTTTCAGGGAAAAATGTATATTTGCAATGTTTTGTTCCGTATTGATTTCCGGTTCGGCGAAATCACGGATGAAAAGGGAATCGGGTGAAAGTCCCGGACAGTCCCGCTGCTGTAAGCTCCAGACATTTACGTTTGTCTACCCTCTGCAAGGCCACTGTCTTTTAAATGAAGATGGGAAGGCAAGACAAACGGGAGTAAGTCAGAAGACCTGCAAAACAAAGTCATGCTTGCATTCTCGAGGAAAGGATGGCAAGAACGTGCGTAATGTAGAATTACAATTAAAATTTGAATGAAAAGATTGAAGAAACTGGCTGTACTGATCTGTGACTCTTTAATATCGCCAAGCATGGCCAAATTTTCTTCCTGCATGCGTATAATATACCCCTCCCCCATTTTTCCATATTCAAAACTTCTGTTGCATCTTCCAAATGCCTGCACAATACTATCCATACCTGCCAGAGATCTGATAACTACTTCAAAAGAAAAGTCAATTCCTGCTTCCACTAACTGTGTAGCAACGCAGATCATCTTTCCTTTTGACTCTAAACATTCTCGTATTTCTTTCAGTAATTTATGTATCGATTCCAATACATCCTGTCTGTTCTGCGCACACATTGCTGTCGATAAATGAAAAAGCTGAATCTCATCATCTTTTTGTGCTTTTAAACTCTCATACAGATCATGTGCCTGCTGCTTGGTGTTACATATTAAGAGTACAGACTTTTTCGTTTCCAGCCTATCAAATGTAAAATTTACAATTTCATAATTTTTCATTCCACATGGTGTAACCAGATTATGTACCGCCACTCTTTTAAAAGCTTCTATTTGATAGGCATTTAAACTCACCATATCAGGCATTTTTTCAAAATCAATTGGATATATTACATTTTCCAAACAAGGCTGTGTTGCAGAGCACAGAACAATTGTCGTTCTGCAGAACTTTTGTAAAAAATTAACTACCATGTTAAATAGATGAATATCTCTCATAGGAAGATTTTGCGCTTCATCAAATACCAAAACACTGTCAGCTAATGCACTGAACCTTGTCACATATGTTGTTTTATCTGTGAACATATTCATTAATATCTGATACATCGTTGTAATAATAATAGATTCATTCCAATAATCACTAGTTATTTGCGCATCACTTATTTCTTCTTTTTTATCTTCCTTTTTTTCTTTTTTATCAACGTGCTGGAACCTTACTACAAGGGTGGCGAATATGCCTATCTGCTGAACTCAGACAAGGAGCTTGACCTGCTGCATAAGC
>ENA-UEYI01001638-UEYI01001638.1-human-gut-metagenome-genome-assembly--contig:-NODE-1638-length-18050-cov-16.395426_pt1 | contig 18050 bp, 11 predicted proteins | sample MGYA00242900_ERZ507916 | MGnify/ENA primary metagenome ERZ507916 (study PRJEB26167, sample SAMN06115521) | human gut metagenome | host: Homo sapiens | place: China:Chongqing | collected 2015-09-02...
CTTGAGAGCATCGCCACGGTGTGTATCATGATTGCTGACCCTTCGCTTGAGGTATGTGTTCCACGCCACCTCTCCCGATTCTGGGGGCGCTCCGCTGCGGTTAAAGTTCTGTGAGTAATGGAAGAAGGCAGCGTTTGCGAAAATGTCACAATTCAACGCAGAAAGCCTCAAATACCACTTGCGTTTTCATTTTCGAGATGTTATTATTAGTACGAATACCAACACTTTTATAGAGGTGATTTATTTGCGGAGAAGCAGCAGCGAAACAAGGAAGAAAATCCTGACCGCCTGCGTTCGTCTTTTTTTGGAGCAGGGGTATAAAAACACCTCGGTCAGTCAGATTGTTGACGAAGCGGGCGTTGCAAGAGGAAGCTATTTGAATCTGTTTCCGACCAAGGATAAAATTTTGCTGGATTTGACCGAAACGATGTTCGACGGTCAGTTCGGTGTGGCACGAAGCATTGCGGACAGCAAGCTGCCGTCGGTGTATGCCTATGCGGTGGATACGGCGATCCAGCTCACCCTCACCGAGTTGAACGAGAATCTGCGGGAGATTTATATCGAAGCCTATACCGCCCCGGATACGGCGGAATATATCTATGTGCATACTACGGCGGAATTAAAAGAGATTTTCGGCGGGAATTTCCCCGATTACACCGACAGCGATTTTTATGAAATGGACATCGGCACGGCGGGGCTGATGCGCAGCTATATGGCACGCAAATGTGACATTCATTTCCCGCTGGAGCGAAAAATCAGCCGCTTTCTGACGGCGGAACTGAGAGTGTACAAGGTGCCGGAGGAGGAGCAGGCCAAAGTGCTTGCCTTTATTCAGACATTGGATATCAAGGCGATTGCCACAGAGGTTATGTATAAGCTGTTTGCCATGCTGGAAATGAAATACGATTTTAAGCTGTCAAGAGACGGCGAAACGGAGGAAGCAAAATGAAAAAACGCATATTCAGCACCCTGCTTGCCCTGTGTATGCTGCTATGCCTTATGCCAACAGCGGCTTTTGCAGAGGACAGTGCGGAAGAACCGCCTGTTTGCATCTGTGAAACGGCCTGCACGGTGGAAAACATGAATACGGATTGCCCCGTCTGTGGAGCGGAGGGCGCTTTGCCGGAGAATTGTGCAAGGTACGCCCAGCCCGCAGACGCTGCGGCAGTGCAGCCGGAGGGGGAAGTGTCCGACCCCCAGCCGGAGACGGCCTTGACGGCGTTGAGCGGCGAGGGCGCGACACCCGCCGCGGGCGAAACGGTAAAAGACGTCCGCACCGCGGATGAGCTGACTGCGGCGATTGCTGATTCTACTGTCAACACCGTCAAGCTGGCAGGGGACATTAGCATCAGCAGTTCCCTGACCGTTACCCGCACCGTGACGCTGGACTTGAACGGCCATGTCCTGCAAATGACCGGCAACGATAGAGACCCGGTGATTGAAGTGAAGAAAAACTCCAGCGGTGTTGGCATCGGCAATCTGACGCTAATCGACAGCGCCCCCAATACTGCGCATAAGTTCACGCCTAACGCCGATGGCCTGTGGGTGTTGAACGAGGAAAACGGCACAAAGACTGTCAACGGCGGTGTCATCACTGGCAGCAAAGAAATAGGCATCTGGGTGGAAGGTGTTCACGATCCGCATTTGACGCAGAAGCCTGCCGAAGCCTACTGTGCCCACCTTATCATGACGGGCGGCAACATCGTTGGCTGCGCGGCTGCGGCCGGCGGCGGTGTGTTCGCGGGCTTTTATGCCTATTTCACCATGACCGGCGGCAGTATCCGGGGCTGCGCGGCTGCGGCCGGCGGCGGCGTTTGCCTCACCAATAGTGCATCCTTTGCCATGGGTGGCAACGCTCTCATTGCGGATTGCATAAGCACAGATGGCGGTTCTTGTGGCGGCGGCGGTATCGGTGCGGACCTCTACGCGTTGGTCGCCCTGTCGGGAAATGCCGTGATTCAAAACTGCACAGCACAGCATGGCGGCGGCGTCTATCTTAATGACGCCACTCTTACCATGTCCGAAAACGCGTCCGTCATCGGCTGCAACAGCATCGCCGGTGGCGGTGTATCCGCCCGCGGAAATGCCACGGAAAGCGATCCGCCTGTTTTCATCATGGAAGGCAGCAGTAGCATTACGGACTGCACGGCACTGAACGGCGGCGGTATATTTGTCTCGACGAGCGGTGGAAAAGTCTCCCTGTCCGGCAGTGCAAAAATCAAGAACTGCCGCACGGTCAAGAGAGACGGGGTTGACTTTCCCAATGTGACCGGCGGTGGCGTACATGTAAGCAGCGGCAGCTTTGAAATGTCCGGCGGCAGTATCGAAAGTTGCACAGCGGTAAATGGCGGTGACAGTGTGTTCGTTTGCACCGGAGGCAACGGCAAATTTACCATGACCGGCGGCACGGTGGATGGCAGCATTACGATGCCCTACACTGTCGGCAATAACCCCGTTTACATGGACGGTCTCGGCACCGCAGTCTCTCCCTATCAAATCAGCACCGCCGACCAGTTGAAGCTGTTCCGGGATATTGTCAACGGTGCGGGCGGCCAGACGCAGAACCGTGGCGCGTATGCTGTGCTGACTGCGGACATTGATTTGAATAACGAACCGTGGACGCCCATCGGTACGGACAGAGACAGTGCCTATATCGGTACCTTTGACGGGCAGGGACACACCGTCAAGAATCTGAGTGTAACCGTCAATGTCCAGCCCGGTCGCGCCGGTCTGTTCGGTTGCGTAAAAGACGGCACCATCCGGAAACTGACGGTGGCAGGCTCGGTGTCATGTACTGCTAACCAAGGGTGGTGTGGCGGCATTGCGGGCTACGCTATGGACGAAACCATCGAAAACTGCGCCAGCCTCTGCACGGTCTCCTGCACAGGCATAGATGCCAGAGTCGGTGGAATTGTCGGATTGGTCGACTATAATAGTCGTACGCTAATAATCCGCGATTGCTATAACATCGGAAAAATCACCGGCAGAAGCGACAACGGCAGTGGCGACGCCGGAGGTATCTGCGGATTTTATATGAACGGAAAGATTTCCAACTGCTATAATGTCGGCGAAATCACTGGTAGCGGATATGTTAGTAAAATCGCAGTCTCCGCCTATAATGATAGCAGACCCACCAACTGCTACTATCTGAGCGACACGGACACAGATCTCAATGGAACCGCCAAAACCGCCGCGGAATTTGCCAACGGTGACGTGCTGGAGGAGCTTAAGGCTGGCCGCAACGATTCTCCATGGGACAGCTGCCAGTATGTGGCTGCGGCAAAAATAACCCTGCCCGTGTTCAAGGGACAGGGCGATGAACATACCCACAATGGGAACTGGACATCGAACGGCGACGGCACCCACAGCCGCAGCTGTGCCTGCGGCGTTGCGGAGACGAAAGCCTGCACCATCACCCCGGCCACCTGCACCGAAAAAGCAAAATGCACAGTTTGCGGTGCGGAATATGGCGATGTTCTGGGACATGATTTTAGTTGGACACATGATGATAACATGCACTGGAAGCAGTGTTCCCGTTGCGATGGAAAGGATGACGTAAACCCTCATGATTGGGACAGCGGTACGATAACAATAGCGCCTACCTGCCCAAAAGAGGGCAAAAAGACGTATACCTGTACCGTATGCCACGCGACAAAGACGGAGCCAATCGACGCCACCGGCCATAGCTGGAAGTCCGATTGGACGTCCGATGCAACGCATCACTGGCATGAATGTGCCAATGAAAACTGCGATGTGACGGATAACGCGGGAAAGGACGGCTACGCGAAGCACTCCGGCGGCACGGCGACCTGCACTGAAAAGGCAAAATGCACCGTTTGCGGTGTCAAATACGGTGCTATCGACTCCGCCAATCACACTGGCAAGGAACAGTGGACACAGACCGCCACTACCCACGAGAAAAAATGGAACTGCTGCAATACCGTAAGCGTACCGAATGAAAATCACGAATGGGCAGACGGCGTGTGCAGTGAGTGCGGATATGTGTGCCAACATGAAGATGCAGATAAAAACCATATCTGCGATATTTGCGGCAAGACCACTTCCGAACACAAGGATGCAGATAACAATCACATCTGCGACTACTGCAACAAGAAAATCAGCGACCACTCCGGCGGCAAAGCAACCTGCATAGCTAAGGCGGTCTGTGAGATTTGCAAAGAAAGCTACGGCAGCCCTGACCCGAACAACCACACCGACCTGAAACACATTGACGCAAAGGGCGCTACCGCTGCAGAAGAAGGCAACATTGCGTATTGGTACTGCGACGGCTGCAAGAAGTATTTCTCCGATGCTGCGGCAACCAAGGAAATCACCAAGGCTGCCACCGTGACGGCAAAGCTGCCCCCGAAAATCACGGCCGGTGATGGTGCAACGGTCACACAGGGCGAGAAAAAGGAGCTGTCTTTCACTTCTGACGCATCCTTCGCCGATTTCCTTCGTGTAGAGCTTGATGGCACTGCGCTGGACGAAAAGAACTATACGAAGAGAGAGGGCAGCACCATCATCACGCTGAACCGTGATTTTGTTGCTACACTTTCCGTGGGTGAGCATACGCTTGCGATCGTTTCTAAAAGCGGTACGGCTACGGCTAAGTTCACCGTCAAGGCAAAGCCGACCGAAACGGCAACCCCGCAGCCTACTGTGACCCCGCAGCCCACAGCACAGCCGACGCAGACGGCGCAGCCCCAGCCGACGGTGCAGCCTGTTTCCCCGATTCCGCGCACCGGCGACACCGCCAACCCCGCATTGTGGTTTGCGCTGCTGATTGTCAGCGGCTCCGCGCTGGCGGCAATTTTCGTACTGCGCAGGAAAGACAATCGCAAGTAAAAAAATTGGTACCGGCCTATATCAGCGCACGGAAACCATATCCATAGGATTCACACGCACGCCATTCTGCATTACCTCAAAATGCAGATGGTTGCCGGTGCTGTCACCGGTACTGCCTACATAACCTATAACCTGCCCTGCCGTTACCGCTTCCCCTGCGGTAACGGCAGTTTGCGTCATAAAGACATCATAACCTCGCACTCTTTCTGCGTCAGCTTGTGCAGATACTTTTTGATTCCTTCCCACATCAGCTTGGACTCGACGCTTTCCTCAATCGGGTTCATCAGGCGTCTATAACAGTGATAAGGAAGTAATTCAACTTTCTACTGTTGGCTGACAGATTCGGGTGTGCAGGGCAACCGTAAGGCTACAAAAGCTGTCTGTTTCCAACAGAAACAGACAGCTTTTGATTTGCGTTGAAAGCATCTTGCTGTTTTCTCTCGAGCGGGGCGGTCTTCCCACGGACCGCCCCGCGAAGCCGTTACGGCTCGATGATGTTGAAGGGGTTGGTCCCGGTGATCGGGAGCTGGTTCATATTCTCCATCATCAGCGTCAGCAGCTCTGCGCTGCCCTCGACCTTGACGGCCTTTGCAACCGTTTCCTGATTGTTGGTCAGGATCGCAAAGAGCGCGTTTTTCGGGCAGGTGATGGACACGTCCGCATCATCAGACAGGGTATCTGCATAGACCAGCAACACACCGTTCTTCACGCGGAGCATGTGCTGTTCGCCCACGTCAGGCAGGATCACGTTCATGGTGAAGTCGCGGTCAGCCAGCGCCTGCTTGTCCATGACAATGGCCATGTAGTCAAACAGCATGGGTGCGGAGAGAGCTTTGACCATGTCGCCGGTAGACTTGGTGGAGGCGGTAAAATTGGCGTTTCCATGGCGCAGCTCCTGTGCGGCGGTCAGATATTCGTTGCGCCACGGGCCGGACTCCGCCTGATACCCCAGCTGCTCCAGTGCATCGGCGCACAGAAGCCGCGCATCGGTGTTCGTCGGATCGGCAAAGACGATGGTGTTTGTGACCTCGGCGACCCACTGATATTCACCCTTGTAAAAATCCGCCTTTGCCATTTGCAGGACCTTGTCAACATCCCCCAGGTACTCCACCCATTTTTTTGCGCTGTCGCTGGGCATGAGGGGGTTCAGGTTGACAGGGTTGCTGTCATACCAGCCCATGAACTTCTGGTAGACCGCCTTGGCGTTGTGGGCGACGGTCCCGTAGTACTGGCGGGTGTACCAGATCTTGTTGAGTGCTTCCGGCAACTCGATCATGTTGGAGATCTCGTCGCTGGTGTAGCCCTGATTGATATAGGTCAGGGTCTGGTCGTTGATGTACTTATACACGGCAGCTGTGTTGACCATGTAGTCGTTCACCACGTCATTGCCCCAGTGCGGCCAGTTGTGGGACTGGAAGGTGACCTCCGCCTCCTTGCCGTAAAGGGAGATGGCCTCGGTGATATAGCTTGCCCATGCCGCGCCGTCGCGCACCTCCGCGCCGCGCAGCGTGTAGAGATTGTGGAGCGTGCCGGTGCAGTTTTCCGCCATCCAAAGCGCCTTGTACTGGGGCAGCCATGTGTTCATTTCGGAGGGTGCTTCCGTACCCGGCGTGAGCTGGAACTCCAGCTCCACACCGTCGATCGTCAGCTTTTCACCGGACTGTGTAATCTCGTAGCTGGGTGTGAGGAAGGACACCGTGCCAGTGGACTGTCCCATGCCGATGCCCTGCGCCAGCTTGCCGGTCACGCCGGGGGTCAGAAGGATGCCATACTGATAATTGCTGCGGCGGCCCATGCCCTTACCGGCGTAGACATTTTCCTTCACGGAATGCTCCGTGAAGCCCACAGGTGTGATCACGGGGATCTTGCCGCTGGCGAGCTGGTCTTCGATAGAAAGCGTCTCGTCTGCCTTATCCTCTTTCGTCATCACGCCGGCGATGCCGCCAAAATGGTCGGCGTGGGAATGAGAGATGATGACGGCCTTGACCGGGAATTTACCAAGATTCTTTTCGATCAGCTGCATGGCAGCCTGGCTGCACTCCACGCTCATCAGTGTGTCAAAGACGATCCAGCCGGTATCGCCCTTGACAACGGTGAGATTTGCCATGTCATAGCCGCGAACCTGATAGATGCCATCCGTCACTTCAAAAAGGCCATAGGCGTGGTTATTTTTCGTGTTCTCCCAGAGACTTGGATTTACGCTGTCAGGCGCTTTTTCATAATCGTCCAGGAACGCATAGGCTTCCTGACTCCAGAGGATATTCCCATCCTCGTCTTTCAGCTCCAACGTTTCCGGCGCGTCGATCAGTCCGCGGGTGGCGAATTCATATTCCCGCTTATCATCGAAGTCAAGTTCATCGTAGACGGCGGCATTTGCCTTTGCCGTAAAGTCTGTGGCGGGTTTGACCTCGGCGGTCAGACCCAGGTCTGTCTTTTCCGCGCCCGGCTCTTTGCGCCCATCCTGCGCACAGCCGACGCAGGACAGCAACAGTACCGATGTAAGAAGCATTGCTGCAATACGTTTCATAGCCGTTCTTTTTCCATCTCCTTATTGTTCGCGGATAACAGGTGGCTGCCAGCTATCCAGTGCTGTCATATCCGGTACATAGATCCGCATGAACAGATGAAATTCCCCATCGGAAACAGGCAGCCAGTTAGAGGTGTCTTCCGGTGCATCCTTGGACAGGATAATATCCAGCGTGCCGTCCGCATTCAGCTTGAAGTCGGAGCGGTCGTTGATACAGTAGCGGTCGATGGAATTGTCAATGAGGAAATCATCCTCTCCGTAGGCGGTCACGGACCAGAAGCCGCCTTCCAGCGTGGGAGGAAGGGTTTCAAAATGGATCGTATACGTCTTTTCTCCGGTCAGCGCTGCGCCGTTCTCATCCACCGTGGTCTTGGGATAGATCGCCACGTCCACGGTGTTGGCGCCAAGCCCCACCAGCGCTACCATCGCGCGGTAGGTGTACTCCGTGCCGAAGTCGCCGATGGGCTTGCCGTAATAGATCCACTGACCGAGTTTCTGCGCATACTTCGCGCCGTCGGCGGCAAGCGTGGCGCGAAGCCCCTGAAGCATCTGCGTCCAGCGCTCGGCAGCTCCTTCGCCCAGGAGGGCGGCGTCGAAGGTCTTGCCCGCGCCCACGTTGATAGCGGAGAGTTTCTTCAGCAATTCCTCATCCGCATCGGCGGGTGGGTTGACCTGCATCAGAGCGTTCGCCGTATTGAAAAACTCTGCTGGCGTCATGGAAAGCACTTTGTTTACGGGAACAAAGTCATTTTCCTCTTTATAAGCTCCCTGCGGTGCGGCATACTCGCCTCCCTGTACATAAGCCGAAAGCGGCAGGAGCTGCATCTGCTCCTGAATGGCATAGACATTGGGCAGATCCTCGTTCCCGGACAGCACCGTGCGGGTGATCGACCACACCGTTGCGGTGGGCACGTCCACGCGCGTCACACCGTCGGGCAGTTTGCCCTCCCAGCCGGGAAGCGCGATGGCATAAGCACCCGCCTTGTCCAGCACGGCGGCGGTGTTCGTCCACGCATCCAGAAGCTGCACATTGCAGAAGCGATCCGTTTCCGGCAGGACGTAGATCATAGGCTCTGTGCTGATGTCAAGCCATGCCTGCGAATAGATGGTATCGACGTTCGGCGTCACGACGGTGCGGAAAGAGGCGTCCGCCAGCTTTTTTACATGGTTGAACTGATTGATGGGCGCACGGCCAGTCATGGTGCCGTCCGTATTGGTCGATAAGGTTTTGGTCGCGTCGGTCAGCACCAGCGGGAACGCATAGATGTATGCCTCGCTGACCGTTTCCCACACGGTTTCAGTATCCGGTGTATCCGGCTGCGTTTTTTCGGCAGAACAGGCGGAAAGAAGTCCGCAGGAAAGCAGCGTAAGCAGCGATAGTAGAATTGCAAGTATCTTTTTCATGTTGTCCTCCTATGATTCTTTTCTGCTTTGGTTATCTCCACGGAACGGTTTGTGCGTATGGATTTACTATGAAGTCGTTTGTGATTTTCTCTTTATGGTAAACTATCGATTATTCCGCCCCTTTCTTTCCGCAAGCCTTGAAAGCTCTTTTTTGACCGCTTCGATTTGTGGGTCAAACAGCGCTCGCTCGGCAAAGATCATATAATTGTTGATGGCGAGGATCGACAGATGAACGAACGGCGCAACCTCTTCGTCGGTGCAGCCGAGGATCTCCGCAATCCTGCCCGTGTAATAAGGGTATCTTGCCGCAAGCCGCACAAGGGAAGGCTTTACCTTTTCTCCGTATTCGCGCGACACACATACGCTGACCAGAAAGCGCATGGTAGGCGACATTTTATCCGCCAGCTCACCGAGATGATCCATCATGCTTTTGATGTCACTAATATCTTCAAACACGATGGCAAACGCAGCTTTTTCAATTCGACTGATCGCTTCCTCGGCGCAGGCAAGAACGATTTCCTCTTTGGTGGAGAAGTAATAGTAGATACCGCCGTTTTGCAGTTTTGCCGCCTTACAGAGGTCCTTTGTCGTGGCAACGGTCAGTCCCTTTTCGACAAAGCAGTCAAGGCAGACGCCTACAAGCTCCTGTCTCTTTTCAGCTTTCTTTTCTTCCCTCAAAACACAATCCCCCATTTCTGTGCATTATCCAATGCTTCTTATAATAGCATATCAGACCCCGCAAAATAAATCAAGTGCTTGCTTGAATAATAATTATGTTTTTTTAGGATCACAATGCTTGATCAAACATCACAACAGCCTCACTTGGCAGCTTTGGCTCCGGTATAGTTTCCACGTTGGCGCCGTTCATGGCGCTGCCGTCCTGCAGGCTGGCGGTGGTGATGCGCAGGGTGGCGTTGTACTGCCCGGCCTCCAAGGGGCGGGTCAGGGTGATCACCTCGATCATCTGCCCCGGCGGTACCTGCTTGCTGGTGTACAGCACCTCGTCCGTGTCGGACAGGACCAGCTCAAACGTGAAGTAGCAGGGGTTGCCCTCCGGGTTCAGCAGCGCCACCTGTACGGTTTGCTGGTTGGTCGGCAGGCTGATAGACGGATAGCCGGGAATCTTGATGCCGACTGCCTCGCCGCTGTCGGCGGATTTGTCCGGCAGCTGATCGCCCGACCACGCGCTGGTACCTTGCTCTAAATCCGGGGTGAAGGTGTCCTGTTGTTGGCTGCAGGAAAGCTTCATGCCCGCCAGTACCGCTGTCACAATGATCACCACCGCCGCGATAATGCCGATTACAATGTGCTTTTTCTGCAGCACGATGCCGCCCTGTTCCTTTTTACTCATGGAGTGTCCCTTTCTTTGCTGTATCGGAAGTTGTTATGGTATAGCCCTATTTTTGTCATTCCAGCATTTTTGCGGAAGCGCGCAATACATCTGGGACGAATAGACATTGCATAATCACACCAACCGGTTCTAAAGCAAAAAAATGCCCGCACAGCGCATCTTTGCGTCGTGCGGGTTGTGCAATATTTCAGTTGTTTCGTCCCAAAGTTTCGTCAAAGTGCATAAAGGCGGCCTTCCGGGGGTTCACTTTTTATTACGCGGGAGAAGACGGTTCGGCTTCGCCCTCCACCGGCAGCACCAGGCGGGAGCAATACCGTTTGGTTTCGATTTCGCGCCCGGTGTAGGGCGCAACAATGCCCAGCACACGCGGGTCCCCGGCGGGTGTCAGACCGCGCTCCTTCACCTCGCGGCCCAGACGCAAAAACGCCTCGTCCGCGCCCGCGTAGCTGCCGTAATACAGCACCGACAGGGCGCGGCAGGCCGGCAGAGTCACGGCCTCCTTGGGGGCTTTTTCGGGGCGCACGGGCACGCACACCCAAAACGGATACGGCTCGTCCGTGATATAGCCGTTCAAAAAATCCTGCCGCTGCGAGACGGTAAAAATCGGCTCGTCAGACAGGCGATACCCCCGCCGCACACACTCGCCGTAAAAATCATACATGGCGTTGTACTTTTCGGCAATGGTGTGTCCCTCGCACAGGCGGCGGCAGCAGGTCACGGCGGGCAGCGTAAGCACCTGCACCGATATGCCCGTATCCGTGCCCGCGCGCAGGCGCAGCTCCTCGACCCCGCGCGCGACCTCGTGCAGGTGTTCCTCCAGTGCGGCCAGCAAAACAGCCGTCTCGCCGCCGCTGGCAAAGTAGGCAGCTATATCATCGGTGCCAAGGCCCATGGCTTTCAGCTTTTCGATCTGCAAAATGCGGGCCACGTTGTGGTTGTCGTAATAGCGGCGTCCGCTGTCCGGCGCGGTGTAGGCGGGCGTCAGCAGACCCTTTTCCTCTAAGCGCAGCAGCGTGCTGCGGGACAGGCTGCAGGCGCGGGCGGCCTCGGTAATTTGAAAAAGTTTTTTCATATCTTCCGGCATGGCGCAAATCTCCTCAAAAAAAGTGCTTGCTTCGTTCAGGGGTGGACGGGTTATACTGCCATTATACGAGATACAGCGCCGTTGTCAAGACCTGCGCGGCGCAAGGAAGTGGGGGTACAATACCTTGACGCGGTGGAAACGGATTTTGTGTGCTGCGCTGTGCCTGTGCGTACTGTGCGGCATTGCGGTGGTGGGCGCTTCGGCGGCGAGCCAGAGTTTCAGCTTTTCGCTGCAGCTCGCCACTGCCGCAAACTGCCGTTCCTACGGCGGCGATAACATCAAGACCTTTAACCCCCAGAGTGCGGACAAGGATCGGGGCAGCTATGAAGGCGGTACAGTCGAGGTCACCAACAATGTCACTTCCTCGACCATACATCTGAAAGAGCGGCAAAACTTCAAAAACGCCTACTATCTTCTGCTGCCCTTTACGATGACCGTAGAGGTTCCGGCGTACACCTGCTATAAGGTTACACTCTCTTACGATATTAAGCTGCAGCGCAATGCCAAAGGCGAAAGCTGGTATGTGATGGAATGGACCGACAATACCGACGGTGCCGCCTACAAACGAACCTATTCTGCCAATAACGCCGATACAAGCGGCGGAATCTGCCGCCTTCACAGCAGCGCAAAAAGTGCCTGCACAGGCAGCGGCACGGTGGAGCTTACCTTTGACAACCTAAACAGCTCCGCACAAAAAAGCATGACTCGCGAGTACGCCATTTTTGTGGGCAACAGTCAGTCCAATTCGTTGCTGGAGTCCTACCACCACCAACTGGAAACCACCTTTACCCTCTCGAAAAAAAGCTGTACCACGACCAAGACCGTGCGGCTTAACGCCAACGGCGGCAAGGTCAGCCCGGCAAGCAAGGTGGTGACCTGCGGCAAAACCTACGGCACACTGCCCACGCCCACCCGCACAGGCTACGACTTTGACGGCTGGTATACACGGCAAAGCAGCGGCATCAAGGTGGACAAAAACACCTCCGTCGGCACAAATCCGCCCACCACACTGTATGCCCACTGGAAAGGCAAGACCTATACGGTATCCTTGGATGCCAACGGCGGCAAGGTCGGCATGACAAGCAGAATGGCAACCTATGGCAGCAAATACCCTGCCCTGCCCGCCCCCACACGCACAGGGGGTTACACCTTTGACGGCTGGTATACCCAAAAAACCGGCGGCACCAAGGTGGACGATAATACCACAGTTACCACCGCCGCCAACCATACCCTGTACGCGCATTGGCATCTGACCCCGGCCATCGCCCCCTACGATGTCAAATTGGAGATGGATGCGACCGGCGTCTATGGCGAGCACATTTATCGCCATGTGAGTTACAGTTCAACCGACGATCACACCAAGGAAACAACCTGGTATGCCTGTGATGAAAACGGCAACAACGGAACCCTGCTCACCGATGAAAACGGAAAGCCCACCTCCCCCAAAACCCCCACCGCAGGGGTGCATTACTATTACGTGCTGGTCACGGCCACACGCAAGGATAACGGCCTGCAAGCCAGCACAAAAAGCAATGTAGTCTGTGTAACGGTGACAAAAGCCACCCCGACAATCAGCACAAAGCCAACGGCTGCCACGCTGGACCTGGCTGTAGGCGACACCCTGGATGCCAGCGCCCTGACCGGCGGCATTGCCAAAAACAACAACGCCCGCCCCTCAGTCACCGTGGCAGGCCGCTTTGTGTGGAAAGACGCCACGGTCAAGCCCCCTCTCGGCGGAGGACGCTATGCCGTTGTTTTTCAGCCGGACGACACCCAAAACTACGAACCAGCCCAAACCACGGTGTATGTCAACGTGACCTGCAGCCACAGATTCGGCGATTGGAACGCCGGAAGGCGCACCTGTGCAGTCTGCGGCGAGGTAGAAACACGCACCAACACCGTCACCGTCACATGGGGCGAGCTGGCCTACACCTACACCGACGGGGCGTGGAACCCCGCCACACACGATTATGACATCGGCGGCGGCTGGGCACCGAACCGCAAAAACGGCGATGTCATCACCGTGCAGAATGAGGGCGCAAGCGAAGTCCGCGTGAAGTTCCAATACACACGAACCGACACGGCAATCGGCGGCAGCTTTGCCGACAGCGACGGAGACACCGTCAGCCTGATTGCCCTGCCGATAAGCAGGACAAAAACCGTGCGGCTGTGCCTGACAGGCCGCCCTGACAAAACACTGAACAACACAAAAATCGGGTCGGTAACGGTCCGACTGGAAGGGGGCTATTGATGGAAAACACAGACAAAAAAGGCAAAAAGCGGTGGCTGCTGCTCCTGCTGCTGTTGCTGTTGCTGCTTCTGTTGCTGCTTGGCGTGCTGTTCAGCCGCAAAAAGCCGCAGGCGACGGACCCCGCCCCCGCGCCGGAATCCTCGGTATCGACGTCCTCCGGCGGCGGCACGGTGTCGCTGACCTATTCCGATGCGGCAAGTATCGACTTAACCGCCGGGCAGGTCACGCTGCTGTTTGCCAACCCCGAAAAGTCCGGCTGGGACGCCACGGTCTGCCTGGTCGTCGGGGAGCGTGAGGCGGCACGATCCGACCTGCTGGCCCCCGGCGAGCAGGTCACCCAGCTGGCACTTTTGGAGGGTGCCGAAAAAGACCTGACGGCAGGCAGCTGCAGCGGCACGCTGAAGGTATCGTTCTACCACCCGCAAACCGGCGCCAAGGCTATGCTGGACGCCGAAATTCCCGTAACCGTCACCGTAACGGGCTGACCCCCGCACGGACGACATAGGGCAATGCCCGTACAATTTTTCAGGAAGGATGAAAAACAATGATGAAGAAAAAAACAGCTCTGGTACTTACTCTTGCCATGGTGTTCTCTCTGGCACCCCTGTCTGCCTACGCGGACACGATCACCGAAGTCGGCAGCTCAGCCAGCCACGATGTAACGGCAACCTATAGGGCAGATTCGTCCGGCGGCGCAGGCGGCACGGTGTACAGTGTGGACATCACCTGGGGCGATATGGCGTTTACCTATACGGCGGAAGCCGGTATTTGGGACCCTGCCACCCACAAAACCACCGACGCCGAAAGCGGTGTCTGGACGGTAGACAAGAAAGGCGGCAATACGATCACCGTGACCAACCACTCCAACACGGGCGTTACGGCAGCGTTCAGCTATGCGGCAGGCGCTGGCTTTGAGGGCATCACCGGCACCTTCGACAACGCATCGCTCAATCTGGAAAGCGCCGTCGGCACGACTGTGGAGGCAGCCCCCAAGGCCACGGCCTCACTGTCTCTGAACGGCGCATTGGGCAGCACCACCACCGACAACACCAAAATCGGTACCATCACCGTGACGCTGAACTGAGCAACGCATTTCCCGGGACAGTTTTCTTGCAAAACAAACGGGCACGGGCGAGCAATGCTCGCCCCTACAATGTACTCTTTCAAAACGCAAAAAGGGATGCCGCATTCGCGGCATCCCTTTGCTTGTAGAAAAAGCCTGTTACCGGAAGATTTGTAGGGATGGGTCTATCTCCGCGCTAAGAGCCGCCGCTGTGCGGCGGTTGCGCTCCGAAACGCGCCTGCGGGCGCAGTGACCCATCCGCACATCTGGCCGCGCGCAGCGCATAAAATCGCGCCGAATGGCGCGCGGTTTTCTCGTCGCGTCGTGCTTTTGGCGAGGCAGCACGGAACGGTCAAGACCGTTCCCTACAAATCTACCGAAAGTTTGCAATATTCCCATTAAGTTTTTCGTCAGTCTGAGGGGCGGCCAATGGCCGCCCCTACCTATTTAATATAGGCAGGACAGGCGCTCAGCGGGTACCCTGTGCGGATTTCTGCCGGGCACTTTTGCGGTACTCATTGGGTCTGGTGCCTTCGACCTTGCGGAAGCATTTGGAAAAATAAGCCAAAGAGCCGAAGCCGATCTGCTCGGCGATCTGGGTCAGGCTGAAATCGGTGCTGGTAAGCAGCGCTTTGGCCTCGGTAATGCGGCGCTTCATCAGGTAGTCGATGGGGGAGACCTTATACTCGTTCTTGAACGAGTGGGACAGGTAATATTTGTTTACGTGGGCAATCTCCGCCAGCTTGTCCAGGGTAATGCTTTCACTGTAATTTTCATCGATATATCGTTTTGCAGTGGCACATTCCTTGCTCTCGGCGGGCGGCGCGGTGAGACGCAGCGAAACCGACGCCATACGCACGATCCTGACAAGCAGCACTTCGGTCAGGTCCTGGCAGACCATCTCGCAGCCGTCCTCCCGCGCGTCGATTTCCCGCAGCAGCAGCTGCATCAGGCTCAGCAGCTCCTCCCGCTGGGGACCGCATTTCAGCATCGTGTAGCCGTGGTCCTTCTGGTCAAACAAAATTTCAATGCCCTCGATGCCCAGCACAATATATTCCAGCGGGTTTGCCCGGTAGCTCAACTCGGTGTGCAGGGTGCGGGGGTTCACAATGACCATGTCGTCCGGGGCAACGTCCAGCATTTTGCCTTCGACGTTGAACTGACCGCGTCCATCCACGCAGTAGAACACTTCGGTGCAGGAGTGGGTATGCGGCACCGAGTTCCAGTCCCCGCCGAAGCGGCTCTTGCTCACGTACATCAGGCGGATGGCCTCCCGCGGGGGAACGTCCATATTGAATTCATACCGTGTGTTCATAGGCGGTGCGCCTCCGAATGACAAAATATTTGCAAAAAATCCAAAGTATGCGGAGCAATATCGTTACACAATTAAGCAAGAACGAAAAAACAAAAAGCCGTGGGCCGTTTCCGGTTCCGTCCTTATTATATACGCATTTGGGGCGCATAGCAAGAGCTTTCCATAAAAAATCACGATGTAAAACAGAATATTGGCACATTTCGCTGCAAACAGGCCCAAAGCTAGCAAGCTGCACAAAGAAAAGTCTTACTTTTTGTGCAGCTTTTTCTTTATTTTCTGATGTTGCCGCCGGCATTCGGAAACAAAGCAAGATAGTACAAATGCGCAACAATATACCTACTGTTCAAAGAGGGCAGAAACAAGTATGATGATGTCAATGAAACGATGCCTGCCGTGGCAGACAAAACGGACAGAGAAGGGATTATGAAGATGGAGCAGACCGGAAGATTGACACTTCCCACAGACGCAGATGTGGTTGCGGAGACCCTGCGGCTGAAGAATCTGTTGGGCGCGGATGCCCTGCGCGACTGCGACGGCACCGAAATGCCGAAGGAGCTGCTGACGGACCCCGCCAAAAAGTACGCTACCTACTATACGACCCGCAAGGACAACGCCTGGGCGGAGGCAAACCCCGACGAGGTCCAGCAGGAGTATCTTATCAGTGACCGACACACGGCGCGCAGCACGAAGCTGCGCATTCATCTGATGGACGGCTTCCACACCCAGCAGCTCAAGGTCAACACGCTGGATGACCCCAAGCGCTGGTGGGAGGTCATTGACCGCACGACGGGCGAGGTCGTCCCCACCGACAAATGGTTCTTCGACGAGCCGACGGGCGAGGTCGAGATCGAAACCGTCCCCTATCACGAGTACACCGTCAGCTTTCTGGCGTTCCTGATCTGGGACCCCGTACACATGTACAACTTCCTGACCAACGACTGGAAGGACACGCCGCACCAGCTGACCTACGATGTACGCCAGCCCAAGACGCAGGCGTATGTAAAAGAAAAGCTGCGCCGCTGGTGCGAGGCCAACCCCCACATTGATGTGGTGCGGTTCACGACCTTCTTCCACCAGTTCACGCTGACCTTTGACGACCAGAAGCGCGAGAAATTCGTTGAGTGGTTCGGTTACAGCGCCAGCGTCAGCCCCTACATTCTGGAAAAGTTCGAGAAGTGGGCCGGCTACAAGTTCCGCCCTGAGTTCATTGTGGATCAGGGCTACCACAACACGATGTTCCGCGTGCCCAGCAAGGAGTTCCGCGACTTTATCGAGTTCCAGCAGCAGGAAGTCTGCAAGCTGGCCAAGGAGATGGTCGACATCGTCCACTCCTACGGCAAAGAGGCGATGATGTTCCTCGGCGATCACTGGATCGGCACAGAGCCCTACGGCAAGTATTTTGCCTCCATCGGGCTGGACGCCGTGGTCGGCTCGGTCGGCAGCGGCGTCACGCTGCGGATGATCTCCGACATCAAGGGCGTCAGGTACACCGAGGGCCGTCTGCTGCCCTACTTCTTCCCCGATGTGTTCACCGAGGGCGGCGACCCGATCGGCGAGGCCCGCACCAACTGGATGAAGGCACGCCGCGCGATTTTGCGCAGCCCGCTGGACCGCATCGGCTACGGCGGCTACCTCAAGCTTGCCAGCAACTGGCCCGGCTTTATTGACGAGATCCAGAATGTGGTCAGCGAGTTCCGCCAGATCCACGAAAATATGCAGGGCACAAAGTCCTATGTGGCACCGTTCAAGGTGGCCATCCTCAACTGCTGGGGCGGCCTGCGCAAGTGGATGAGCAATCAGGTCCACCACTCTATCTACCACCGCGAGACCTACTCCGCCGAGGGTGTTCTCGAATGCCTGAGCGGTATGCCGTTCGATGTGGAGTTCATCGACTTCAATGACATCCGCAACGGCATCCCTGAGGACATCGGCGTTATCATCAATGTCGGCGATGCCTACACGGCCTTCAGCGGTGCCGAGAACTGGATCGACGAAAAGGTCGTGACCGCCATCCGCAAATTTGTGGACGAAGGCGGCGGCTTCATCGGCGTGGGTGAGCCCACCGCCTGCCAGCATCAGGGGCGGTACTTCCAGCTGTCCGATGTGATGGGCGTGGACCGCGAGATGGGCTTCTCGTTAAGCACCGACAAATACAACACCTGCGACCCGCACCACTTTATCCTGGAGGATATTGACACCGCCGTTGA
>ENA-UEYI01001640-UEYI01001640.1-human-gut-metagenome-genome-assembly--contig:-NODE-1640-length-18035-cov-10.780488_pt1 | contig 18035 bp, 15 predicted proteins | sample MGYA00242900_ERZ507916 | MGnify/ENA primary metagenome ERZ507916 (study PRJEB26167, sample SAMN06115521) | human gut metagenome | host: Homo sapiens | place: China:Chongqing | collected 2015-09-02...
CCGAACACGGAAGTTAAGCTCGCTTCTGCCCACAATACTTGGCTGGAAACGGCCCGGAAAGATAGGTAGCGCCAACACGAAAGCGACGGTCTAAAGACCGTCGCTTTTTTGCGGCAGAGAGGGAAAAAGGGAAGCGAAGCCACGAAATGGCTTCGCTTCCCTTGCTTTGAGCCTGTGCGGTTATCCGCGATGCAGGATGGCGTCGAGGTCCTGCTGTGGATTTGTGATGGGCTGGAGATTATAGGTGTCCACAAGAGTTTTGATGACCGTCTCTGAAAGAAAGGCCGGCATGGTGGGGCCGAGACAGATATTTTTGATGCCCAAAGCGAGCAGCGTGAGCAGAATACACACGGCCTTTTGCTCGTACCAGGTCAGCACAAGCGTGAGCGGCAGGTCGTTGACCGTGCAGCCGAAGGCGTCCGCGAGAGCGAGTGCAATTTGGACGGCGCTGTAGGCATCGTTGCATTGCCCGATATCGAGGATGCGCGGGATGCCGTTGATCTCGCCGAGGTCAAGGTCGTTAAAGCGGAATTTGCCGCAGGCGAGGGTGAGGACGAGCGTGTCCATCGGTGTGCGCTTGACGAACTCCGTGTAGTAGTTGCGCCCGGGGTGCGCACCGTCGCAGCCGCCGACGAGAAAGATGTGCTTGATGGCGCCGCTTTTGATGGCCTCGATGATCTGCGGCGCCTGCGCGAGGACTGCCGCGTGGGCAAAGCCGGTAGTGAGCATATGACCGCCGTTGATGCCGCTCATGCTGCGGTCGGTCTCATAGCCGCCGAGGGCAAGCGCCTGCTCGATGATGGGGGAGAAGTCCTTGCGGCCCTGCGCGTCCTCCTCGATATGTCGCAGCCCCTTGTAGCCGACGACCGAGGTGGTGTAGACGCGGTCAGCGTAGCTCTCACGCGGCGGCATGATGCAGTTGGTGGTGAAAAGGATGGGTGCGGGGAGATCGGCAAACTCCTTCTGCTGATTCTGCCACGCCGTGCCGAAGTTGCCGGCGAGATGGGGGTATTTGTTCAGACCCGGATAGCCGTGCGCGGGCAGCATTTCGCTGTGCGTATAGATGTTGACGCCCTTTCCGGCGGTCTGCTCGAGGAGCTGATGCAGGTCCTCAAGGTCATGACCGGAAACGACGATGAACGGGCCTTTCTGAATATCGGTGTGGACGCGCGTGGGCACGGGATCGCCGAAGGCCGAGGTATTCGCGCGGTCGAGCAGCGCCATGCACTTGAAATTCACCTCGCCGAATTCGGTGATGAGCGCGAGCCACTCCGCGACGCTGTGCTCCTGTGCGAGCGCGGAAAGCCCCTTGCAGAACCACGCGCTCACCGTCTCGTCCTCGCAGCCGAGACGCATGGCATGGTGCGCGTAGGCGGCCATGCCCTTGAGCCCGAAGAGCAGCGTGGAGCGCAGAGACACCAGATCGGTCTCGCCGCGCCAGAGCCATGAGGGGTCCTCCTCACGCACGTCTCCGCCGTGCGAACGCAGGGCGTCCTCCACGCGGGCGGTAAAGGCGCGGATGGCCTCGTCGTCAAAGTTGACGTTCGTGAGCGTGGTGAAAAGCCCATCGGCGAGCAGCTGTGTTACCTCACGCGGATGCTCGCTATTCTGTTCGCAGACCTCCGCGAGACGGATCAGGCGGCAGACAAGAATATCCTGTAAATGTGCCGTCGTGGGCTGCTTGCCGCATACGCCGGTGCGGACGCAGCCGCTGCCGCCGGCGGTCTGCTGGCATTGAAAGCAAAACATATCGGACATGGAAATACCTCCTTGATTTGGTGAGGATAGTATTTCCGGTTCCACAGGCACTCATGCAAAAAGCAGGCGCGGTCCCGAAAGGACCACGCCTGCCGCGATATGGAAAATCGGAAGCTCAGCCGGCGCACTGCTGTACGAAGGCGCGGGCCGCCTCGCCGGCGGTCGCGCAGACGCCCGCGCCGAGGTCGCCGCAGACCTGCTGGAAGGCGTTGCGCACGGTCTCGGTGATGCGGCCGTCGTTGGTGAAGGAGAGCTCGGCGGCATCGGTATGCCGGATACCGGCGTAGCGCTCGTCGGCGCTTTCCGCGGCGACGGAGGGAAGCCCCTTGATGCTTGCCGTCTCGCCGAGCCTTGTAGCCATGAAGCGCAGAAACTCGACGGCCAGCTCGGCCTCGTCGCTGTCCTTGCTGACCGAGAAGCCGTACCAGGGTTCAAGATAGGCGTAAGCGCCGGAATCCCCCAGCGGCGCGTAAAGAAATTCGTATTCAAACGGCGCGGTGCGAAAGGTCTCCGATTTCGATTCGCGCTTTTTCATGCCGCTGACGCACTCGGCATTGCAGACGTAGAAGGGAGCGTCGCCTTCAAAGAATGCCATGATGGAGCCGTCGCACTTGACGGCGTTTGTCAGCAGGTTGATCAGCACCTGACGCAGACGCAGCGGATCGGTAACGACGATGTCCTGCGTGATGTCCTGCATACGCAGGGTGAAGGCAACGCCGCGCACGGCGGCGCTCGGGCGGACCATGCCGCTCAGCTTCTCCACCTCCTCCGAGAGGGAAACGGCGCAGGGGTCGAGCGTCATCCTGCTGCTTTCGACCTTGGAGATATCCAGAATATCGTTGACCAGCGTCAGCAGGTGACTGCTCGACGCGGAGACCTTGTCCAGACAGTCCCTCACATAGCCAGCGTCGTCCAGATGGAGCTTGGCGATCTCCGTCATGCCGATGACGGCGTTCATCGGCGTGCGGATATCGTGCGACATGGTGGAGAGGAACCGCGTTTTTGCCTGGTTGACGTGCTCTGCCATATCGACGGCGCGGCGCAGGTTCTGGTTGATGGAGAGGATGTACGCGCCGTCGATGAGAAAGAGCAGGAAGAGCGTTCCACACACCAGCAGCACAATGCTCCATTCCACGACCTCCGGCTGGATCTGTGAGGCGGGGATGTAGCCGAGAATGTCGATGTTTGAGCCCTCGCCGAAGCTGAAGTAATAGAAGTAGCAGTCTACGCCGCGGGAGTCCTTGTAGGTGAGCAGACCGTTTTCCGTTGTGAGGAGGCGTTCGGCCAGAGAGTCGACGGCGTTGTAATCGTCGGGGAAATTATAGGCGCGGATGAAGTCTAAAAAGGTGCGCGAGCGCAGCGAAGGGGGACTGCACCACATAGCCGCCGTCGCTGACGATCATGCTGATCTCGGCGAGCGGGAACTCGGTGGGAAAGGTCTAGGTATTCTGCAGATACTCCACGGGAATGAGATGCAGGAGCAGATAGGGACGGTCAGAGCCGTCCTTCTCGCAGATCATCACGCGCGTTCCCACGCTGACGACCGTCCGCTGTGACTCGCCCACACGGTATTTGCCCAGCACCGGCACCTCGCCGGGGCCGGCGTTGAAAAGCTGTTCCATCTTGTCCAGAAAGGCGCTGCTGTCCGTGGTTGCGAGCTTCTGCTGCTCTTCGTAGCAGTGTACCCAGGGGTTACCGTTGCGCACAAAGGTCGAGCGGGCGGAGAAGTCCGCCATGTCGACGAGGTGCGCCGCGCGGTCCTCCTGCGTGTTGGTGGTGCGGATGTAGTCCAGCGCCTCCTCGGCGGTCATGTGACAGCTGGCGATGTAGGCGGCCCAGTCGTCCGCATAGCCCTTTTCCGTGCTCAGATAATTCTTCGAGACCTGCTTCGTGGATTCGACCATGGTACAGAAGGCATCCTTTTTGTATCCATAAAAAAACGGAAGCCTGACCGGATAAGGGCCGCTGGGCTTCCGCCAATCATTTTAAGATAATTCATTATACCGCATGGGAAGGAAAAAGCCATTTCTTTTTACGGAATCTTAACAAAATATAAGCATCTTTTTTTACAGAATACTTGGGAAATGTTGCTGTAAAAGGCGTTCGGCGGAGCGATTCACATTTTTAAAGTGGGTCATTTCATTTTTGGTAGACATTTCGACAGGATCTGTGCTATACTGTGAGGACACGGCGCGCAGACGCCGGACAAAAGGAGACCATGATGAAAAAGGCCTTTGATCTCAGCGCCGCGGCGCTGCACATTCTCGCCATGACGTTTATGCTGATGGACCACCTATGGGCGACGCTGCTTTCCTCGCAGATGTGGCTGACGCACGTCGGGCGGCTGGCCTTTCCGATCTTCGCCTTTTTGGCGGTGGAGGGGTACTTCCACACGCGCAGCTTCAAGCGCTATGCGCTACGGATGCTGCTCTTTGCTGTGCTCTCCGAGGTGCCGTTCGACCTGATGTACGGAGGAACGGTGTTCTATCCCGTACATCAGAACGTGATCTGGACGCTGCTCCTTGGCCTGCTCGGCATCCGCCTGATGGAGGCGGCGCGGGCGAAGGGAAAGCGCTGGCTTTATGTCCTGACCTGTGCGGCGGTCGTTGTGCTGGGCTTTGCCCTCGGCACGCTCGGCATGGTGGACTACTACGGCGCGGGTGTGCTGACGGTGTTTGCATTCTACTTTTTCCGCGAGCGGAAGTGGTGGTGCCTGCTCGGGCAGCTCGCGGCGCTGTACTGGCTCAACGTGGTGGTGCTCGGCGGGCAGATGTATCCGGTCACGCTCTTCGGACGTGAGATCGAGCTGTGCGAGCAGGGGCTTGCGCTGCTTGCCCTCGTGCCGATCTGGCTCTACCGCGGGCGGCAGGGACACCACAGCAAGGCGTTCCAGTATGCCTGCTATGCGTTTTACCCCGCGCATATGCTGCTGCTGGCCCTACTTACAATGATTCAATAAAAATCGGAAAGCTCCCCTGCTGCGGCGCATAGAGTAGAGAAAACGCCGGACGGGGGGCTTTTTATGCGGAAAGAGGATGCGGCCTTGATGACCGCAGAGGAGATCGCGCGGTACAATGAATCGCTTCTGTGCGTTCCGGGCGAGGCGGCAAGGCTCAGGGATCTGACACGGCTGCGCGGTCGTGATGTATGCTGGGGCGTCAGCGTGCGGTGCACAAGTCTTCGCGCACAGCCGACTGCAACTCCGTGTCCCACGCGGGCGGGGGACCGGTACGACGACCCGCTTCAGCTCACCGCGGTGCTGCCGAACGAGCCGATGGCGCTGCTTGGGGAGAGCACGGACGGGAGCTTCTGCTATGCCGAGACCTCGTACTACGCGGGCTGGGTGCCGGCGGCGGACATCGGGCTGTGCGAAGACCTCGGCGTCTGGCGCGCGGCGCAGGAGGGCGGTTTTCTGCGCGTGACCGGCAGCCGCGTCACGCTCTGCTGCGATCCCTATGAGCCGCGCGTCTCCGGCGCGGTGCTGCCGATGGGGACGCGCCTGCCGCTCGCCGCCCCGCCGGGGACGGTGCGCGCGCTGCGCGGGCGCATGAGCTATGATAACTACCTTGTTTGTCTGCCTGTGCGCCGCGCGGACAGATGGCTGGAATATCGCGAGGCGATGGTGCCGGTCAGCGCGGATGTGTGCGTGGGCGACCTGCTCTATACGCATGAGAACGTCGCCGCGCAGGCGGCGAAAATGCGCGGAGAGGTGTACGGCTGGGGCGGGATGCTCGGCGGGCGGGATTGCTCCGCGCTGGTGGGGGATGTCTACCGCTGCTTCGGCTTCCGCCTGCCGCGCGACGCCGCAGGGCTGGCGCTGCTGCCCGGCGCGGAGGACGTGTCGGCGCTTTCCGCAGAGGAGAAGCGCGCGGCACTTTGCACGCTGCCGGTCGGGACGATCCTCTATTTCCCGGGACACGTCATGCTCAGCTGGGGCGTGGAGGACGGCGAGCCGCGGTGTCTGAGCGCGGCGGGAAATTTTCTGCCGCCGGGGAGCGCGGGCGGCGAGCCGCGCGCGGTGAACACCGTCGCGGTGACGCCGCTGACGGTGGTGCGGGCGAACGGCAAAACGTGGCTGGAGTCACTCACCGAGATCATCCGCATTCCATGAAGAAACGAGAGACGGCGCGTGCCGTCTCTCGTTGTCGATTCAGTTCCCTGGAAAGCGGTCCCACGGAAAGACGCGCGGCGGCGCAGCCTCAAAGACGAGGGGCGCGTGCGTCTCGGGATGGAAAAAGGCGAGGCGGCAGCTCCACAGCGCCGTCGTGCAGCCGCGCTCGCGGCTGCCGTATTTGCCGTCGCCGAGCAGCGGATGGCCGCGCGTGGCGAACTGGCAGCGGATCTGGTGGAAGCGTCCCGTGTGCAGCGTGACGCGCACGAGGGCGGCGGGAGAGCCGTTGAGCACGGCATCCTGCAGCACGTGGTAGTCGAGCAGGGCCTCCTTGACGCCGCGGCGGGAAGAACTTACTGCAAAGGATTTTTGCTTTACAGAATCCTTAAAGAGCAGATCACGCATTTCGCCCGTATCGGGCGTGGGAATACCGGAGCAAACGGCAAAATACGCCTTTTTCAAGGCTTTTTCCTGCACCTGACGGCTCAGCTCGGCGGCTGCCTTGGGCGTCCGCGCCCAGACCATCACGCCGCCGACGGCACGGTCTAAGCGATGGATACAGTAAAGCGAATCTACTTTACATTTCATCTCCTCGGCGAGCAGAGCCGGCAGCTCGTGCTCGCACTCGACGCCGACCGGCTTGCGGCAGACGAGGAAGCTGCGCTCGGCATGAAGAATGACGGACTCGTCCATCGCGCTCAAAAGCTGCGCAGGGGAGCGCTGCCGTCGTCCGCCTGCTTTTCGATGGAAAGAATCTCGGCATGGTAGCTGTTCGTGTCGCTGACGCGGACGGTCACGGTGTCGCCGACCTTACTGCCGAGGATCGCCTTGCCGACGGGAGACTCCTTGCTCACGAGGCCCTTGAGGGCGTCGCAGCGCACGGTGGTCACGATCTGAAAGACCTTTTCCTTCCCCAGCTCGACCATACGGACCGTCACCCTGTCGTACAGCCCGACCTCGTCGGCGGAGGAATGATCCTCAATCACGCGGGCCGAGGCGATCATGCGCTCGAGGTAGCGGATGCGGCTCTTGTTGCGGTTCTGCTCCTGCTTGGCCGCCTTGTACTCGTAGTTTTCGCTCAGGTCGCCGAAGGCGCGGGTGCGCTTGACCTCCTCGATCAGCTCCGGCATCAGACGGAGACGGCGGTCGTCCAGCTCCGCCTGCATTTTTTGAATATCCTGTGCGGTCAGCTCGTCGTTCATGGATAACGCTCCCTTTCGCTTGCGTTTTTTGCAGTGCTCACGCATGAAGCTTTCTATGCCTATTGTAGCGAAAATGCGCGGCGGACGCAAGGGCTGCTCTGCAATTTTTTGCATAGAGAGGATAGAAAACTTCCGGTTGTAGAATGGTGGAAATTGTGATAAGCTATCCTCAAAATCAAAAAGGCAAAGGAGTTACTGTTATGAAGATCGCAATGCCGTATCAGGACGGCGTTTTGCTGGAGCATTTCGGCCGCGCCAAGGAGTTTATCATCTACAACGTTTCGGATCTCGATCCGGTCACGAGCGAGGTCATCGCGCCCGAGGATCTGAGCCACGCGGCGGTCGCCCGCACGCTCAAGGAGCACGGCGTGGACGTCGTGCTCTGCGGCAGCATCGGCGAGCACGCGCGGCAGGCCGTCGAGGGCGAGCATATGCTCGTCTTTTCCGGCATCACCGGCGCGGCGGACGATGTGCTCGAGCGCTTTTTGCAGGGAAACCTGGAGGCCGCTGACGGCGATTTTGCCGCGGGGGGCGGCTGCGGAGGCTGTGGCGGCGGCTGTGCCTCCGGCGGGTGCGCCGGCTGCTCCGGCTGCGGCGGCGGAGCCGAGCGCGAGCCCTACGTCGAAACGCGCACCTTTACCGACATCGTGACGCTCACGAGAGAGAATTTCCAGACCGAGGTGCTCGACGATCCGGGCCTCATCCTCATCGACTTCTGGGCGGAATGGTGCCAGCCCTGCCGGATGCTCGCGCCCGCCTTTGAGGAGCTCAACCGCGAGGAGCCGCAGGTCAAGTTCTGCCGCGTCAACGTTGACGAGCAGGGCGAGCTGGCGCAGATGTTCGGCATCGAGTCCATCCCGACGCTCGCCGTCGTGCAGGACCGCCACACGCTCACCGGCTCGGTCGGTCTGCGCAGCAAGGAAGAGATCAAGGCCATGCTCGATGGCTGCAAGTGAGGGAAGACGATGAAGATTCGCTACAACGAGGATGCGGAGGTCGTCGCGCGTCTGCGCGAGGCGCTGCTGAAGAAGGGACTTTACTGCCCCTGCCGGCTGCAGAAGATCGAGGATAACGTGTGCATGTGCCGCGAGTTCCGCGAGCAGATCGCCGACCCGGAGTTCGAGGGCTACTGCCATTGCCGGCTTTACTATAAAGAGAAATAAGAGATAACACGAAAGCGGGTGTGATCGTCATGCCGCACAGATCGGCTGCGCAGATGTATCGCGCGGCACGCAAAAGCGACGCGCTGCTGACCGGCGCGCCGCTGCCGACCCTTTTCTATTTTGCGCTGCCCATCATTCTGGGCAACATCTTCCAGCAGCTTTACAGCATTGTGGACGCCATCGTGGTGGGCAAGTTCCTCGGCGATCTGCCGCTTGCCGGCATCAGCGTCGCCGCGCCCATCGTGGACGTGGCGAACGCCTTGGTTATCGGCGGGACCATCGGCATCGGCGTGCTGTGCGCGCAGATGTGCGGCGCGGAGGACTGGGCGCGGCTGCGCCGCATGAACGCGACCGCGCTGCTCGGCGGCGCGGCGCTGACGATGGTCATTGCCGCGGTCGGCATCGTCTGCTCGGTGCCGCTCCTGCGCGCGCAGGGCACGGAGGAGGCTGTCTGCCGCGAGGCGGCGGTCTATCTGCAGCTCGTGTTCGCGGGATTGATCTGCTGCTTCCTCTACAACTACTACGCCTCCATGCTGCGCTCGTGCGGCAACTCGCGCACGCCGTTCGTCATTCTGCTCGTCTCGTCCACGCTCCACGCGCTGCTCGACGTGCTGTTTGTCGGCGTGCTTGCCTGGGGCATCCGCGGCGTGGCGTGCTCTACGGTGCTGTGCCAGGCGTTTTCGGCGGCGTGGTGCATTCTGTACGCCGAGCGGCGCTGCCCGCCGCTGACGCTCAAGCGCAGCGAGCTGCGCTTTGAACGGCGGATGGGCGGTATGGTGCTCTCCTACGCCTGGGCGGCGGCGCTGCAGCAGGCGGTGGTGTGCATCGGGCGCCTGCTGGTGCAGGGTATGCTGACGCCGCTCGGCACGAACACGGTAACGGGCTACAATATGTCGCTGCGCATTGAGCAGTTTTTGTTCTGCTTCTCACAGGGCGTCAGCGCGGCGATGGTCGTCTGTCTGTCGCAGAACCTCGGCCACGGCGACCGGGTGCGCGTGCGGCGCTTCTACCGCGTCAGCGTGTGCGTGGAGGCCGCGCTGATCGCCGTGCTTGGCACGGTGTGCTTTTTGTTCCCGTCGCAGATCGTCGGCCTTTTCTCGGACAACGGCGAGGTCATTGCCGCAGGTGCGCGTTATACGGGTACGATGGCATATCTGTATCTCTTCGCCTACATGGGCGAGGTCATTCAGGGCTTCTTCCGCGGACTCGGGCGGCTGCGGCTGACGATGGTGGCATCGCTTTTGCAGGTGGTGCTGCGCGTGGTGCTGTCGTATTTCCTGATCCCGGTGTGGGGAATGTACGGAATCTGCGTGGCAGTCGCGAGCGGCTGGGTGCTGCTGGTGCTCATCGAGGGCAGCTACAGCGTCAGAACGGCGCGGGCTTTGACTATGGAAAAAAGAGAAGAATGAAAATAAGACGGCTCGGCGAGCCGTCTTATTTTATCAGCCGTTCCATATCCTCCGGCAGCGGCGCGGTGAAGTGCAGGACCGCGTGTGTGAGCGGGTGGGTGAACCACAGCGCATACGAGTGCAGTGCGGGGCGGGCGATGAGCGCCCGATCCTCTGTGCCGTAGAGCCAGTCGCCCGCAAGCGGATGACCGAGGGACGCCATGTGGACGCGGAGCTGGTGCGTGCGTCCGGTCCGGGGCGCGAGACGCAGGAGCGTCAGCTCGCCGTGATAGGAGAGCACCTCATACTCCGTGCGGGAGGGGAGACCGTCGGGCGCGACGCAGCGCTTGACAAGCGAGCCCTCGGCGCGGGCGATGGGAGCGTCGATGATGCCGCGCGGCGGCGTGACGCGGCCGAGGGCGAGGGCACGGTATTCGCGCCGCAGCTCCTCAGAATGCAGCGCACGGCGCAGCAGCTCGTGAACGTAGCCGGACTTCGCCGCGATGAGCAGGCCCGAGGTGCCCTTGTCCAAGCGGCTGACGAAGTGCGGCACCGTGCCCTCGCCGAGGTAGGCGACCAGCGCTCCGGCAAGGTTCGGCGCGGCGAGGTCGGTGGACATGGGGTGCATGGCGAGTCCGGCGGGCTTGTTGAGCACCAGCAGATCCTCGTCCTCGTAGACGATGGCAAGGGGAATGTCGAGCGGCGCGACATCCGTTTCGCGCGGCGCACGCTCGGAGAGAACGACGGTCACGGTATCGCCGGTGCGGACGACGGCGTTCACATGGACGCTTGCACCGTTGAGCAGGATCGCGCCCTCGCGCCACTTGAGCGTTTTGAGCAGCGTGGAGGAGATGCCAAGCTCGCCGCGCAGCAGGTGCTTGAGCGGACGGCCGTCGAAGGCGGCGGGGACGGTGCATTGCAGGGTGCGCATGGCGGTCAGCTCCTCTCTTGAAAATTCACAGACAGTATACCATTCCGGCGGGAAAAATGATATACTAACGGCAGAAATTTTATCGGAGGTGTGCCCGTGGACAAACACACGATCTGCCTTTTGAACGATTCCTTTCCGCCCATCATCGACGGCGTGGCGAACGCCGTGGTGAACTACGCGGAAAACATTGAAAAGCATCACGGTCACGCCGTGGTGGTCACGCCCGCCGTGCCGGGCGCGGATGACAGCGGCTTTCCGTTTCCGGTGGTGCGCTACCCGAGCATCGACACGCGCCGGCTCGTCGGCTACGTCGCGGGCTATCCGTTTTCGCCGGAGACGGCGCTGCGCGTGCGCGAGGAGAAGGTCGAGCTGCTGCACACGCATTGTCCCATCGCCTCGGCGATCCTCGCGCGCTCGCTGCGCGAGGTGGTGGACGCGCCGCTGGTGCTGACCTACCACACGAAGTACGACATCGACATTGCCAAGGCGGTGAAGAGCAGGCTTTTGCAGGAGAGCGCCATTCGTGCCCTTGTGCAGAACGTAAACGCCTGCGACGAGGTGTGGGTGGTGAGCCGCGGCGCGGGCGAGAACCTGCGCTCGCTCGGCTACGAGGGCGCGTACACCGTGATGGAGAACGGCGTGGACGTGCCGCGCGGGCGCGTGAGCGCCGCGGCGGTCGCCGCCGCGACAGCGGGCTATGACCTGCCGGACGGTGTGCCGCTGTTCCTCTTCGTCGGGCGGCTGATGTGGTATAAGGGACTGCATATCATTCTCGACGCGCTCCGCGCGCTGCGGGAGCAAGGACAGGACTTCCGCATGGTGTTCATCGGCGCGGGCGGCGACGAGAAGGAGGTCCGCGCGGAGGTGGAGACGCTGCGGCTCTCGGACCGCTGCTTCTTCACCGGCTCCATTGCCGACCGCGAGACGCTGCGCGCGTGGTATAGCCGCGCGGATCTGTTCCTGTTCCCCTCGACCTTTGACACGAACGGTCTTGTCGTGCGCGAGGCGGCGGCGAGCGGCTGCCCCAGCGTGCTCATTGCGGGAAGCTGCGCCGCCGAGGGCGTGACCGACGGGCGGAACGGCTTCCTGATCGAGGAGAACGCCGTGAGCCTGTGCGCGAAGCTGACCGCGCTCTGTGCGGATCGTGAGGCGATGCGCCGCGTGGGCGAGAACGCCATGCGCGAGCTGTATCTTTCGTGGGAGGATGCGGTCGCGCGGGCCAATGAGCGCTACGCGGTCGTGCTCGACCGCTACCGCAGCGGGAAATACCCGAAGCACGAGCGCTTCAGCGACGAGTTCTTCAACACACAGGGCGACCTGATGGAGGCCATGAGCCGCGTCGCCGAGATGCGCGGTGAGACGGGACGGCTCCGCCGCGAGCTGCGCGAGGGCTTCGACGAGGCGCGCGAGGCGCTGCGGGAAAAGCTTGAAAAGGAATGGTAGGCAGCTTTTGCCGACCGAAAAGAACCGACACAAACGAGGAGGAAGAGAACATGAACGAAATTCGGGTTCTGCTGCTCAACGGCAGCCCGCGGGCCAACGGCAATACCGCGCTCGCGCTGCGCGAGATGGAAAAGGTCTTTGCCCAGAACGGCGTGCAGACGGAGACGGTGCTGCTCGGGAATCAGGCGATCCGCGGCTGCACGGCCTGCGGCGCGTGCGCGAAGCTGGGACGGTGCGTGTTCGACGATGCCGTCAACGAGCTGGCCCCGAAGCTTGAGGCGGCGGACGGGCTGGTCGTCGCCAGTCCGGTCTATTACGCCTCGGCCAACGCGACGCTTATCGCCTGCCTGGACCGCCTGTTTTACTCCACACCCTTTGACAAGACCATGAAGGTCGGCGCGAGCGTGGTGTGCGCGCGGCGCGGCGGCTGCTCGGCGACCTTTGACGAGCTGAACAAATACTTCACCATTTCCGGTATGCCCATCGCCTCGAGCCAGTATTGGAACAGCGTCCACGGCAGGGCTGCGGGCGAGGCGGCGATGGACGCCGAGGGCTTGCAGACCATGCGGACGCTGGCACGGAACATGACGTTCCTGATGAAAAGCATCGCGCTCGGCCGCGAGACCCTTGGCCTGCCCGAGCAGGAGGAGCGCGTCGCGACACACTTCATCCGGTAAAGCAAAAAAAGCGACCGTGAAGCGGTCGCTTTCCTTTTTGCTTGAATTAGCGGTTCAGATACGCGCGGCACTTCGCTTCCGCGTCGTGCGCGAGCTTTTCCTCGTCCACCGTGACAAGATGACCGTGCTCGACGGTCACACGGCCATGGACCACGGTGTAGTCCACCGGTCCGCGCACGCCCACCGTGCCGAGGACGCTGGTGGGATCGAAGCAGGAGCCGACCAGCTCAAGGCGGCGGGAGTCGATCATAAAGAGGTCGCAGCACTTGCCGACCTCGAGCGTACCGATGTCGTCGCTGCGGCCGAGCAGACGTGCGCTGCCGCGCGTCGCCATCTTCAGCACGTCATAGCCGCTGGGGGCAGCCTTGCTGGAGTTCAGGCGGTGGAGCAGGAACGCGACGCGCAGTTCCTCCATGAGACTGGAGCCGTCGTTGGAGGCGGAGCCGTCGACGCCGAGACCGACGGGAACGCCAAGCTCCAGCATCTCGGGGATGCGGGCGATGCCGGAGGAGAGCTTCATGTTGGAAATGGGGCAGTGGCACACGCCCGTGCCGGTCTTGGCGAGGACGCGCAGCTCCTCGTCGTTGAAGTGGATGCCGTGGGCGAACCAGACGTCGTCGCCGGTCCAGCCGAGACGCTCCATGTACTCGAGCGGGCGGACGCCTTCGCGCGCGAGCATGAAGTTTTCTTCATCCTTCGTCTCGCACAGGTGGGTGTGCAGACGCACACCGAGCTGACGGGCGAGGACGGCGCTCTCACGCAGCAGATCGGCGCTGACGGAGAACGGCGAGCAGGGCGCGAGCGCGACGCGGTGCATTGCGCCGAAGCTGCGGTCATGGTACTGCGCGATGACGCGCTCGGAATCCTTCATGATCTCGTCGACCGTCTGCACCACGCTGTCCGGCGGCAGGCCGCCGTCCTTCACCGAGAGGTCCATGCTGCCGCGGGAGGCGTACATACGGATGCCCAGCTCGTCCGCGGCGCCGAACTGCGCGCCGAGCAGGTCGCCGGTGTCCTTCGGGAAGACGTAGTGATGGTCGAAGCAGGTCGTGCAGCCGTGCTTCATCAGCTCGCCCATGCCGGTGAGGGAGGAGAGACGGATGACCTCAGCGTCGAGGTTCTTCCAGATCTCGTAGAGCGTCTTGAGCCAGTCGAACAGCTCCATGTTCTGCACCTCGGGGAGGTTGCGGGAGAAGACCTGATAGAGGTGATGGTGCGTGTTGACCAGACCGGGGTAGCAGAGCATATGGCTCGCGTCGATGGTTTTGTCGGCCTTGCGGTCGAGTTTCGCGCCGATCTCCTTGATGAAGCCGTTCTCGGCGTAAAGGTCGACGTTTTCGTATACGGTGTCGGCGCTGTCGCAGGAGACGAGCGTGCGGATGTTTTTGATGAGTAAAGTTGACATAATGGTTTCCTCCTCATGAAAAAGGAAGCGCCGCAAGGCGCTTCCTTTTTTGATAATTCAGCGCTCTTCGCGGAAGTAATTCAGGCCCAGAGAAGCGGGCGGCTGCTTTTCCTTGTTGTTGCGCATACTCGAAATGATGAGTACGATGACCGTGACCACATAGGGCAGGATCTTATAGAGCTGCGTGGGAATGAACGCGATGACCAGACGCAGGTAGAGGATCATCAGCGCGCCGAAGAGCACGCTGCCCCAGATCGCGCCCAGCGGACGCCACAGGCAGAAGATGACCAGCGCGACAGCGAGCCAGCCGACGCCGGAAAGACCCTCGTGGTTCCACACACCGCCCGCGATGGTCATGATGTAGACCATGCCGCCGACGGCGCTCACGCCGCCGCCGATGACGGTGGCGAGGTACTTATAGCGCGTGACGTTGATGCCGGCGGCGTCCGCGGTCGCGGGGCTCTCGCCCACGCTGCGCAGGTACAGGCCGCTGCGGGTCTTGTTGAGGTACCAGTACAGCGCGACGGCGCAGGCAACGGCGAGGTAGAAGAAGAAGCTGTTGCCGAAGAGGATGCCGCCGACCACCGGAATGTCCTGCAGGCTCTTGGGGAAGGGGGAGTTCTGGAAGTAGCCCTTGAGCATATTGCTCACGGAGATGTAGCCGTTCTCGCTCACGCGCATATACTCGCCGATGAACTGGCCGATGCCCGTGCCGAAGATGGACAGCGCCAGACCGGTGACGTTCTGATTCGCGCGCAGCGTGATGGTCAGGAAGCTGAAGATCAGCGAGGCGATCGCGCCGGCGAGGAAGGCGAAGAAGATGCCGACGAGGATGGCGATGAAGCCGTTGGGGGAGGAGGAGAGCTTTTCATAGTAGTACACGCCGCCGAGGCCGAGCGCGCCGCCCATGAACATAATGCCCTCCACGCCGAGGTTGAGGTTGCCGGACTTTTCCGTCAGGATCTCGCCGAGCGTACCGAACAGCAGCGGGGTGCCGTAGGTGATGGCGGCGATGATGAGGGTGATAAGCAAAGTCATTCCTTAGCCGCCTCCTTTTCGGTCTTTGACGAGCGGAAGATGAGTCGATAGTTGATGAAGAACTCGCAGCCGAGCATACAGAAGAGCAGGATACCAGTAATGATGTCGGAGATCGAGGCGGGCACGGCCAGACGGGTCTGAAGCGTTTCGGCGCCCTTGGAGATGATCGCGAGCATCATGGAAATGACGATCATCGCGAAGGCGTTGAGCTGGCTGAGCCATGCGACCGTGATGGAGGTGAAGCCGACGCCGGCGGCGACGCCGTCGTAGAGCGTGGTGTTCGCGCCGGAGGCAACGATGAAGCCGACCAGACCGGAGATCGCGCCGGAGAGGAACATCGTGCGCATCATGACGTGGCCAACGTTCATGCCCGCGTAGCGGGCGGTGTTGATGGAGTCGCCGATGACGGCGATCTCGTAGCCGTGCTTGGTGTGGTTCATGTAAACGTGCATGAACACGACGAGGATCAGCACAATGATCCAGCCGCAGTGAACGCCCAGGACCTTCGGCAGCGTGGCCGCCCTATCGAACTGGGGGATGATCTGCGAGCCGGGACGGCCTTCCCACGGACCGCCCTGCAGCCAGCGGACGACGCCGATGATGATGTAGTTCATCATGAGAGTGAAGAGCGTTTCGTTGGTGTTCCACTTGGCCTTGAAGAAGGCGGGAATCAGCGCCCAGATGCCGCCGGCGACAGCGCCCGCCAGACCCATGATGAGGAGCAGGACAGCGGACGGAACCTTGCCGACCCAGTAGAGGGCGAAGTAGCTCGCGGCGATGGCGCCCGCGGTGATCTGACCCTCGGCGCCGATGTTCCAGAAGCGCATCTTGAAGCAGGGGGCGATGGCCAGCGCACAGCCGAGCAGAGGCACGGCGAGCTTGACGGTCTGGCGGATGGCGGTCTTTTTGCCGAGCGCGCCCTCGACGATCGTGCCGTAGGCGGAGAAAATATTCGAGCCCTCCGGCAGGGCGATGGACATGACCAGTCCGCCCAGAAGCAGCGCCACGAGGATGGAGCCCACGCGGATGCACCAGGCCTTCCACGGCTCCATCATCCCGCGCTTGGCGAGACGGATCAGGGGCGTCTTTGTTTCGTTGTGATGCATTATGCTTCCTCCTTCCCGCCGACCTTGGTCATCATGAGACCGATCTCTTCCTTCGTGACGGCCCGGCCGTCGACGATGCCGGACACCTTGCCGCCGCAGAGGACGAGGCAGCCGTATTCGTTTTTCACATAGTGCTTGAGGTCGGAAACCGCCGTATCAAGACTGCCGCCGTAGCCCGGCAGCTGCCGCGCGGTGATGGAGAGAAGCTTCTGCGGCGGGAGCGTCTCGGGGTAGCGCGCCGCGAGGAAGCTGTCGAAGTAGACTGTGCCGCGCCCGGCGAACTGGCCGAGCAGCGGCTCATATTCCGCCTGAAATTCGCAGAGCTCGCCCGCAAGCGTGCCGGACGAGAGCAGGACGTCCAGCGTCTGCCCAAATTCCTCGCTGCGGGCGCGTGCGCCGCGCTGCAGATTGCCGTGGTCGCAGAAGAAGACGGCGGCGTCCTGCGAGATGTAGTCCGCTGCGCAGGCAAATTCCGGATAAATCAGGGCCAGATAGCGGTCCGCTGCGGAAAAGCTGACGCCGTTTTCCAGCTTTTCGCAGTCGGCTTCCAGCGTTTTGATGAGCGCCTGATTTGGTGTTTTGCGGCGGTTCTGCCGGGCGATATGCGCCTGCAAGTCGGCGCAGAGGCCGGAAAGGCCGCCTGGATGCAGGCCCGGCAGGGCCTCCTGCGTCGGCAGAAGAAGCGCTTCGTCACAGTTTTCGGTGCGGCGCTGGGTGACGGGATCAAAAAAGCCCATCGCGTCCAGCTCGTCGCCGAAGAACTCGGCGCGGACGGGTTGATCGTGCGCGGGCGAAAAGACGTCGAGAATGCCGCCGCGCAGCGCGAACTGTCCCGCGCCCTCGACGAGGCTCGCGCGGGTATAGCCGGCGGCGGTGAGCTGTTCGGTCAGCTTGTCGAGGTCATAACTGCCGCCCGCCGTCAGGCGGATGGAGGCGGCGTAGAGCGTCGGCTTTGGGATGGTGCGGAGCTGGAGCGCCTCGAGCGTCGTGACAAGGACAGGGATCTTGCCCGCCGAGAGGTCGTAGAGGATGCGGAGGCGGCGCTGCTCCCACTCGCGGGAGACGCCCGCCGCATCGAGAAACGTCAGCTCGCGCGATGGAAGCGTCACCGGCGGCTGGCCGAGAAAGGCCGTCAGCTCGGCAGCAAGGCGGGAGGCGGCCATCTCGTCCTGGCAGACGGCGACGACGGGGCGGCCCGTGTCCTCGCGGAGCGCGGCGATCCAGTGTGCACGGGCGATCTGGCTGACGCCGGAGACGGCGGCGGTCTGCCCCGCGTCGAGCATGGCGCGCAGCGATTCATATTCCGGGCTGCTGTGCAGCAGGGAGAGCAGGACGTTCATGGATGACACCTCCAAAACAGGTTTTCTGTGCAACAGGCAACGCAGGTAGAGGCATTACCCCCTACCTGTCGAAGCCGGTCGATTTTCAATTACTTACCATTGAATGATGCAGCCGCCTTTTCGCATCCATCGGTGATGACACAGAGCGCAGCGTCGCGCGCATTGTCGAGCGCCCGATCCAGCTCCGGCTGCTCGGTCTTTGAAAAGCTGGACAGCACCCAGTCAGCCAGGTCATAATCGGGGTGCGGCTTGGCGCCGACGCCGATCTTGACGCGCGGGAACTCCTCACTGTGGAGCATGGCGATGATGGACTTGATGCCGTTGTGGCCTCCGGCGGAGCCGGACTTGCGGACGCGGATCTTGCCGACGGGGAGCGAGATGTCGTCAAACAGGACGAGCACCCGCTCCGGCGGGATCTTATAAAAGTGCGCCGCCGCCTCGACGGCGAGGCCGGAGGCGTTCATAAACGTCTC
>ENA-UEYI01001645-UEYI01001645.1-human-gut-metagenome-genome-assembly--contig:-NODE-1645-length-17988-cov-3.342750_pt1 | contig 17988 bp, 14 predicted proteins | sample MGYA00242900_ERZ507916 | MGnify/ENA primary metagenome ERZ507916 (study PRJEB26167, sample SAMN06115521) | human gut metagenome | host: Homo sapiens | place: China:Chongqing | collected 2015-09-02...
ACCGTGTTAAATCATGCGGCGCTCACCGTGATTTCGAGACTTTACCTACACGATGTTATTAAGATTTGTGGGGTGAATTTAGTCGCACTCCACGTGAGTGCGTGAGTTGAAATGATGCAGCGCCGTGGAGTCAGCCCGGACGAGATGGTCGCACTCCACGTGAGTGCGTGAGTTGAAATTGCTAAAATAGCATAGCTGGAAACGCGGCTGCCGTCGCACTCCACGTGAGTGCGTGAGTTGAAATGACTGGTCATTGTGATTCAATGCATGCATAGCCGGTCGCACTCCACGTGAGTGCGTGAGTTGAAATATACTGGCATTTTGACGGGTGGTCTAGGTGCGCCGTCGCACTCCACGTGAGTGCGTGAGTTGAAATATATTCTGGATCCGAACACCAGCGAAACCAAAAGTCGCACTCCACGTGAGTGCGTGAGTTGAAATCAAATACGCTGGAAGCGGCGCAAAACAGCGTAGGGTCGCACTCCACGTGAGTGCGTGAGTTGAAATATGAGAGAAATCGTCAACTGTAAATTTTTTTGCTGGTCGCACTCCACGTGAGTGCGTGAGTTGAAATTCTGCGTATTCTCATTGCATTTTGTCTTGACAGGTCGCACTCCACGTGAGTGCGTGAGTTGAAATATGGCTGTAGCTGTCGGACGGGCACCACGTTCCTGTCGCACTCCACGTGAGTGCGTGAGTTGAAATTAATTGTGGTTGGTCGCTGGTTGGTGTCGCACTCCACGTGAGTGCGTGAGTTGAAATTTTATTTATTTTTTGTGGAATTCATCTCTTCCACGTCGCACTCCACGTGAGTGCGTGAGTTGAAATGCCATATCGAAAACTGCACGTGCGCATGGCTTCGGTCGCACTCCACGTGAGTGCGTGAGTTGAAATATCTGGATAGTTTCTTCACATTCTGGAGTAGTGCGTCGCACTTCACGTGAGTGCGTGAGTTGAAATCGGATTGACCAGCCATATACAACCAACGATCTTGGTCGCACTTCACGTGAGTGCGTGAGTTGAAATATTTGGTGTCATGAAGTGCAGTTCAAAAATCCGGTCGCACTCCACGTGAGTTGAAATGACAATTGTCTTCGGGTCTGGAAGAAGGGGAGAGTTGCATTCTACATGAGTGTGCAAATTGAAATCAACATTTTCACTAGCGTCTATTGCCTGCATCAAGTCATTAAGTCCATATTAATAGATGAATTGAGAATAGATAGAAAAAGCGCACCGAAGTGCGCTTACATTCTATTAACTTGATCTGTTATAAAATAACTTTACCGATGCCAATTGTTTTTTACCGATGCACATGAAATGCTGCCATGCCCGGATATACAGCACTGGTTCCCAGTTCTTCTTCGATTCTCAAAAGTTGATTGTACTTTGCAACTCGTTCACTTCTGCTCGGTGCACCGGTCTTAATCTGGCAAGTATTTAATGCAACTGCAAGATCTGCAATGGTTGTATCTGCGGTTTCACCAGAACGATGAGAAGAAATAGCCGTATAGCCTGCATGGTGTGCCATTTTAATTGCTTCCAGTGTTTCTGAAACAGAACCGATTTGGTTTAACTTAATTAAGATAGAGTTTCCGCAGCCATTTGCAATCCCCTTTGAGAGACGTTCTGTATTGGTTACAAACAAATCATCTCCAACCAGCTGCACTTTGTCACCCAGTTCTTTTGTCAGCTGCTGCCAGCCTTCCCAGTCTTCTTCATCCAGAGCATCTTCAATAGAGATAATCGGATATTTTTCAACAAGCTGCTTCCAATGTGCAATCAATTCTGCGGAAGTAAACTTGGTACCAGCCTTTGGAAGTACATATTCTCCCTTTGTTCCGCTTTTCCATTCGCTGGAGGCCGCATCCATGGCAATCATGAAATCCTTTCCAGGTTCATAGCCAGCCTTCTGAACAGCTTCCAAAATGTACTGAATGGCTTCTTCATCGCTGGCAAGATTCGGTGCAAATCCGCCTTCATCTCCAACAGAAGTTGCCAGTCCTTTTGATTTGAGCAGAGCAGCCAGTGCATGGAATACTTCTGCACACCAGCGAAGTGCTTCTTTGAAAGAAGGTGCTCCAACTGGCATAATCATAAATTCCTGTACATCTACGGTATTTGCCGCATGTGCGCCGCCGTTTAAGATGTTCATCATTGGAACTGGAAGACGATTTCCAGAAATGCCGCCTAAGAAACGATAGAGCGGAATGTTCAATGCAATGGAAGCTGCTCTTGCGGTTGCAATGGAAACAGCGAGAATTGCATTTGCGCCCAGCTTGGACTTGTCCTTGGTGCCATCTGCTTTGATCATGGCACGGTCAATGGCGTAAATATCAGAAGCGTCCATGCCAACCAAAGTGTCCTGAATCACTGTATTGATGTTTTCTACCGCTTTTTGTACGCCTTTTCCAAGATAACGGGAAGCATCTCCGTCACGAAGTTCTAATGCTTCAAATTCTCCGGTGGAAGCACCGCTTGGAGCAGTTCCTCTTCCAATGGTTCCATCGATCAGCGTTACTTCTGCTTCGACAGTCGGATTTCCTCTGGAATCCAAAATTTCTCTTCCAATAACCTTTTCAATTTCTAAGTAATTCATCGAATCATTCCTTTCTTGATGATCAGATCTGGTTTGATTTTGGCAGTTAGTCTTATCTAACCATCAAGAGTATAGCACATTTTAAAAGCTCTGTCAAGACCTTCTGCAAAAAAAGAATGGGTTGCTTTTTGGAAAACTGCATGAAATTCATGGGATTTCTATTGATTTTTTAACGGGGATATGCTATACTGGAAAAAACAGTGAGAGTTGTAATAACATTCTCATCAGGATCATGGAGGTTATCATGGTAGTCATTGAAATGGAAAACGGAAAAAAGATTGAAATTGAATTGTACCCGGAAATTGCGCCGATTTCCTGTGAAAATTTTGAAAAATTGGTAAAGAGTGGACTCTATAATGTACTTTGCTTCCATCGAGTCATTCCACGTTTTATGATTCAAGGTGGATGCCCGGATGGAACTGGAATGGGTGGTCCAGGCTGGACCATTCAAGGCGAATTTGCTGCAAATGGCATCAAAAATGATTTGAAGCATACGCGTGGTGTCATTTCTATGGCACGTTCCATGATGCCGAATTCAGCTGGTTCTCAGTTTTTCATCATGCATCAGGATGCACCCCATCTGGACGGCCAGTACGCCGCCTTCGGCAAGGTGGTTGCCGGCATGGACGTTGTGGATAAGATTGCTTCTGTCCGCACCGACTGGAACGACAAGCCCACCACCCCGGTCAAGATGAAGACCGTGGAGCTCATTGAGGGCTGAATTTCAAACCTAAAAAAATCCCGACACCTTGCGGTGCCGGGATTTTTTGTTTTTGTTGATGCTTGTTTTTAGCAGCCTTCCTTTTCGGCCAGCTTGCGGCCCATGAGCACGCCCATGACCGAAGCCATCATCAGGCCGCGGGTCCAGCCGGAGGAGTCGCCCAGACAGTGCAGGCCCTTGATGTTGGTGTCAAGGTTCTCGTCCATCTTCACCTTGTTGGAGTAGAACTTCAGCTCCGGGCTGTACAGCAGGGTCTCGTTGGCGGCAAAGCCGGGCACCACCATATCCAGCATCTTGATGAACTCAATGATGTTGGTCATGGCGCGGTAGGGCATGGCGGCGGTAATGTCGCCTGCCACGGCATCCTTCAGGGTGGGCTTCACGTTGGACTGGGCCAGCTCCTTCTGCCATGTGCGCTTGCCGTCCAGAATGTCGCCGTAGCGCTGCACCATGATGTGGCCTGCGCCCAGCATGTTGGTCAGCTCGCCCACCTTCTGGGCGTAGGCGATGGGCTGGTTGAACGGCTCGGTGAAGTTGTGGGAGACGAGGATGGCGAGGTTGGTGTTCTCGCTCTTCTTCTCCTTGAAGCTGTGGCCATTGACCACGGCCAGGTCGTTGTCGTAGTTCTCCTGTGCCACGAAGCCGCCGGGGTTCTGGCAGAAGGTGCGGACCTTGTTCTTCCAGGGCTTCGGGTAGCCGATGAGCTTGGACTCATACAGCACCTTGTTCACCTTTTCCATGACCTCGTTGCGGCACTCCACGCGCACACCGATGTCCACGGTGCCGGGCTTGTGGGCAATGTGGTGCTCGGCGCAGAGCTTTTCCAGCCAGTCTGCGCCGCGCCGACCGGTGCCGATGACCACCTCGTCCGCATACACGGGCAGCAGGTCATCGCCATCCTTCAGCAGCACACCCTTGCAGCCATCCTCTTCCAGAATGATGTTCTCACACTCGGTGTTGAAGCGCATTTCCACACCGTTGTCGGCCAGATAATTCTGGATGGCCAGATACAGCTCCTGTGCCTTCTCGGTGCCCAGATGGCGGATGGGGCAGTCCACCAGTTTCAGACCTGCATGGATGGCGTTTTTGCGGATCTCCTTGATGTCCTCACCGGTGTAGATGCCCTCCACATGGGGGTCTGCGCCGAACTCCAGATAGATCTTATCGGTGTAGTCGATGAGCTCCTGCGCAAACTCTTCTCCGATGAGGGTGGGCAGGTCGCCGCCCACCTCATAAGAAAGGCTCAGCTTGCCGTCCGAGAACGCGCCCGCACCGGAAAAGCCTGTTGTGATGGCACAGGTGGGGCGGCAGTTGACGCAATGGCCCACCTCTGCCTTGGGGCAGTGGCGCTTTTCCACCGGCTTGCCCTTTTCCACCAGCAGCATCTTCTTTTTGCTGCCGTGGCGCAGCAGCTCCACAGCGGTAAAGATGCCGGCAGGGCCCGCACCCACGATGATCAGATCGTACTTTTCCATGATATTGTTCCTTTTCCTGTTATAGATTTGCGTATTCATTCTTTGGAGAACGTGCTCGCCCTCTCCGTCACGGCTTACGCCGTGCCACCTCTCCCAAAGGGAGAGGCAAGAGCGCTACCGGAAACTTTCTCATTTAACCTAAAGCTTCAGCAACAAGCCTTAGACCTTGGCTCTCCCTCCGGGAGAGCTGGCGCGGGAGCGCCTGAGAGGGCGGAATTGCTTTCCTTACTTTCGCTCCTCCTGTTCCACGGTGGCGCTCTCGTCCACATGGTCCAGTTCTACGGCGGTGGCTTCTGCATCGGTGCGGGTCACGTCCGGGGCGACAACGCCGTCGCCGTTCAGGTCCTCGCCGGTGATGGATTCCAGCACAGACTGGGTCTCCGGGTGCAGCTTGGCAAAGCGGCGCACCGCAAGGATGGTGTACAGGGCGCTGAGCAGGTTGATGGCACCCTCCACGATCAGGATGACACCGATGGCCATCACCAGTGTTTCCATAGCGCCGAAGGGGTTTGCGATCAGCACCACGCCCAGCACCACGCTGAGCACCGGCAGCAGCAGAAAGCCCTTCCAGCTGTCGTAGCCGCAGCGGCGCAGGTCTAAGGCGTTCTGCACCCGGCCAATGGCGTCAAAGATGACGAACAGGCCGAACACGATGGGCAGCACCCGCACCACCACATCGCTGCGGATAATGAGGAATGCGCCCAGCGCCAGACAGACCAGCCCCGAGATGAGAGTGAGCTGGCTCTGGAACACGCCGCGCTCTACGACAAAATACCGCACCAGCTGCACTGCCGCGCAGGCCAGCACCACGCCGCCCAGCGCGTAGCAGACCACATTGAGAGCCGTGCCGGGCACCATCAGCAGGAAGATGCCCAGCGCCAGATAGAGCAGGCTCATGAGGATAAGGTTCCACTTCAGCTTTTTTGCCATAGAGTTCACGTTCCTTTCAGGTTATACGGCCACGTCCTGCTTTTCGGAGAGCGGGACGATGACGGTACGGTTGATGCGGGCCATGAAAACGAGGCTCAGCGCAAGGCTGACCACCTCCGCGATGATGAAGGCCCACCAGACCATGTTCACCTCGCCGGTGCGGCTCAGCAGCCATGCAGCGGGGATGAGCACCACCAGCTGACGGCAGATGGAGACGGTCAGGCTGAACACGCCGTTGCCCAGCGCCTGGAACACCGAGCTCAGCACGATGCCGGCACCCGCCAGCAGGAAGTGGGGGCAGATGATGCGCAGCGCCGGGACGCCGATGGTCAGCATGGCGTCGCTGGCGGCGAAGAGGCCCAGCAGCTTATCCGGCAGGAACTGGAAGATGCAGAAGCCCACCAGCATGATGCACTCGGCGTAGAAGACTGCGAGGCGGATGGTCTTCTTGACCCGCTCCGGCTTCCGTGCGCCGTAGTTGTAGCTGATGATGGGGACCATGCCGTTGTTCATGCCGAAGATGGGCATGAACACGAAGCTCTGCAGCTTGAAGTAGACGCCGAAGACGGCGACAGCCGTGGCCGAGAAGGCCATCAGGATCTGGTTCATGAAGAAGGTCATCACGCTGCCCACGCACTGCATGGCGATGCTGGGCAGGCCGACGGTGTAGATGCGGCCGATGGCCTTGGCGCTGGGTCGGAAGCCCCGGAAGCTGATCTGGATGTCGGGGTTCTTATTGAGGTTGAAGTACAGCGTCATGCCCGCGCCGCAGAACTGGCCGATGACGGTGGCTGCGGCAGCGCCGGTGGTGCCGGACAGGGCCTCGCCGCAGTAGCCGAAGATGAAGATGGGGTCGAGAACGATGTTCACGACAGCGCCCACCAGCTGGCTTATCATGCTCAGATGGGTGCGGCCGGTGGCGGCCAGCAGCTTCTCGCCCATGGTCTGGGTAAAGAGGCCGAGGCTGAGCACGCAGCAGAGCCGCAGATACTGGATGCCCTGCCGGGCGATGTCCATGTCCGAAGTCTGTGCGTAGAAGTAGGGTTTCATGCAGGTGAGGCCGATGACGAGGAAGACGGCGTAGCTGCACAGGGACAGGAAGATGCCGTTCTCGGCGGTCTTATTGGCCCGTTCCTGGTTCTTTTCGCCGAGGCTCTTGGACAGCAGGGCATTGACGCCCACGCCGGTGCCGACGCCCACGGCGATCATGACGTTCTGCAAAGAGAACGCCAGCGAAACGGCGGTCAGGGCGCTCTCGCTGACGTGGGACACGAAGATCGAGTCCACCACGTTGTAGAGGGCCTGCACCAGCATGGATACCATCATCGGCACGCTGAGCTTGATGAGCAGAGGGTTGATGTCCATGGTACCCATGATGTTTTCCCGCTCACCGGCGGGAGAGAATGAGGGCTGCTTGTTTTCCACGATTTCTCCTTTTGATGTTGATAACTTGAGGATGCAGAGTTCTTCTATGCCGCAAACGTGGGCAGAGCGCAAAAGCACCCCACCCACGCAGCATCATTATTTATTTTGCCCCATCCGGGGCGGCGGGCATCAGCCCTCCATGGTCTTCTCCTTGGCCTCTGCGGCGGCAAGGATCATGTTCACGCAGGCGTCATGGCCCAGTGCGGCGTTGATGGCGAGGTCATAGTTGTGGGCATCGCCCCAGCGGTTCTGGGTGTAGTAGTTGTAGTAGGCGGCACGGTTGCGATCGGTCTTGTCGATCTCGTCCTTGATGCCCTTTTCGTCCTTGGCCTGCAGCATATTGTTCTCCTTGCCGTAAGCCAGACGCCACTCCTTGGGGGCGTAGACGAAGATGCGCAGCACGTCCTTGCGGTCACGCAGGACATAGTCGCCGCAGCGGCCCACGATGACGCAGGGGCCTTCGTCGGCCAGCTGCTTGATGATGCGGCTCTGCAGGATGAAGACCTGATCGCCCAGCGGAAGGTCATTGCCCATCGTATACAGGCTGTACAGCAGGCTGTGGGTGTGCCGCTTCTCGCTGGCGGCCACGGCCTCCTCGGACAGTCCGGAATTCTTGGCGGCCATCGTGATCAGTTCCTTGTCGTAGAGCTTGATGCCCAGTGCGCGTGCCACGTCCTTGGCGATGTAGCGTCCGCCGGTGCAGTACTCACGGCCCAAAGTGATGATCGTCTTTGCCATAATATGTTCCTCCCATGTTGATGATTTATCCCAAAAAGCTCTTGGCTGTGCTGCCTCTCAGGAGACAGAAGGCTCGGTGCTTTGGTTTGCTTCCGATAGCGGCAGCGTGGGCGGCGGAGGGGCAGGCAGACGGACCTCTGCAAACTGCATGGTGCCGGTCTGGTCCACGATGTAAACGCTGCACCGCCCGCCTGCGTCGGTCTGCTCGGGCGGGAAGCGGAAGCCGCCTGTCCGTGTCCGCTCCATCCGCCGGAAGGTGCGGTGGGCTGTGGTGGCGTGGGCTACTCCGTCGTGAGGGCTGCAGGCCGCCCAGCCGGAAAATTCTGCCGGGAGCAGCTGCCGCTGGCCCTTCTGGGCCAGATACCAGCAGTCATCCTCGGCGCTGTACACAAAGTCGCAGGAGACCCGCCGGGGGCGGTTGGCCTCGGTGTCCCGGGGCTTGGGGCGGAGGGCGATGGCCCGCCCGGTGAAGTAGCGGGCAAAATCCGTCACTGCCATCGTGCAGTTCACGGCTCCGTCGCTGTCGGCGGTGGGGTCGTTGAGCAGGACAAAATCGGCGAGGACTGCGTCGTCGTGGCCGAAGCCCCGCAGACCCATCCAGACTCCGATGGGGTCCCGCTGGCCCCGGATGCGGCGCTCGATGCGCACGGCTACGGAACAGCCGTCGTGTATCTGCTCCCGCAGGTCCTGCAGGTCCATCCACGCCTGCCAGCAGGGAAAACCGCAGCAGCCCGCTGCCGCGGCGGCGAAAGCGCCGTTGCTGGTGCTGCCGGTGGTCTTGTCCTCCATGACGTAGGCCACCTCTTCGGGCAGGATGTCCTCGCCCCAGCGGTTCATCAGGGCCGCCATCACCAGCGGCAGGTCCATGTCCCGGCCAAAGCTGGGGTCATGGGCCGAGAGGCAGTATTCCGGTAAGTACAGGCGGCGGTTGATGGGGTGGCCGCTCTGCTTATCCCACGCAAGGGGGCGGACCGCCGCCGCCAGCAGCCGGAGCGCCGGGGTGACTTTATCGTTGTTGGTCGAAAGATTGACCTGAAGCTGGACGCCGGTGCCGCCGCCGGGCAGCGCCACCGTCACGGTGTCGCCCATCAGGAAGATGAGGCCGTCGTCGCTGTGGGTGCTGATGCTGGCCCGGGGGTAATCCGGCGCCCACTTGCCAAAGCTCATCCAGCCCGTCCAGCTGCCGCCTGCGTAGACGCGGCAGCGCACCTCCACCATCGTGTTCTGGGGCGCGTGGGCGTTCCAGCTGACGTTCAGGTTGCAGAAGGCCGGCATGGCGAACTCGGGCGTCGTGTAGCTGCCGTATTGCAGGTACCGCCCGGCCACGCTGTCCAGCACGACGCTGCCGTTGTCCAGCGCTACATTATCGAGCTGTCCGCGGGAAAATGTCTCCGTGCCCTGCAGCACCAGATTGTTCCGCTGTTCCATTGCACGCATCCCCTTTCCGCGTCGGTGTGTCGTTTATTTCTCGTCGTCGCTGCGCTCCTCGGCCATCTCGGCTTCATACTCGGCGTCGTGGAGCTTGCGGATGTTCTCTTCGATGTGGAACACCCGGTCGAGGTCGCCGTAGACGATCTGGCTGGTGATCTCCACCTGGAACCAGAAGCCGAACACCAGCATGAGCAGCAGGCCCAGCGGCATACAGAGGATGACGAGGCCCCAGAACAGTACCGTCACGAGAGACGCAGCCAGTGCGTGGGGCAGGAAGGCGATCATGCAGTTGACGCTGTTCTTGAGCGTCTGGCCGAAAGGCTGGTCCAGCAGGACCACCTGGGGCCACATGTAGGAGAACAGCATGTGGAAGATGACGAGGTTGAGCACCGTGGCCACCCACATGCCTACGCCGACGTTGGTGCCGTGGTAGAGCAGGTTGAAGCAGAAGTACACGAGGAAGATCTGCACCGTGACCACGACGCAGTAGAGCACGCCCGGCAGGATGCTGGCTTTGAAGTTTTGCTTGAAGGCCTTGCGGTAGGTGGTCCACCAATAGCCGGCCTCGTCGCGCAGAGCGCGCAGGACGGTGTCGTACATGCCCGCCAGCACCGGCCCGGCCAGGATGCCGCCCACGGCGGCACTGAGCACCATGACGGGCAGGCTGTTCATCAGAAAGCCGATGTACACCAGACAGATGACGGGCAGAAAGCCCAGACAGGTGAGCAGATTTGCAAGGAACATCCCGCTCATATCCCGGCCCACCAGCTCGAAAAAGCGGCCTACGCCGGTCTTGCGGGGGGCGTCCTTTTCGACGCCCGGTCCGGACTTGAAATCGTTTGCAGAAGGAAACAGACTCATGTTGTATGGTTATCCTCTCTCGCCGTCCCGAAAGACGGCTTACATTGCACAGCGCGGTTTTGGCAGGAAGCGCCATTGTGCTGGCTTTCTGATTATAAATATACCCGGATTTTGTGGATTTTGCAAGCCGCAAAGCCCTCTAAATGTAAAAAAAGTATTTCCTCTCCCTTTTTGGGGCGGAGTGTGATACAATAGAAACGGCTTTTTGAGCCAGAAGGAGGTATCGCTCTGTGAGCATTTTCCGCACCATTGCGTTATTCGTTTATCTGTTCGGGTACATGATCGTCCATTACAGTGTGTTGTGCAAAGCCGAGCGTGCGCTGGCCGCAGGCGACACCGAGACGGTGCGCCAGCTGGTAAAAAAGCACATCCCCCATTGGAGCAAAGGCATCCTGAACGTCACCGGCGTCCGGCTCAGCGTCGAGGGACTGGACAACATCCCGAAGGATGGCCCCAGCGTCTTTGTGGCGAACCACCGCAGTTATTATGACATCCCGCTGCTGCTGGCCGGCCTCGATGAGCCCTATGGCATCCTCGCCAAGGAAGAGCTGGGAAAAATTCCTCTGCTCAACCGCTGGATGAAGCTGCTGGGCTGCGTTTTCGTCCAGCGCGACGATGTCCGCGCCTCGGTGCGCGCGTTGAACGACGCCACCGCCATCGTGGAGAGCGGCAGGAGCTTCATCATCTTCCCCGAGGGCACCCGCTACAAGGGCGAAGAGGGCGGCGCCGGTGAGTTCAAGGCCGGTGCCTTCCGTATTGCGGTCAAGACCGGCGCGCCGGTGGTGCCGGTGGCCATCTCCGGCGCACGGGGCCTGTTCGAGGCCCACGGCAACCGTGCCACCCCCGGCACGGTACACGTCCGGGTGCTGCCGCCCATCCGGACGGCAGACATGAGCCGGGCCGAGCAGAAGCAGCTGCCCGACGCCGTCCGCCAGACCATTCTGGCAGAGTTATAACTTTTTTGGAGGACACTGCCTCATGGCAAGCTACCGTTACGAACGCGACATCGACCCCAAAGACCTCACCCCGCGCAAAAAGCGCGCCTACACCCGCAAGGAGCGCTGGGCCAACTGGTGGGACTACAATCTCAAGTGGGTCATCATCATCGGCATCATCGTGGTGTTCTTTGGCTACAACTTCATCGGGCAGTACTTTTTTACCGTCCATGCAGATTACAACGTAGCGGTGGTGGCCCCCCACTACCTGCCGGAAGCCACCCAGACCGCCCTGCAGGACGCCCTTGCCGCCTACGGTGAGGACCGGAACGGCGATGGCAAGGTGGTGGTAAAGCTGAACCTCTACACCATGGACTTTGGCAACGAGGACTCGGATGCCTACCTTGACATGGCAGGCACCACCAAGCTTTCCACCGATATTCAGGGTGCACTGAGCTCCATCTTCATCCTGTACGACCCCGCAGGCTTCCAGAAGACCACCGGGACCCTGCGCTACCTTGACGGCAGCCTGCCCCAGTCCGATGCAGACAGCGACTGGTGGAACATGGTCTACCGCTGGACCGACTGCCCGGTGCTGACCGGTCTTGATCTGGGCGATTACGCCTCCGATGCCGTGCAGAGCGAAAGCGGCTCCAGTCAGGAGCTGATGAGCCGGTACTATATCGGCATCCGCGGCGCATGGAACAAGGACTCCGCCGACCTGCTGGCAGGCGGCGAAGAACTGTGGAACAAGCTGACCGCCGGGGCTGTTTCTACCGCCCGTGCAGAGGGCTGAGCCATGCGGTTCCGGGTAAAGCGCGGCGGGCCTGCCGCCGGGTTCACATTTGACCGCACAGCAAAGCCGGTGCAAAGGCCGGAGCCGGAAAAGCCGGTCTCCCTTGCACAGGCGCTGGATAATCCCTATGGGAGATATTACGGCAAAGCAAGGAGCCGGGAAGAGCTTTTGGCAAAGCGGCACGATTGAAAATGGCCGCCGCGTTCGCTTTGGCCATCGTTAGAGGAAATAATATTTTTATATTTGTATCTCCGAAACGACTGCGGTCGTTTCGGAGATACTTTTTTCACGGGAAAGGTCGTGACGGCAAACGGCATTTCGATGCATTTCCCGGTTTCGGCCTTCTTTGTGAAAATGTGTTTGGAGCGGCCCTGCGGTTGCGCAGCAATGAAAGCCGCAGCGGGGCTTTCAAGCAGGCGAGCGGTCTGCATTAGCAGATGGAAGGGCTTTGCCCTGACAAGCGTCGAGGCCGCGACAAACACGAAAAATAAAATAGCATTTCCGCTAAATATGCCCAGAGCGCAGCGGAGGGCATTTAAAATGGTCAACACCTTTGCAATTTTCGTCTTTTTACAAGGGGCTGATTTGAAATATTCTCCCCTTTGAAACGCCGGAGGCCTTGTTGTTTCTCCGTCCCAGTTATGGTATACTTACTGGGTATCTGAGAATCAAATGGCCGATCTGAGCCATATAAAAGGATGTGAACCCATGGACGCACTGGAACAGGCGCGCGCCGAGATCGACACGGTGGATGCCCAGCTGGCTGCGCTGTTTGAGCGGCGGATGGCCGCCGTGCTGCAGGTGGCCGAATACAAAAGAGCCCATGGCCTGCCCGTTTACGATGCCGCCCGCGAGACGGCAGTGCTGGAAAAGGCTGCGGCCCGCATTCAGTCTCCCGCCCTGCGGCCCTACTATAAAGACCACGTGCAGAACCTGATGGACGTGGCAAAGCAGTACGAAGCCGTGGTGCTGGGCCAGAACCGCGCCGCCTATCAGGGCGTGGAGGGCGCCTTTGCCCACATCGCCCTCCGGGCGCTGTTTCCCCACGCCGAGGCCGTGAGCTGCCCCACCTGGGACGAGGTGTTTGACGCGGTGGAACGCGGCGATGCTGCCCGGGGCGTCGTTCCCTTTGAGAACAGCCATGCGGGCGATGTTTCCGCCGTGCTGGATCTGTGCTATAACCATCCGGCGCTGTGGGTGGTGGATGTGTACGATCTGCCCATCTCCCAGAATCTTCTGGTGCTGCCGGGCACAAAACTCGACCAGATCAAAAGCGTCTACAGCCACCAGCAGGCCATCGCCCAGAGCGAGACCTTTTTAAGGCAGTTCGGCCTGCCCGCCACCGCCATGGCCAACACCGCCATGGCCGCAAAGTTCGTGGCCGAAAGCGGCGACTCCTCCAAAGCGGCCATTGCAAGCGTGGAGACGGCGGCACTGTACGGGCTGGAGGTGCTGGTGCCCAGCATCAACACCGACGGCGACAACACCACCCGCTTCATCGTCCTCAGCCGGGAAAAGCCCACCGGGGGCAACCGCTTCTCGCTGCTCTTCACGCTGGACAACAAGCCCGGCAAGCTGGCCGAGGTCATTCAGGTCATCGGCCGGTTCGGTTATGACATGGAATCCATCAAGAGCCGTCCGCTGCCCCATGTTCCCTTTGATTACTATTTTTACGTCGAGCTGGTGGGCGACCCCTCCGCCGACGAGACCGCCGCGCTGCTGCGTGAGCTGGACCATACCTGCCGCACGGTGCGGCTGTTAGGAGTGTATACAAAATGAGTGGATTTATCGGCACCAAGCTCACCATGAATCTGGGTGAGCGCAGCTATGACATCATCCTGAAAAACGGCGCACTGGAAAATCTGTACCAGTTTGCCCGCCTCGACCGCCGGGTGGCGGTGGTGACGGACGCAGGCGTTCCCGCCGAGTACGCACAGCGTGTGGCCGACCAGTGCCGCGACGCAAAAATCATTACGGTCCCGCAGGGCGAGGCCAGCAAGAGCATGAAAATTCTGGAAAGCGTCCTGCGCCAGATGCTGGAGTTCAACATGGGCCGCGGCGACCTCGTCATCGCCGTCGGCGGCGGCGTCGTGGGGGATCTGGCGGGTTTTGCCGCTTCCATCTATATGCGCGGCATCGACTTCATCAACTGCCCCACCACCACCCTCTCGATGATCGATTCCTCTATCGGCGGCAAGACCGCTGTGGATCTGGGGGAGACGAAGAATATCGTCGGTTCCTTCTGGCAGCCCAAGCTGGTCATCGTAGACCCCAGCACCCTCGCCACCCTGCCCCGCCGCCAGTACATCAACGGTCTGGCCGAGTCGGTGAAGGCCAGCCTGCTGGCCGACCCGGAACTGTTCGCCATCTTTGAAAAGGGCGACATCGACGAGCAGATCGGCGAGATCATCTACCGCAGCCTCCGTTTCAAAAAGAGCATCGTCGAGCAGGACGAGACGGAGCATGGAATGCGCAAGGCCCTCAATTTCGGCCACACCATCGGGCACGGCATCGAGGCCGTCAAGGGCGTCAAGGGACGCCGCACCGTGGGCCTCTACCACGGCGAGTGCGTGGCTCTGGGGATGCTGCCGATGATCGAGTCCAAGGCACTGCAGAAGCGCGTCCGTGCGGTCTACCGCCGTCTGGGCCTGCCCCTGCGTACCGCCTACAACAAGGACAAGGTCTACGCCGAGATGCTCCACGACAAAAAGGCACAGGGCGGCCAGATCACCGTCATCAAGGTGCCGGGTCTGGGCTGCTGGCGCGCTGAGACCATCCCGGTGGAGGGTCTGCGCCCCCTGCTGGGCATGGAGGACTAAAGCCATGAAAAATACCTTTGGCAGCGCATTGGCGCTGACCATCTTCGGCGAGAGCCACGGCAGGGCCATCGGCGGTGTGCTGGACGGCATGGCCGCTGGTGTGCCGGTGGATGAGGAATTCATTGCCGCCTGCATGGATCAGCGCCGCGCCCGGGGCGACGGGCTTTCGACGCCCCGCGTGGAGGCCGATAACGTACAGCTGCTCTCCGGCGTCGTGAACGGTCACACCACCGGCACGGCCATCGCCCTGATGATCGAGAACCAGAACACCCGCAGCGGCGACTACGCCAAGACGGCTGACCTTCTCCGCCCCGGCCACGCGGACTATACCGCCTACGCCAAATACCACGGCTTTCAGGACGCCCGGGGCGGTGGACACTTTTCGGGCCGCATCACTGCCGCGCTGGTGGCAGGCGGTGCCATCGTGCTGGGTGCGCTGAACCGCGCCGGCATCGACATCACCACCCACATCGCCCGCTGTGCCGGCATTTCCGATACGCCCTTTGCGCTGGACGATGCCGCCGCACTGGCCGCTCAGGTGAGCGTGCTGGAAAACAGGGACGAGGGCTTCGCCCTGCTGGATGCTTCCGTCGAAGAGCCGATGAAAACGGCCATCCGTGCCGCCGGTTCGGAGGGCGACAGCGTGGGCGGCATCCTTGAAACAGCCATTCTCGGCCTGCCCGCCGGTGTGGGCGAGCCGTATTTTGACAGCGTGGAGAGCCTTATTTCCCACATGGCGTTTTCAGTGCCTGCCGTGAAGGGCATTGAGTTCGGCACCGGCTTCGGCTTCGCCGACCTGAAAGGCTCTGAGGCCAACGATGCCTTCCGCATGAAGGGCGATTCGGTGGTCACGGCCACCAACCACAACGCGGGCATCAACGGCGGCATCACCAACGGAATGCCTGTCGTCTTCCGCACCGCTGTCAAGCCGACGCCCAGCATCTACAAAGAGCAGGAGACGGTGGATTACATTGCAAAGCAGGACGCGCCCCTCTCCATTCAGGGCCGTCATGACCCCTGCATCGTGCCTCGCGCCGCCATCGTCCAGACCTGCGCCGCCGCGCTGGCTGTGGGCGATTTGATGACCGCCCGCTATGGCACCGCATGGATGGAGCGGCCCACCAGCTACCGCAGGGAGGGACTGTGATGGAATACGGACTCATCGGCTCGAAACTGGGCCATTCCTACTCGAAGATCATCCATGAGATGCTCTGCGGCTACCATTACGACCTCTGCCCGCTTCCCACCGAAGAGGAAGCCCGGGCTTTCCTGACCAGGCGGCAGTTCAAGGCCATCAATGTCACCATCCCCTATAAGCGGCTGGTGATGGAATACTGCACCTACATCGACCCCCGGGCCAAGGCCATCGGCGCGGTGAACACTGTGGTCAACAAGAACGGCCTGCTCTACGGCTACAACACCGATTATCTCGGCTTTGCCCATCTGTGCGACGCCCACGGCGTCGATTTTGCGGGCAAAACCGTCCTCATCCTCGGCACCGGCGGCACCCACAACACCACCAGCGCCGTCGCCCGCGACAAGGGTGCGGCCAGAGTGCTCACCGTCAGCCGGACGCCGGACGCCGCCAAGGGCCAGCTCTCCTATGAAGAGGCTGTGTTCAGCGGCGCACAGATCGTCATCAACACCACCCCCGCCGGAATGTACCCCAACGTGGGCGTGTGCAGTCTGGACGTGGCAAAAATGCCCGGGCTGGAAGCTGTGCTGGACGTGGTGTACAACCCCGATAAGACGGAGCTCATCCTCCGGGCCGAGGAGGCCGGGGTCCCGGTGGCTGTGGGCGGTCTCGAGATGCTGGTGGCGCAGGCCGTGTACGCCGCCGAATACTTCCTCAGCCGGAAGTTCGACGACGCAGCAGGGGAGATCGGCCGCATCACTGCCGCACTCCGCCGCGATATGCTCAACGTAGCCCTCATCGGAATGCCCTCCAGCGGAAAATCTACCGTGGGCCGTGCATTGGCCGAAAAGCTGGGCAAAAAGTTCATCGACCTCGACGAGGAGATCGTCAAGACCGACGGCCGCAGCATTCCCGACATCTTCGCCGCCGAGGGCGAGGACGGCTTCCGTGCGAAGGAATCTGCCCAGACCGCCCGCTTTGCCAAAGAGGGCCGACAGCTGCTCTCCTGCGGCGGCGGCATCATCAAGCGGGGCGAGAATCTGCGGGCGCTGCATCAGAACGGCGTCGTGCTCTTCCTCGACCGGCCTCTGGATGCGCTGACGGTGGGCGGCGGACGTCCACTCTCGTCCAGCACCGAGGCGCTGAAAAAGATGGAAGCGGAGCGCCGCCCCCTGTATCTCGCGGCGGCAGACGCCGTTATCCCGAACAGCGGCACGGTGGAAGACGCCGTGACCGCCGCAATGGAGGCACTGGATGAAATTTTTAGTCATTAACGGCCCCAACCTCAACATGATGCACTTCACCGAGCCGGGTGTGGCCGGTCAGCTGGATTACAACGGCCTGCTGGATTACCTCGAGCTGTGCTGCACCCAGATGGGCATGGAAGTGGAATTTTTCCAGTCCAACCACGAGGGCGACCTCATCGACGAGATCCAGTCTGCCGCAGGCCGGGCCGACGGCATCATCCTGAATCCCGGCGGCTACGCCCACTACAGCGTCGCTATCCTCGACGCGCTGCGCCTCTGCGGCGTGCCTGCCGTGGAAGTGCTGCTCAGCGAGCCCGACGAGCACGAGCCCTTCCGCAAGACGGACATCGTCTCGTTCGGCTGTCAGGGCCACTTCATCGGCGAGGGCATCAGCGGCTATCTCCACGCTGCCGCCTATCTGGCCCAGCTGCTGCGGCTGGACGGCAGTGCGCACACCCATTTAGTGATGTAAGAAATCGACTCTCTTCCGCTGGAAAGCGGAGCAAAGAGGGCGCGGAAAAGAAGGATAGAAAGGAAAAATTTTATGATCATCTCCACCAAAAAGGGTACCCCGAAGGAAGAACTCGAGAAAATCGTTGACCGCTTCGAAAAGCAGGGCCTCGACGTCACCCTCATCACCGGCAAGGACTACAATGTCTTCGGCCTCGTGGGCGATACCACCAAGATCGACGAGCGCGACGTCCTCGCCAATCCCTGGATCGACAACGTGACCCGTGTTTCCGCCCCCTATAAGCGTGCCAACCGCCTCTTCCACCCGGCAGATTCCGTCATCGACTGCGGCGGCGTGAAGATCGGCGGCAAGGAAAAGATCGCCGTCATGGCCGGCCCCTGCAGCATCGAGAGCGAAGAGCAGGCTCT
>ENA-UEYI01001660-UEYI01001660.1-human-gut-metagenome-genome-assembly--contig:-NODE-1660-length-17881-cov-3.547742_pt1 | contig 17881 bp, 19 predicted proteins | sample MGYA00242900_ERZ507916 | MGnify/ENA primary metagenome ERZ507916 (study PRJEB26167, sample SAMN06115521) | human gut metagenome | host: Homo sapiens | place: China:Chongqing | collected 2015-09-02...
GGAGTGTCGCTTATTAATGTCTTTTTTGCATTTTTTAGTTCCACAACTTCCAGCAATTCAAGATTTTGATAAGTATCATCAACGCAAATACTCCCATCATTATTAACCGCCTCGAAATACTTCGCCATTTCAATACACCCCCCATAAAACAGATGCTTTGCTAGAAATATCCCGCCAGATGATTGATTTACCATCATCCGAAATGCGAATAATGCTTAGATGTTGCGGGTCCTTGCTGTCCGGTGCAGATACGATATAATACCATAATTTATTATTGACATATCTGTCTGGAATGTGGAATTCCCCAGTATCTTTCAGTTCCATCGTTCCGCATACTTTTGGCAAACGTTTTGTAAGGTCCAATTTCAAGTTTCCGTTTGCATCAAAAATTTGCAATCCAGCTGGCATTATCTTCACCTTTCCTTTTACCTCTATGCCATCTTTTGTAACAGTAACTATTTCGCCATCTTTTAATTTGGGCGATTCCGGCAGCTTCAGGCTAGGCGGTTCCGCTGGCTTCGGTGGCTCGATTGGTTCTATCGGCTCAATGGGTTTATCTTGTCTTTTGTTCTTTCTAATCAAATATGCGGTAATTACAATAACCAAAATAATGCCTGCATAGCTCATCACCACACCCCCAGTTTTACTCTTACTACATTATTACTATCAAAAATTTGTATTAAATTATCCCTCAGCTCGCTTCTCGCTCCACTCGTCGCGGTGCGCAACGTACCTATCGTGGCGCTTATAGCTGACAAGCTATCTACCTTAATTTTCCCTGCATCCACGCAGCCTGCCTGCAGCATCTTGTTGGTAACAATATTGTCATCAAAAAGAGTCTGACCGGTGATATGGATGAGCTTGCCGTCCAGCAGGATACCTCCGTTAGCAAGGTTAATTTTGCTGACCAGCGTATTGCCGTCAAGGTCGATATTTTTTACCGCAAGGCTGATAGCGTCCTGCGTCTGCTGTATGGTGCTGTACGATTCTAATTTCTTGTTTGTCGCAGCGTCCATTTTTACAACCATGTTGCTGATTGCCGTATTGGTCTGCTCGATTGTACTGTAACCGCTCAGTTTGCCATCTGTGTAGCTGGCTACCTGCGAGCTGATGAGCGCTTCGGTCTGCTTAGTAGTGCTGTACTGGCTGAGCGTGTCATTTTTAAAATTAGCAATGCTGCTGCTAATCATGCCAGATGTCTGCTCGGTCGTGCTGTATTTGCTGAGCGTACCGTCCCTAAAATCAGCAATGCCACTGCTAATCATGGCAGCTGTCTGCTTAGTAGTGCTGTACTGACTAAGCGTATTGTCCTTGAAATTAGCAATGCTGCCGGCAATCATGTTGGCGGTCTGCTCTGTGGTACTGTAATTGCCCAAACTGTTAGCAACACGTGTTGCAATAAGCGTTTCAGTCTGCGTGGTTGTGCTGTAATCTTTTTTTAACTTATCAGCGGTGATATTACTATTACTCAACGCTGCATTTGCATTAACTAAAGCGTTATTACTATTTTGTAACGCAGTGTTTGCGTTGGCCGTAGCATTACTGATGTTGTTCTGAACAATCTTATCCAGCTTGGCAGAGCTGATGGCTTCATCAGCAATCATGTTCTCGTCAATAACAGTCTTAACGGTACAGGTTGACTGCCCGGATGTCGGACCATCGCCAAACATATCCACATAAGCGCAGGTTACATCATACACACCGGCTTCACAGCTGTAAGACAGGGTATTATTTTTGCTGTACACGCTATCATCATTGATGTAATAGCGCACGCCGGTACAGTCACCAGGTACAGCCTTGCATTTGATGCCCATACCGCCTACTTTAGGGCTGAGCACCGGCGGTTCCGGTCTTGGCGGTTCTGCTTTGTAGTATTTCAAATCAGCAGGAACGCTATATTTGCCTATGGCGCTTTTAGCATACAGATATAGCGTGCCTGTACGCTCTGACAGCGCCAGTGACGCGCTGAGGCCGTTGGTACGCGCTAGCAGGTTTACATCCTCAACACCGGGGTAATTGTCGCGACGCACCTCGTAGAAAGCTATGTCGGAGTTAGTAACCTCTTTCCATGTAACTACTGCTACATCGCTAAAGCTGATATTGAAATCATCCGGAGTGTTCGGCGTTGTAGTTTTTACTGCTACCGTAATATCAATCTGAGGCGACATATCAGGGCTGGTAACAATGCCGTGCTCATCTTTTGTGCATACAGCTATGCGGTACGTATCACCAACGACGGCCTGCGGAATGACGCACTGACATTTGCCAGAGCCGCCGTACAGCCAATCTCCCTGCCAACCCATTTCGTCTGCTGGAACGCCTTCAGCTATTATCAATCTTTCAGCTTGCTCATTATTGGTTTTATACCAAACGTCACCCTGCAGATAATTTGCAAAGTCCGGCGGCGTCCAGTCTACCACTATGTCGTAGCGGCTTACGCCGTCCTGCAGCTCTCTGTAGCGATTGTGAGCGGTTACAGAGAGGACAGGAGGAATATAATAGGGCAGGATGGTATATTCGTATGGCTCAACGTCTGCCAGAGATTGTTCACGCGCTCCGAAGATGTTGTAGCTGGTGAATTTAATCCATAGCTTTTTCCCTACATCTTCCTTTTTTAATGGGCTTTTCAACAGAGTTTCGTCACAACGCACAAATTTTGCGCCTGCTGCGTTAATGCTGGCCGTTGTGTTGTATTGCCCTCTGATAAGGCCGGAAAGCTTATAGTTGCCATTCTGCAGCATGGTTGCCGTTGTGTAGCTTAGGCATTCGCCATCAAGCCAGCAGAGTGTGTTAGCTCGTTGAGCGTCCTGCTCTGTGCCGCTTAGTAGCATGCCGTTGACGGCTACTTCAATTTCATCTGCAGATGCATTGACTGCCGTCGCCAGAGAACCAAGACGGGCGCTATTGGTTATTTTTCCGACCTCACTATAATGCTGGTTGTCGTCGCTCACCCAAACATTGCAGCCGCCCCAGTTCTTGCTTTTTCCTTTAGCACCTATCCACAACTCATTACCATTGCTGGTCAATTCCGTCGGCGGTTGGAAGATTACCGGTATATCAACGTCTCCGGGTTCTGGCGAAAAATCAACAAAAGGGCGCTCTGTGTCATGCACGTCATATATAGCAGCGTCATAATCGCCGCCTGCTCTGGAAATGGCAGTAAAGGTTAAAAGTCCTTGAGCGTCTTCGGTGACGCTGTCGATAAGAGCCACCTGTTTGTTTAGGCCTATGGACGGATCTGTTAAGGTTACAAGGTCGCCAACCTCTAAGCGGCAGAATGCCCAATCCAATTTGAAGGTGTATTGATTGCGCTCGTATTTGTTCTTTCTCGCAAGCTCTTCAGCCAGGAATACAGCTCTTTTCTTGGTGTAGATGTATAAAGCTTTGGTTGTGGACGCTTGACGCAGCCCATATTCTTTCAGGTCATCGCTGTCCACGTAGCTGACGCTTTCCTTCTCGTAGCCATTTGCACGGTTGATGAATTCGACGGTAAAGCGATTGTAGATTTCGCTGCTATCTTTCCTTGCATAGGTTACGCAAGCTCCATTGCTTTGCGGCAGAAAGTCATCCGGAGTCAGGTCGTACATGATTGTTCTGTTTGGCTCCCAACTGCCTATAGCTCTGTCAGCTAGCGGAACAATTTTAAACTGATCGTTGGACCAGAACATGAAGGCGTTGGTGATTGTCGCAATCTCATTGACGATTTCGCGGGCAGTTCTGGATTTGCTTTCATCCATCGGCGTGCTGATCAGCAGGTCAGCAGCTGCACAATAGCGTCTGTAATTTTCTATACCGGAAATTTTTACATCGCCCATACCGATTTTATTGAGGATATACAGAATATAATCAGCAGGGTTTACATCTACACCGTCACCGCCTTCAGTAAGCTTGCCTTTAACTTCAAAATTGAAATTTGGTAAGCTGGCATTGCTGCCAAGGTCTATAACGCCAGCCATATATGCAAGGCCTTTATAAGGCAGAGCCTTTTCAGGGTGTTTACCGACAACATACGGCCAAGGCTGTTGCTCATTTGTGCCATAATATAACGTCATGCCGATTTCATCACTAGGATAATTATAAATATCCTTGTTTTTCCACACTTTCCCCAGGCCTTTAATCGCGCCTTCGCAAAGTGCGAAGATGATGGCCACGGTATAGGTATAGGTGATGCTTACGGTTTTAGAGCCGCCGCCCTTACCGCTTCTTTGAGTCTCCTTGTGTTCGTGGGCAGTAAAGTCATCGTAATAAATAATGTTGCCGCTGGTGCGTGTTGTACCGATTATCTCCGGTACAGCAGAGCCGTATTCCGCTGTTGCTATTGTGAAGTCAGCTATTTTTTCGGCTCTGTTGACAACGGTTTTTCCCTTGAAAATGCTCATTATGCAGGTCCTCCCTGAAAGCGATAGATGCCACGCAGTCTGCTCCTGCCTTTGGCATCGTAAAAAATAACATCGTCGAAGCTCGACAGGATGACACCTTGATCAAGCTGCGCATGGATTACGCAGCCAGCGCCGATATATATGCCGGCATGACTACAGCAGCGGCCATATTGGTAAAGTAGAAAATCACCTTTTTGCGGTTCGCCTTCGATGCGCTTGCAGTATTTTTCGGCGTATTCCTTCATCCATTCGCGGCGATTATGCAAGTGAAATTCCGGAGAATAGGGCGCTATTTCGATGGCGCCTTTTTTTATTACGCCAGCGTCCTCCAGGGCACCAATAAGCAACATACCGCAGTCAACACCTTTACCTTTGACGCGAGCACCGTTTATATGTGGCGTTCCTAGCCACTCACGCGCCGCCAGAGCGATTTTTTCACCTTTTGGGGTATAACTCATAGCAGCACCTCTTTTCGTGGTACGTATGGGCAAATGAGGCTGCCAGAGTCGCCTTCTTCGTCGCTGGTAATTGTGCCGCCTGTGTTTGTGTATGTCCCTTGTGGGTAAAATCTTCTTATCGGAAAGTCTTGCGAAAGGCCTTGTGCTTTGGATTTTACGGTAAGCTCCAGCTTCAGTCCACCCGCTTTTTTAATTTCCACATTACCGGCAAAAAGATCGATAACGCCTAAAATTACAGCGTCCTTGAAAAAACAGCGCCGCAAAAGCAGCTTTGCTTTGTCTAATACGCCATCATGTGAAGCTGCCATGATAGTTTTTCCGGCGACCTTGTCGGTTGAATTTGTGTTGAAGGTAATGGTCATACTGTCAACAGTGACGCGGTCATTAAGCTTTACCTTCTGGCGCGTTATGAGCGGGCCGGGCTTATAGGTTTTGCCGTCATAGGTGACGTTGTAATCGGCTCCGGAAAAGTAATAGACGCTACCGGAAAACAAACGCAGCTCAAAGAGGTCGCAGGCCGTGAAATTTTTCACGCTGTTAAGATGCTCTATAAGGTTTTGGGGTACGTTTTTCATCTTACCACCTCCAGCGTCAGGCTTGCTTTGTTGGCATCCTGGAATATCTTTTCAATCTCAAGGCCGTCATCAGCAAAGTGTACGCGCCAATAGTACGTGTAGTCAGCTGTAACGGTTCCTGCCGGCGTTGTTTTAAACTTAACTACGCCACCATCAATAGAGTAGGAAGAAGGGTTTTGCCTTATACCATCAACGTAAATAGCCACGTTCTCAATGTATTCTACCGGCTCGACGTGTTCGCCTAGCTTCATAGTAGCCTGATAGCGTGTACCATCCAGCGCCGCCAACGGCCGGCCTTTTTCCTGGTAGTCTTCCGGATCTAACCACAAAAAAGGCTCAAAGCCGCCTTTTACACTAGCAGCAAAGCCGTGCAGCTGACGCGCTTCTGCATCAGTCAAGCAGTTATAGCTTGCTGTTATTGTCCAGTTTGGGTAAAGCTGGTTGGTCAAGGTACGCATACGCCCGGACGCTGAGCGCTGGCTTGTAGTTTCCCATTTTTGGCTTTTGGTGCTTTCCCATGCGAAGCGTCTTAGGTCAGGAAATTTTTTTAACGCCATATTACCACGCTCCTTTATTGGTCAAGAAATTTCTTTCCGCGTCATACGCGACCTGTTGAATTGCTTCTCTGCCGCCATTGCGTTCTAAAAATTCCTGGAAGCTTTGAGCGTCCATTGTGGATATGTTCATAATTATGTTGATAGCTTTTTCTGCCAGGCTTTGACTGTCGCTGCTTTTAGCTGTGCTAACCCCAGCGCCGACATAAAGATTCGGACGCACAAGGCCGCCTTCGGCGTAGCCGGGGAAGTCGCCTGCGTTGAGCTTATCCAGGAAGGGGAGGCCTAAGCGGTTTACGGCCGCGGCCGTCAGAACATATTCTCCGTTAGACAACATTGCCGGAATACTGTCCGATGTGCCAGTTCCGGCTCCAACGATAGAGCCGCCGCCTGCAGCTTTTACTACGCCGCCTTTGGCAAAAAAGCCGAAGCCGAAGCCGCCGGAGGCACTGAGGGCGCTAAGTGCAATGCTGGCCGATGTGGCAGCTGTCGCCAGCGCCGTCAATGCTGCTGTGACTGCTGTTGTTGCTGCGCCCTCAGCCGGTTTAGTTGTTCCGATAATAAGGCTTTGAATGCCATTGTAGGCACCCATAAGACTTGTACCTGTTCCTATTGCGCCATTAGCAGCACCAACACCAGCACCTAAGCCATTGACTGAGCCTGTTGCTGCATCCAACGCAGTTCCAAAGTTAGCCAGTTGGTTACCGCCAGCACCGTCACCGGAACCTCCGTTATTGCCGTTGCCAGGCATCAAGAAACTGAGAGCGCCTTGGGTGATGGATGCTGCCCAGCCTGCTGTTATCTGGTTGACGATATTGTCAAAAAGATTATTAAGCAGCTCTCCCATACCATCGACGAAAGATGTCTGCATGGTCAGCACGTCGCTGAAAAAGTTTTGGAAAGAATTCTGGCTCTCGGTTATTGCGTTGGTCATGCGCTCCTTGAAGCTCATGTGCGCTTCTGTAGTAGCGTCATAATAGGCCTGCATGGTTGTCTTGGCTTCGTTGTATGCTGATATTCTGGCAAGGTTTTCCTTGCTGAGAGCTCTTTTCAGAGCAGAGTAGGAGGCTGTAGCATAGGCCTTATCTATGTCGGCTTGAATGTCCTTGCATTGTGTGTAGTATTCAAGTCTTTCGTCCTGATACTTTTTGAATGCGGCCAGCTTTTCCTTTTCGGCTTCTTGCGTGAAGCTGATTTCCTGCTGCGCATTCAGCTCGTAAGCTACGCCGTATTCCTTTAGAGCTGCTATATAAGTATTTTTCTGCGCTTCGGTCATACCTGTGAAGTTCCTTTGCTGCTCTGCCCAACGATCAGAGATGGAATTCAGTGTCTTCGTATAATCTAAGCGCATTTGCTCCAGCTGTTTGGTACCTTCGGAGCTATAGAGAGCTATATCAGCTGTCTTGCTGTTTATACCAAGTTCGCGGGCTTTGTTTATAAGGTCGTTGCGTTCCTTGGCTTCTTCACGGAGAGCATCAAGCCGCTTTTGCGCGTAAAGCTCTGTGAGACGTTGCTTGTCCACCTCATAATTGCTGTTAAGAGCGCGGCTTTTTTCCAGGCTGTCGCTCTCTTCCTTATACCAGCGGTCAACCATATCACTTTTGGTCGAAAATGTTCTGTACCATTCATCAGCTATCTGCTTACTGGTGTTTGCTGCTTCATTCAGCAGGCTATTGTCAGTTTTAGCACTAGCGCCTGCAATTTTAGGAACATTGGTTGCTCCTACAGGGGCTGTGTTTTTGAATTGCTCGTATTTTGGTATTTCCAGCTTTTTAGGAGCTTTAGGGGCCTTCTTTTCCTTGCCTGCAGCTTCGGAAAGTGCGTCGTCCGTCTCGAAAATTTTGGAGATAAGATTGTTAAGCCAGCCAATCGCTGTAGTTACAAAGCCAGAAATAGTCTTTAAAGCGCTTTCTGCCCAAGCTGGAAGCATATCGTTTGCGTTTTCCATGAGCCTATCGCCGATATAGGAAAGAAAGCTACCTATACCATTAGCGAAATACTCTATTACTTGCATTATCCAATCTACGACAGTCATAAATACGCCGCCGAGTATCATGATGCCTTCAGCAACTTTGCCGAGTATAGCAATGATAATGCTAAAAGCAGCGTAAGCAACAACGCCTAATGTGGTTAAAATTGGTTGCGCCAATGTAAACATTGCCTGTATTGTTTCGCCAAGTTGTGCGAAAAGAGATTTAGCAGTATCAACGAAAAAATTTACAACTTCTATATGCATTCCGAAGAAGTCAATTATTTCTGCTGCTGTGGTACCGCGTTCCCAAAGTGCGTATAGCGCCGCTGCTATAGCTGCTGCCGCCGCTATAAACGGTGCAGCAGCGCTTATGGCTGCTCCAAGAGGAGCCAAGAAGCCAAGCAGAGCCGTTGCTCCTAAAGCTATAGCTGGTATCGCTACGCCAACCAGCGCTGTTCCGATTCCAATTATCGCTATTTGAAATTCCGTTGGGATGGCAGTCCGAAAGGCTTCCGCTATGCCGCTGGTTTGTACAGCTTGAGCAAAATCATTCATCGTATTGCCTAGGCTCTCGAAGATGCCTGTCACATTGAAATTTTCTGCAAGTCTCAAGCCAACTTGAGCTGCTGTCTGGTCTATGCCATCCATGAGAGTGGACCATGTGCATTGTATGGTGTGGCTCTGCTGTTCCATCATGCCACCGAATTTTTGATTCATGCCTTCTACAAGGGCATTGATACCGGTTGCAGCATCAACAGAGCCTTTACTTACCATGTCCATAACCTCAGGCACGCTTTTTCCGATTTTATCGGCGAGCATCTGCCATGCCGGAATGCCTGCCTCGGTCATCTGCAGCATTTCGTCCGATTGGATACGGCTTTTAGCGGCCATCTGGCCAAGAGCTAAAGTTACACGGTCAATACCATCAGCGCCAAGGCCAACGCCGGCAGCTGCATCGCCTACAGCCGTAAGCGTTGGGATTACCTGTTCGGCAGTAAAGCCGAACGCTAAGAATTTTTGCGCAGCGCTGGTAACCTGGTTGAATTCGAAAGGTGTTGCCGCTGCGAAGCCCTGCAGCTCTTTTGTGAAGGCTGCTGCCTTCTGCGCACTGCCTAACATATTAGTGAAGGCTGTTTGCACGTTCTGCAGCTTGCCGGCCGCTTCAACGGCCTTTACGCCTGCAGCAGCTATCGCAGCGCCAATACCGGCGATAGCAAGAGCCGCTCGGTTGGATACTCTTAGGAAATCGCTGCCAAACGTCGAGTGTATTTGCCTCTTTGTAGAATTGAGCTGTTTTTTTAGCTCTGATGTATCAGCGCCGATTTTTATCAAAAGCTGTGCTACTGTCGCCATCTGCTTTTACCTCCTTTCGTTGATTATAGAAATTCTTGAAAAACTCGTTGCGCTCGTTGACAATTTCAGCGCTTGTTTTGGGTGGCCTGAATGGTTCTAAGAGGTCTGCCGGTTTTATGGGCTTGCTAGCAAAGCAATTCATTATGCGGCTCACCCAGTAAGCCGTTTCCTCGCGCCGATGTGCGTCGGCTTCTTTTAGTGCGTCAACCATAGCGCTGAATTCCATAAGATCTAACTCCATAAATTGCTTTGGGGTTAGGTGAAGCCTGCCGTAGGCTATAGGTTCAGCCCATGCAAGCCATTCAAAAATGCTAGGGCGCTTTGCTTCGCCCTGGCTTAGTTTTTTGCGTTTTCCTCTTTTTCCAGAGCTTCAGCTTTCGCTTCGGTAAGCTCTTCAGGAAAAAGCTGATAATAAACTTTTTTGCCAAGCGCACCGCTTGCTACAAGAGCTTTTGCTACAGGCATTTGAATTTCTTCAATTTCCACGCCTTCGTCAAGCAGCGTTTGCAGCTTCTTAGCAACTTTTTCCGGATTTTGCAGGCCATAATGACGCAGGCCAATGGAGAGCAGGACGCAAAGCGTGCCCATATTCAAACTTTGTTCCATGACGATTTCACCGACGCCCTTTTTCAAAACATTTTCTACCTGCATGATGCGGCTGACATCAAAGTAGATTTGTTGGCCAGGCGCAAAGAATTCAAAGTCAATTTTTTTCATGGTTTCCTCCTAAATTTTAGTTAAGGCCAGCGCCAAAGCGCCAGCCTTTGAAATTGATTAAGCGGCCGGCTGTTGTACGTCGCTGAGAGCGCCGTCACCTTTAATTGTGCCGCTAATGGTAGCTACATCGTCATGAGGTGTTTTCAGGCTGCATTCTGTTACAGCGCCCCAACCGGTAATATAGCTTTTATCAGGGTATTCAAATTTAATATGCACTCTCTTGCCGGCCAGAAATGCCGCTTCAAGGAATTTTGCACCTGCATCACCAGCCAGGTAAACGCTTTCGAGGTCAATGGACCAGGAACGCAGGCCGGGGAGAGTTGTTTTCCAGCCGCCGCTAGTCTTGTGGCTGGCGTCAATTTCGTCAGCCTGGCGGGAGAGGTCGCCGGAGCGTTGGCCACCGAGCAGCGTCCAGGTCGGATTAGCTTCGGTTGCACCGGTGTTGAGATAAATAAGGTAATCCTTACCAGCTGTAGCATTTGTGGATGCGTTGGTAGGGGTAGCGAAGGTTACTTCAGACATTATTATGCTCCTTTCTAAATATCGTCAGCGTTTGCTTTGGTGTTTTTTAAATGTACCTCATAGGTAATTGCTCCGTTATAGCCGTCGCCGTCCTCCGGGTAGGCCTCGTAGGTGTCAATTTTGGCGCGGTACATGGCAAAGCCGTCTGCAGATAGATCCATATAGCCGTCAGGGCTGCAAAGCAGGGATATAACCTGCTGCGCTATATGGTTAATTTCATATCTGCCTTCGTATTCGCTCCAAATGTTGATTTGCATGTCAACTTTGTAATTGTCTTCTGTTTTAGTGCTCTGATCAGTTACAACAATGCTGCCAAGAGTTATATAAGGCGGCGTAGCTTCGATTGGCACGAAGTCATAAACAGCTACGCCTTGCATCTTCTCTTTAAGTAATTTAATAAGAGCCTTTTGCAGAGCGTTATTTGGGAGTCTAAGCATTTTCAATCTCCTTTTTTACATCAGCGATGATTCTGGGAGCTTCGTCTTCGAAGGCCGGCGCAAGGAACGGACGAGCCTTTCTTGCCGGAACACGAGCGCTTTTGGAATACACGGCCTTGCCGCCGATGTTCATTTTCAGCGCACGGATGCCAGTCTTTTTAGGCTTTGCGAAGAAGCCTTGCGCTCCATATTCAACAAGATGCGCGTAAGGCTGTTTAGCTCTTATGACACCTTCCAGCTTTGCCCGAGAAAAGCCGGAACGTAAAGAGCGCTTCAGTGTGCCGGAGCGTACAGCTACGCGTCTGGCAGCGCCGGTTCTTACGCGTTTTGTGCCATTCCTCAGAGCCTTTTCAACTCCCAGTCTGGTTTTTCCGTCAAATGCTTTAATTTGTTTGAGGCATTTTGTAAGTTCTTCATCACTTAATGTTGTTATGTAGCTGCGTGGCATGTTATTCTCCCGGATTCAGGCGCTTGGCCGTTATAAGGGTGCGCTCCCTGTATGTGTTGTCCGTGGATGTGACAGCGTATTCGTGGTTTTGCCAGAGTAAGCGCCATCCGCGGCCTACAGCATTGTCAGCAGGCGTTATTTCTACCACGATTTCCTCGCGGCTCATGGGAGCGCCTTGCGCCTGCTGTTCGCGGTACGCCGGGGGCTTTACCTGCGCCCAACGTGTTGCGTAGTTACTAAAGGCACGCTTTTGGCCGCCGTAGCCATCTGCTACGATGTCCGGGCGGCGTAAGGTAATGCGATGCGTGCGGTCGCTTGCTCCGTTTAACATATATAGTCACCTGAGCTTGTGATGTGAGCCAGTATTACCTTAAAGCTGTAGCCGATTTCAGCGGGCGTTTTGCCGCTGCCAAGCCATTCTGTGCCACGATGGTCATACCAATGTGATACAAGCATTTTAATGCCTAGTCTGGCAAGTTCGTCATCGATAATATCTTTTCCGTCAGCTGTTTTGGTTTTTCCGCTGGCAGAAATAAGGTATTGCTTTGCAGCTTTAATCATACCGGTAAGCAGTGTGTCCTCTATGTCACCGTCAAGGCGTAAGTAGAGCTTTACTTCTGCTAACAGTTCATCCATGATTAGCCTTTAGTTGCCGGAGTTTTAATAACTACCAGGCCATTCTTATCAATAACTTTACCATCGGCCAGCATAACAGATTTGAAAATCTGGTCTTCGGTGTCGTTATCTTCGTATTGCTTCAGTCCCATTACATAGTTGGTGTTGACAGCATAGTCTTTTAAGTCGAAAATCAGAGCGACAGCAGTATTTACAGCAGTATTTGCGTCAAGGTTTGGCAGATAGTCGCAGCAGATTACCTTGCGCCCTAAAATGTAGCGCTCCGGAGCATTGCTTGCACCGTAATTTACCTTGGCAACAGGCTGGCCGTTATTGTCAACTTGGCCAGCAAAATTCATAAAGGTTTTTTTGGTCATGACATAGACAGCGTTGTTTTCGTAAGCCAGCGGCAGAGCAGCTTCTGCTTTAACTACATCTTCGTAGGTCAGTGCAAAGCCTGCAAGAACAACAGATTGTCCTTCAGGTACATCTTCCTTCAGAATGCCTTTCGGTTGTCCTGTGCCATTGCCGTTAATAATCGCTTCTTCCAGAGCCTTAACCATCGCCTCAGCAATGCCGTTTACAAGAGACATTTCGAAGGCAGAGAGAGTAATTTGTTCGGTTTCCAGAGTGATGGATACAGCGCAGCGTAATTTGTGATAAGCAAAGGTGATGCCTGTGACGCTCTTCTTCTGCTTGTCAGAGGTTGCGCCCTCAGCTACCCAGGTAGCAACAGGCTTTACAGTGCTTGTAGGATAGGTTACACCACCGCGCAGGTTTGTTTGAGTTACCAACGGCAAAATCATACCGACAGCCTGCATCTTTTCGACAATACGGTTCATGATGGTTGTAGGAATAACAGCACCGACATCGGTAGTGGTTGTATTTGCGTTGCTACGATATTCACCCGGCAGCTCTTTGGCACCATTGGAGCATACATAGCGCATAAACGCCATTCTGTAGGCCACGGTATCGTACATATCTTCTTCAGAAGGAACATTGCCAGGGGTAGGCACCGGATTGCCTAAGCCAGGGTTCTTGTTCAGCTTATCGGCAATTCTGGCTCGCGCCACCAGCACCTCTTCCTGTTTGTTCAGTTCGTCAAGCTCCTTTTCCAGAGCATTGATTGCAGTAAGGTCTTTGGCAGCTTCCAACTTAGAGCGCAGGACCTTCTTTTTTTCTAAGAGTTCTAAGAGTTCTTTATTCATGGTATCCTCCTTAAAATTTCAGTAAGATTTTTTTCTTGGCTTCTTCAATTTTTTGCTTGGCAGCGGCGGTCTCCGCTTCCTCGAAGCCGTAAGCGCTGCGCATTTCGGCGTCAATGCTTGTGTTTTCGTAGGCTGGGAAGGTTACGGCCGACACGTCATTTAAACGCTTAAATTTCAAGATGGTGCGTGTGTGCGTCTCGACATTATAGCTTGCTTCTTCGATTTCTGCGAAAAAGCTGCAGGCCTCAATGTCGCCGCGTTTGATAAGCTCAAAGGTGTCGCGGCCGTCCTGGGTGTCTGCAATGTCAGCCGCAAAGTCAAGTCCGTGCTCCGTTACGGAGAGCTGCAGAGTGTTGTTCTTTGTGCGTGCCAGCAGCTTGTCAGTCTGATGGTTGCGTGTAAAAACGCAGTCAGACATGTCGCAGCCGTCAAGAGCATGTGCGTCGATGATTTCACAATAGTCAACATCGCCGATGCTGAACAGAACCGTCTTTTCACCGAAAAGCATTGCCGTTCCCGCAATTCGCCGCTGTTTATTATCGCTGTCGTCAGCGGCCGGAGCGGACCGAATGCAGAATTTAGGATTATACGGTGACGCGTAAAGCTTAGTGTTTTTTGTATCACTCACTCTTTTTCACCTCCTTCCACCTGTTCAGCGCCGATTTTGCCAGCCTGGTACTGGTTAGCAAGCTCTGCGTCAATATAGTTCAAAGATACCAAGCGCTTTTCGCCGCCCTCTACGGGGGCAAGGTTGAAGATTTCCCTTGCTTCGTTAACAGAGAGCATTCCGAACGGCATCAGTTCTTTGGTCAGGGTGATTTTGCTGCTTGTAGATGCATACTGCAGGCGGTTAGCTTCAAAGTGGATTCTGTTGCCTACAGCAATTTCTCTTTGCGTAAATATTTTTCTTGTAAGCTCCAATCCTAAGCGGATTGCGATGGGTTCAATGACGCTTTCGTAGAAAGCACCCCATTGCTCTTCATTGTAGCGGGCCATTAAGATGTCCTCACTGACGTGGAAATAGGCCATTATGTCCTTGCGCACAACTTCCATTTGCTTGTCATCGGCCACGGTCGGCTGATTCTTCAGTTCGATGTATTCTGTTCTGGTGTCCAGCGCCGCAATGCCGCCATTATTGGATAGATTCATATAGTCTTTCACGAAGGCTTCCTGCTGCTTTTTCAGGTCATCATTGTGCAGGTTTACATTTGATTTGATGATGCCCTTTAAGCGGTTATTGTTGTTTACCGCCGCCGCGAAGCCTTTGTTGACGATGTTCAGCAGGCCGATTTGCGGTTTTAGGGTTCTTTCGTTGTCTTCGCCGAAAAGGTCACTGGGGCCGAAGAAGCGGCGTAGATGGCACAGCTCTTCATAAGGGACAGTCATGCGAAAGCCGTTTCCAAACGTAAAACGAACGAAAAGCATTTTGTTTGATTCAAGAAATTCTGCCTGTGCATAGGCGATAGGGTAGAGGCCTATAGGATTGCCGCGCAGGTCCTTCGCAATATAAATAAAAGCGTTATTGTCTTTTGCCCATAGCGTAACAACTTTGTAGATGAATTCAAAGCTGTTCATGTACTCGTTGGGAGAGATTTCAAGCAGCGCCTGCAGCCTGCTGTCGCCGTCCTTGATGCCTCCGTCTATGATGCGCTGTACTTTGGGCTTCAGCTTGGCCGCGTTCTCTGCCAGGCAGTCTATGCAGACGCGCGTAAACAGGTTTTGGTAGCTCTCAGCGCCGCCAGCCTGCGCCAGATTTACGTCCTGATTCAGAGACACAAAGCGTACAAGGTTGACGGGTTCCGCTGCCGGTGTCGGGTTTCGGCCGAAGATTTTACTATACATTGAGCGGAATATATTCATGTTTTCCTCCTAAACTAAAGCGTGAAAGAATTGTAATCTGTCAGGTGTTTTTCCATAGTGACGTAAGCGTCCAGCAAAGAAGCTGTACCGTCAATACGTCGGAGCTGATTGGCTTTCATAGGCTGTATATTGCCGTTGATGTCTATGTCAATGGCAGTGTTGGAAAGGCACCATTTCAAAATAGGGTTATTGTTGTAAATGATGCGTTTGGCTTTCAAGTCCGCGCCCATGTTGTGCATAGGACTGGAAAGTGTTTTTTTGCCTTGAATTACCTGCTCCATTGCTTCATGGCCGAAGTTGCTAATCATGTCGTCAACCCAGTATTTTGCGCTCCAGCTGTCATAGCCACACCAGAGCATCATCATGCCGTATTTGTTCACCAGCTCGCAGAACCATGCTGTCACGTCTTCGTAGCGAATTTTACTACCGGCACAAACGCGCATGAGGCCTTGCTGCACCCATAGATTATATTGGATTTTATCCTGTTCGCTGCGTTCTTCCAGCAGATCTTCGGGAAGCCAATACATCTGCATGACATATATAGGGCCGTCAGCCTGCTTTTTGAAGATGGCCGTCGCACAGGTTAAGTCCGTCGTGCGTGATAGGTCCGCTCCGCCGATAAAATAACGCGGTTTTAGCTGTTCTATGTCAAAGCGCTCTTCGTTATTGAGTGCCTCGAAGGTCAGCCATGCACTGCCGGAGGTTTCACGCATATTGAAGTCCTTGCAAAGCAGGTTCTTGACAAGTTCCGGATTATGCTGCGCCTTTTTTACCTTGTTTTGCAGCTGCGCAAGGCTTTTTATGGTGCCTAAGCCAGGATTAGCTTTTATAAAGCATTCCGGCTTTTGCCATTCTTCGCGGTCATCCAGCTCATAGACAAAAAAGAGGACATGTTCGTCTATATAGCTGCCGTTATCGTAACCATTGATAATGTCTTGAGCTTCGCTGTATTTAACATCAAAAATGCCTTCACGCACAGTTCCGGCAGTTGAGATAATCAAACACAACGGCTGTTCCCTGGCGCTCATACCGTCTACGAGTACGTCATAAAGGTTTCTGTCCTTGATGGCGTGCAGCTCGTCAATGATGGCCGCGTGTAGGTTTAGGCCGTCAAGCGTATTGCTGTCGCTGGACAACGGCCTGAATGTACCGTCATTGAGCTTGCATTGTATTTCGCTGACAAGCAGCTTCGCCCGGCGCATTAAGGACGGGCTTTTCTGTACCATGCGTTTAGCTTCCAGCCAAACTATTTTTGCCTGGTCTTTCATCGTAGCAGCGCTGACGATTTCAGGGCCTTTTTCCTTATCGGCAAAAAGCATGTAATTGCCGATGGCGCTTCCTATTGTGGATTTTCCATTCTTGCGTCCGACAATAAGCACGCTTTCGCGGTATTTTCTAAAGCCTGTCGTCTTTTCTACAAAGCCAAACGTGGCTGCAATGAAGGCTTTCTGCCATAGCTCCAGCCGGATGCCTTTACCGCCATTCCTGCCCTTGCTTTGCTTGCAGTATTTTTCGATAAAGGTAATAACCTTTTCCGCCTTTGCGCTGTCATAGATATACGGCCCGTCGGTATCGTCAAGGTCAGCGCAAAGCTTCTCCAGCGTGCGGGTGATTTTATGGCAGGCAATAATATCGCCGCGCTGGATGGCTGCGTAATATTCCCTGATAGGGTTAGCTGTTGCAGAAGTCTTCAAAGCCATCATCCGGAGGCTTGCTGCTGGTATCGGAACGGGCCAGGAAGTCCGCCAGCTGCTTCATGATTGTCTGGTAATTTTTGTTGATGGAGTTATACAGCCTTGCCTTCGGGCGCTCGCGCTCATAGGGCGGAGCGTTCTCCGATTGCGTGAACATTTCCGTAAGGCCATTCTGTTCAAGGTCCTTTTCCATGTCCTCCAGCTGTACCTTCATCCAGGCTGCCCTTTTGACAAGTCCGGCCAGGTATTCCTTTTCTTCGTGGTTACGTGCAGCGAAAATCTTATTCAGACGTGTAACCTCGCGCCGAACACGGCTGCTGGATGTCAAGGCTGCAGCTTTTGCCTCTGGTTTTACCGCTTTTTCTTTTTTCTTAGGTGTTGCCATAAGCGCCGCCTCCTTTCATGTTTTAAGCTTCGCCGTTGTTGGCTTCGTCAGACACTTGCACAAGCTGACCATTAGCATCAAACGCCAGCCCGCGCCGCGTGGAGCCGAATTTCTGATAATGTTCGATGTTGTGGCATTCCTGGCAAAGGTATTCCAGGTTAGCCGGGTTTAGGCTGATGCTGTGGTCTGTGATGTTGTCGGGCGTTAATGCTGTTTTGTGATGCACGATTTTGCCGGGTTTGGCAATTCCGCGCCGCCTGCAGCGTTCACAAAGGCCTTGTACGCTTGTGATGTATGCCTTGCGGCATTTAAGCCACGCTTTTGACTTGTAAAATTGTTCCGCCCATGGTTTCATGCTTTTGCCTCTCTTTAATGTGTTTGCCTATATCTAAAATAGCACACAAGCAGGTGACAAGTAGCGACATGTTTATGTGTTCGAATATGCGCATGTGATTTTTGCATAGAAAAACGGCTAAAAATAAAAATCTCTTCCAATAGTGCCGCAAAAAATTCCTTACTTTTTCTTTCTTGTCGTTTCTTTGGCGAAAAATTTCCTTGCTTCAGCGCCGCAAAGCCAGCACCAAAGCCACGTTCGACGTTTTGAAAGAAAAAATTCTCTATCTTTTTAGGGAGGGGGCCTTACGCGCGACCAATTTATTGTGTTAAGGTAGCGCGCCGGTACGGCTTTGAACACGCAAATTTTT
>ENA-UEYI01001665-UEYI01001665.1-human-gut-metagenome-genome-assembly--contig:-NODE-1665-length-17839-cov-109.567616_pt1 | contig 17839 bp, 25 predicted proteins | sample MGYA00242900_ERZ507916 | MGnify/ENA primary metagenome ERZ507916 (study PRJEB26167, sample SAMN06115521) | human gut metagenome | host: Homo sapiens | place: China:Chongqing | collected 2015-09-02...
TTTTGACGGAGTTGCCCAGAAATTTTTGACGGAGTTGCCCAGAAATTTTTGACGGAGTTGCCCAGAAATTTTTGACGGAGTTGCCCAGAAATTTTTGACGAAACTTGGAAATAATGCGGGCATTCACTATCTTTGTGGCATGAAGGCAACAAAAAAAGAGGCATTGGCCGAAAAGAAAAAGCTTGAAGCCGAAATCGGGCGTTACTGCGAGGTCATTCCTGCAAAAGAGTCCGACTGGGTCGGAGGGCATATCCGAAGGGTGGCCATAGCGCACGGAACCAACCGATGCTATTTTGTCATTGACACGGACGACGGCCGTTCTGTAAGCAGGACTGCGGACTCCCCAGAGCTGCGCTTGCTTGAGGGCAGAGTCGCAGTCAGGCAGAAGAAAACCGGACCGAGGGTGCCCCGCGGCTTTCAGGAGGGTGTAGTCATAACGGAGGACAATCTGTCCGACCGCATCAACACCGCAGAGAGCAATATAGGCAGAGAGCTCGCCCTCAACGGCGAGATAAAAGGCAGGATAGTCGGTGTCTCCATTAACAGAAGTGCGAAGCCGAAAATATATTACAGATTACGCAGAAGCAATGGGCAATGCCTCAGTTTTGATATCCGGTATTCCGGCATTACCATTATGCCGGATGATGATGCGGCCAAAAGGATAAGAGACAAATATTCAGCGAATGGCGACGAGGCAAAAAGACTTCTTGCGGGGCGGAAACTATACCGACTCATAGAAGAAAAGAAAAAACTGACAGGCAAACTGAGACAGAAAGAACAGGAACTGGGACAGAAAGAACAGGAACTGGTGGAAATAAAAAGACTTATCGACGATTGCAATAATAGAATACTACTCACGAAAAGGATAATGCTTGATACAATGTGAGTGTTTTTTCAGACGTGACAAATGTAATAAAAGCCTCGATGGGAATCGGGGCTTTTATTTTTTAGGCTGTACGCTACAAAAGTCGATAACCATCGGCCTTTCTTATATTCTCTATCTTAACGGAGGGGTCCATGGATAACGCGCTCCGAACATTACTCAGGTGCACACGGAACGAGCCTGCGCTCATCTCGCCGCCGCCCGTCATTACTTTGATAAGGTCCGTTTTGGTAATGACTTCTCCCCGGTGCGCGCATAGGCAGGCAAGCATCTCACTCTGTAGGCGTGAAAGTCTTACGCTTCCGCCGGAATAGCTCAGCACCCCCGACACAGAATCGAAAAGTAGTCCGCCCAGCTCGTAAAGACCCTGCACCGCGCCATCTTTTTTTTTTCGTTTCCTCGCTTGTGAAGCAAGGAGATGTAGGAACTCCGCCGGGAGGAAAGGTACGCTTATGACGGCATCGGCATCGGCATCGTATGCGCCTATGCGGTTGCTTTCCGAGCCGAGTACATCGATTACAACCACCTGCTTTGTCCGCATGGACCGCTTCATTTCCGCCAATTCTGCAAGTTGATTGGCGGAGTCCGAATCTACGTCCATCACCATCACATCATACACAACCGCGCCCCCCTCCGTTTGGGGTATCTTATCTTCATACACGACCCATTTGTCGCTTTCCTTGTCTATGTAAGGCTTGAGCGACATCGCTACATCGCCTCTAAGCATCACCGCATTCATTATCTTTCCTCCTTTTCAATTCGTTGTATAAATGATAAAACCATTGGGGCCTTGCTCTTACAACCGCGTAGTATGTGCTTCTTCGCTGTCCGTACACTACGTTCGCCACAAGCCTCTCCGTCTGCACCTCATGCCCTCTATATCGGTGGTAGAGAGCTACAAGCTCGTCTATCCTTGCCAATAAGTTTTGTGGAGTATTGTCGATAATGGCCGCTTGTTCTGTGCCTTGGCGGATATAATAGGGCAGCTCAAGTTTCATTTCATACAGCTTTCCCTCGCCGTACTCGTCCCCCGCGTGATAGATAAAGGGCGGGGCGGCCTTAACGTATTGGGGGTACTCCGCATACGCTCTGACAAGTCCCGTCGGTATGAGAGAGGAGAGCACTCTCGTTACCGCTTTTTTTATGCGTTCCTCCGTATCGATTCTGCGCTTGGTGTAGTGGTAGTTGAGCAGAGCGCAAAGCAACCGATAATGCTCCTTGGTAATTCTTTCCGAGATGTCCACATAATTCTGAGATATAGCAAGGCGCTGGATTTTGAGCGACGGGGGGCAATCCCCTCTTCTCGTCGGAGCCGCTATGACCCCGGCGTCGGTCCCCAGAAGTCCGCCCCCTCTTGTCGTGGCGCCGCTTTCGGAAGCGGTGGGAACGGCATCGCTCTGGCTTTCTTCTATTTCGGCCAATAATTTATTCAGTTCTTCTTCCGTCATCGTTCCTACGCTTGAAAAGCCCGTTAATGAAAATATGTGCGTTCTCCGGCTCGAAGGTCAGCAGATAGCATACCGCTATCAGCACTCTCAATATCCACTCTATAAGCTTGACAGACAAAAAAACCGGAAAATAGCATACACCAAGACACGTCCACAGCCATTTCCAAACGAATTCGAGGGCTTTTTTAATACATTTCCTTGCTTCCATATTCCTCTTTTAATAATAGTTGTTCAACAAAACAGCAGCATTCGCCTAAGGGGCAGTTGACCTCATCGGCGACCAACGCCGCCGTACCTATTGCCGCACACATCAGCCTTGGCAGGTCCACGTTCACTTCGGCGCTGTGGATAACTACCGTGGATTCGATTCTTAGCCCCTTCGAACTGAGTTTGACGCTTATACCTGCCCCATCTTTCAGTTTCGTGGTAACAAGGCTATCAACCCCCTCAGCGCGTAGTCGGTTACTAAGTTCCGACGCTGCCAACCTATCGGCTTTCACTCGAAGGCCAATGAAGTCGTTTTCGGTTTTTTTTACGCGGAAAACTATATTGTTCAGTTCGCGTGCTCCGGTGCCGAGCGTTCTGCCTTGACTTCTTAGGACTCCGTTCAATTCCTGCACCGCCTCAAAAACATCCATAAACATGCTAAACATAAAATCCTCTCTTTACTTTTTTAATGTTCCAATCTCTTTTTTTCTGTCGGGCGATATAGTCTTTCGCCTCCGCGAGGGATGCGAATGAACGCATGAACGTTCCCTCGCCCGAATATACATGATAAAAAATTCTATTCGCCATAATCCGTCTTTATATAATTGTTCCGTTCGTTTTCATATTCCGCTGTGCCGTAATACCCGCAGCTTTTAGGTTCTGGGCAAAAGCCCCTATAAACGCACTCTCTGACCATCTTGTCCGCCATGACGGGGTCGCCGAAACCAATAGACATCCGAACCATTGACCAAGCATTTCTTGTTTCTGGAGAGGCCTTTGCACAAAGGCGCTTACGACTTATATTAATAAGCGCCTGCGCATTACAGCACATACGCATGTCTATTAGTTGCCCCTGCGGCCTATCCGCTCTTGACCTATCTCCGGCATTCCCGCGGTCGTCACGCTGCGACATGACGAACTTCTCACACCCCTCATGGTGCCTTGTCAAATGGTTGACCACCCAATAAGGAATGTCGCGCCATAGCCATTCGTATTCAACAAGGCGTATAGGGCTATGTTCTGCTAATAGCATCTTCGCTTCCCAAGCATTGGAAGGCTGTTTGCCGATAGGCTGCTTGCCCACCGTCTGTCGGGCGGCGTCAAGCGCCCGTGCCCATGACGTGACTTGCTTACAATTTTCTATTCTCGTCATACAAAATCAAATAAAATCAAATAAATTTAACTTTTCCTTCATTTTAAGTCTGTTCTTCTTATTCATCCTAAGAGCGTACAAGAACGGAAATGCTTTCTCATACCATCGAGTATCCTCCGCCATAGAACTTACCCATTGGTTATTTAGAGCGTCGGGAACGTCATCCATAAATGTATAGAGTTTCTTCCAGTCGCCCTTGCGGTTGCCGCCAATGAATTTAAGTTTTGGGTACTGCAGTTCATAGGCTGCACACACCTCCGAAAAATAACGGCACTGCGATTCTGAAGTCCATTTTTCGAGGATAATCCTCACGTACACATCATCCTGGGTAGTTTTCTTTAGTTGTGCAAGGCGCCAAACAACCCGAGATAGCGTCTCTTTTGACTTAAAATCAATCAATCCATGGGCAAATTCCCATCGCCTTGATTTGGTACTAAAATAAATATGCAAATCAAACACTCTTGCCCCCCGATTAAATTGCTCTATATAATCTCTTTTCTGGCATTTTGCGATGAGCAGGCCGGGAAACAGCCACCAGTTTTTTACTGGTAAGTACGTCATTGTATTGTGGCTCCCGTATACTAAATGTTTTTTTAAAGTCATTTCTTTATCTCTTTAAGTTCCTCAAAATAGTTGCCATAGTTCTCTAATAGCCATTGGATAAATTCCTCTTGTTGGCTTGTCCACATATTTTTAAATACATATTCTGCAAAGGCTTTTTGTGCGCCGTAGGGTATACTATTAAAAGCCTCTTCAGCGTCGATTTTAATTCTTATTTCTGCATAAGTCATGATTCTCTAAGTTTATCTTTCAATTGCTCTAATTCTTCCGGCTATACGTTACTATCTATTCTTTCAACAAATTTCTTAATTCTTCATACTTCGGAACAGGCAAATTAGTTTTGCCGTCATCAAAATCTAAATACGGCAAGGCTTCAGGAAAACTCTCTTCAATCTTTTGTTTCGTTCTCAAAGCCCAAAGTGCTGCTGTTACATCTTCCTTGTATTTTTGCTTACGGTTAGATAGATTTCTTCTTTTGTCTACAAGGCTTTTCGATTCCTTGTAAGTTTTATTGTCAATAAAGAATACCTTACGTTCACCCAAAGGATTTATGATGTTAGACGGAACATAGATTGTATCTGTCCAATATCTTTCTTGTTCTGTGCGAACTGTAATAATACATTTCTTGTCGATAAACAAATCTGGATATTCCTTTGATAGAGCTATTAATGGTTTCGGAATATAAGCGTTTACCAGCTTATCACCGATAACCTTAAACTCCTCACCAATTTCCTCTATCTTCTTATTAAAAGCAAATTCTGATAATTTCTTTGCTGCATTTCTGCAATCGTCTTTATTGATTCTTCTCATAATATCTTATTTTTTCTTTTGCTTTAGTTATTATAAAAAGACCTTGTTGTAAAGGTCGGCAAATTGCTTACCAAATTGCTTAGCACGTGCGAATGTCTTGAAGCAAAGGCGAGAACTGAAATTATACGCATTTGTGGGTGCGTTAAAAGTATTCCTAAACATGAACCTCGCAGTATTCTTGTCATAATCGAACCAAGGAATCCATTTGTCTTGACGCCGATTCGAGAAATCGGGGACGAACCCATCCTCTTTATTCCACGCTTGTACGATTGTACATAGCTCATTTAGAGCAATTAGAGCCCTGATATGTTTGGGATTGATGTCGGTCACAAGTCTTTTGACATCTCCGGACTTGGGAATGTATGCTACATTGGGTTTCAATCCAAGTGCTTTTCTTGCGCTCTCAAAATCCGTAATGTGTTCGTTCACATCTTTGACATCTACCTCCTCAACTGTAAAGTCAAATGGTGACAAATAACTGCTATCATCACATTTTTCATTGTGGTTACAAAGGTAAATCAACAAGGCCTCTTCGGCTTCTTTGCGTGATTCGTGGACGGATTGCATAATAGTCTGCTGTCTTCCGTCTGCGTACATAATAACATACTTCTTCATTTTAGTTCTTGTTTAATCGATTCTACATGCGGTGCAAGATGATACCGTTTATTTCTAAAGTCTCTTCTGTAAGTTTGTATTTCTTTTCCATTCTTTATTGATTTAGAAATTCTAAAAGTTCTTCCGCTTGTCTAAAAGCGAAATCTGAGTTGAAGCCTTCGTCGTATTCCTTGACAGTCACCCAACCGTACCATTTTCTCACTTGCACCGCATAAGTCGCGAGGCTTGACTGCAGGGTTAGCAGTCGGTCGCTGTGCGTGAAGCACGCATAGATTCTCGGTCTAATCCTGTATTTCATCGCTCGCCTCCTTTCTTCAGTTCAGCGATTAAAGCGTCAGCTATCATGACTGCATCTTTTACACCGCGTTCGAGGCCCTTGCTGTAATATTCAAGAATCGTGCGCGGTAATATATCCTTTGCTATCTCATATCTGCGCTGCTCCCAGTCTATAGTACGCAATGTCTTGGCGATGCTCACCACCGCCTCCGCCTGTCTTTGTTCTAAAACATTCATTCTCTTTTAGTTTTGTTAGATTATCGCTTATTGTTTATCCATCTCTCCCTCAGGCATCTGACTGCTTCCGTCTTTTTTTGGCATCTTGTCAGAGCCTTCACAAGTATCGCCTTGCTCGCAAAATGCGGCAACTGCGCCTCATACATTTTCAGTTCCTTGTCAATCAGAGCTGTGATTGCGCGGTAATCCTCCCTTGAGAGCGTGATTGTCACCATAGAGCTTTCTTTCGTGACAGGTGTCGCTACTAAACTGCATAGTCCCATAACTTTATTTTTTATAATCCGTATTTGGTGTATAATTTTTCAGAATACTTGTCAACTACATCCGTTTGAATTGACGCAAGGTAAATCTGCGTTGTCTTGATGTCCGTATGACCCATCCCCTTGCTTATGACCGTCAACGGTACCTCCGCAGCGTTGGAGAGGCTTGCCCAAGTGTGCCGTGCGCAGTAGAATGTCAACGGTTCGGAGAAACCTATGTATTCACCGATTTTGGTGAGGAATGAGTTAAGTTGCCTTATCCGATTTAAAGACACGCCCAGCAAGCTGCGACACCCATCAGCCTTATACTTTCGTATGATTTTCTTTGCCTTTTCTGGCACCTTCATAGAAAGCACTTGATGTGTCTTTTTCCTCGCGTATGTCAAAGTACCGTTACGAAAATTGGAAGGGGTAAGGCTTGCAAGGTCTGCTGGAGATATACCGCGGAGCAGAAAGCTGAGAATAAACAAATCGTATGCTTGTCTATACCCTTTGCGCGTGGTGTCTTTTTCCACCCCACCCCATTTATAAAATTCGTCCATATTGATTGCGAGCAATGCCTTGAACTGCGTGTCCGACAATGCCCGTGACTTCGTTTTTGCAACAGCCGTAGTCGCTCGCTTCCACGGAGAGGCATCCTCTACAATCCCCCGTGCCACCGCCCTGTTGTACATTGTCCGCAAATTGCGGTTATACATACCGATGGAGTTCATCGACAAGCCCCTATGCGCCATTGCTTCCTGCGCAGCCAGAATATGCGTATAGTCAAGCAGACCGATGTCGATGCCCTCAAATAGGTCGCGGTTGATACGCAAAATCTTCTCATAGCGTTCCGCGGTCGTGTTTTCACCCATTCGGCGCAATTCCGCAATCTCGGCGGCGCAGAAATCTATGAACGTTATTCCAACACTTTTTCGTTGGATTGTGCCTGTTTTCCGCATAATAGCCTCCATCGAAATCTTAGCCCTTATAGGCTTCGCTTTCGTGCGGTTGGGCTTTTTCTTATCTTGCTCTGCACAAACGGAGGGCTTATGTCTGTTTGTCGTGACGACCACCGTTTTTTTGCGTGGCTTCTTTTCGGTTTCCTTCCGTAAATCCTCGTCCATCCGCTTCTCGTTGCGGACAACCAGCGTGCGCTTGTCAAGTCGCACAACCTTGCTCCCCTCCTCACGTTTCTTTACATCCGCGAGCAGTTGCAGAGCGCGTTCCCGCGCGCTATAGTCCGGCGCATATTCACTTGCTTCATATATATCGCTATTAAACTGCATAGACTTGTAATCCTTATAATATTTAAAAAGTTCATGTTCTCTCTCGTGCGTCAAAAACAGCCCCGAATGTTCTTATCCCAATCATATCACCACTCCGTCATTGCGATTTGAATCACAATTTCCTCGTCGGTATTCACGTCATAGAGCACCACATCATAGTAGCCGTCAGAGCTCTCATATATACTGCCAAGGGCTACTTGGTCTGTGCGGTAGCCGAGTTCGTGCAATTGGGTGCGCAAGTAATTGATGACTTTATTTAACGTCATCATAATGCAGCCCTAATTCATCGAACATCCGTTGATTATACCATGTTTTCGGGACAGCTATGAGGGTGCCGCCCTCCGCTTCTACGTCCACATACCCGTCTACCAATAGGACGCGCTTCCCGGTAAACGTTGCGAGATACATTTCGCACTCCTTGCCTTTTTGCTGCTCTTTTCGGAAGAGAGCGATTGCCTCGTCGAAAGATTCCTGATTATCCTCCGCAGGGTTGTAGGTAAATGTTATTTTCATAAGATATATATATATTTAAATTCAGTGCAAACTTAAATTTTTTTCTGTGAAAAAGAAAATATTTTTAATTTCTTTATGCTTTATAAATAGTCATTAGCATTTGCATAACCCTCCATATCCATAAGCACTCTGGTGTACTCCTCTACTCTATCATAGTTATTGTACAAGGCCGCGAGTATTATCTTTCTCTGTATCAGACTCAACTTATTCTTGGTAACGTATCTGTTCACCGCTTGCGACAATACTTCCTTTTTGCAGAAGCGCCGGTCGTTGTAGTACATCGCCAATTGGGCGTAGTGTATTACCTTAAGCAAGTCCTTTCCTTTGTTCTTGTTTCGGTAACGGGTTGCGTACTTGATTATGTTCCCTTGTATAAAGGAGCACCGCACCGTGGTAATCAATTCGAGGGGCTGCATGGCGCAATTGATGTAATGCGTGCCGCCGATTTGTTTTTCTGTTGGATTTTTCATTTTAGTAAGTATTTGTTCATTTTCGCTTTTACACTTTCTATCAAGGCGTTCTGGCTCTTGTCCTTTTTTCGGAGTGCCTTAATGACTTCCTCATCCTCCGTGCCCTCCACGACAAGATGGTGGATTACGACCGCCTCGCACTGACCTTGCCGATATAGACGTGCGTTGAACTGTTGGTACAATTCAAGACTCCATGTCTGCCCATACCACACGATTATATGCCCCCCTTGCTGCAGATTCAGTCCGTGACCGGCAGACGCGGGGTGCGCAAGGAGCAAACGGATTTTCCCCGCATTCCAATCGGATATGTCCTCCGCGGATTTTAGCTCGCGGGGCTCATATTCTGCAAGAATTTCCTTGATGCGGTCACGGTCGAACTGATAGGTCCATGCTACCAAGACCGACTGACCATTGGCCCCATCTATAATCTCCCTTAACGCGTCCGTTTTGAGGTCGTGGATTCTTACAACTTTCCGTGCGCTACCGCACTCGTCGTACACCGCGCCGTTCGCAAATTGCAATAATTTATTCGAGAGTGCGGCGGCGTTAACGGCGCTTATTTCGTCCCCGGATAATTCCAGGACCTTGTCGCGCTCGAAATCCCTGTACCTCTTTTGCAAGGCGGGGGGCATACGGAGCATTACATAATTGTCAGTACGCAACGGCATGTCAAGATACTCCTTTGCGGTCATCGACACACATATATCTTTAATGCGTTCCTTAATGACGTGCTCCGCACCCTCTCTCAGGGCGTAGCTGTATACGATATGACCGTTGGTTTTGGCGGGGCGAAAATAGGTGTTTCGATAAGCCGTGACGGTCTTGCCGAGCCTCGTACCTCTGTCCATCAGATAGATTTGCGGCCATAGGTCTATGAGACCGTTGGGCGCAGGAGTACCTGTCAGTCCGACGAAACGTTTAGCATAAGTTCTAAGACCCCTAAGGGCCTTGAATCGTTGCGACTTGTGCGATTTGAAGCTGCTTAGCTCGTCAGCTACTATCATGTCATACCGTGCCCCTTGTGCGCACAGCCACATTACATTGTCCCTTGACACCACGTAGACATCCGCCCTTGTGCGCAGAGCCTTTATGCGCTGCTCCGGTGCGCCTATGATTTTCGAGAAAGACATGTGGCTAAGATGCGTCCATTTCCGCGCCTCTTCCTCCCATACGGTCTCAGCAACACGTTTCGGGGCGACTACTAAGACTGATGACACCTCGCAATAGTCGTATATCAGCGCATCGATGGCGGTAAGAGTGGTCGCGGTCTTGCCGAGACCCATATCGAGAAAAAGGCCCGAATACGGATGCTCTATAATATGACGCACTCCCGCCTCCTGATAGCCGTGCAAATCACTTCTTTTCAGCATATTCCTGTATTATCCTATCAATCTGTTCGGTTCGGTCGATAACCTCCACGCGAAAGTGTAAAGCTCTGAGCTTCCGGTGCATTATTTCCTGTAACTTCCGCGGCTTTTTCCCCGTGGTTTTAAGCTCCGCAAAGACTACGGAACCGCCGGGAAAAAGGCATAAACGGTCAGGTAGCCCCGACAATTGGTCGCATAGCAACTTAACGCACAGCCCACCGGTCTCGCGAACCGAACGGACCAATCTGCGCTCTATTAATTTTTCGTTCTCAATCATATTCCTGCCTTTTTTCGTCGGTAAAAACGCTGCTTGCCGTAGATGGGGAAGCAATGTGTGCCCGCAACGAACTCCCACCCGTCAAGCGAGCGCATAATGTCGTTAATCTCCCGTGTGTTGTACCTCGACATGTCCTTTTTGTCCTTGCCGAGGCATTCGCACCAGATTTCCGCTATGCACACGAGCTCTTTCCGCAGTGTGCCCTGCGTGGCAAGCGGGTCATCAAGCCAGTTGCGCCGGTCGTTAAGGTCCCGGCCATCCCAATCCGAGGGGTACTTGGCGTCAAGATACTCCTCTATGACCCCCCTGCGCTCATCGACTTCCGCATGGCGTCTCTGCTCGCGGCGCGCGATATTCTCTTCTTCCTCCGAAAGATAGAGCGTTTCGCCGCAGCGATACATCTCACATGCTTCCGCCCATATCTGTTCTATCTCCGCGTCGGTAAGGTCGTCGGCGACTGATTTGACTGCCCTTTCAGGGTGGACATCTACCGGCATGAACCGTCTGTTGCCCGTCGGGTCGCGCAGAAAATCGCGGCTATTGGTTGTGCCGAAGAACACGCACTGGCGCTTATATGTCTCCACCACTCTGCCATAGGCCGGGCGAAATGAATCGGCGCATTTAGAGATATAATGCTTTATCGTTTCTATCTCTGCTTTTTTCAGTCCGGAAAGCTCCGCAACCTCGACTATCCACGCCCCTTGTATCTGCTCGTATGCCTCCCTGCCTTGAACCGTCGTGAAGGTATCGGAGAACCACTCTCCCCCGAGTTTGCGCACGAACGTGCTCTTATATGTACCCTGCTCGCCAACAAGAATAAGGATGGCGTCAAACTTGGTGCCGGGGCAGTAGGCCCTCGCGACAGCAGCGCACAGCATCTTACGTATCGCCGCTCTTGTGTATGAACTGTCCTCCGCACCGAAATAGTCTATCAGCAGACTGTCCACTCTTTGTGTGCCGTCCCATACAAGGCCATCAAGGTAGTCTCGGATTGGATGGTATTTCGCACGCTCGAACTCGAGCGAAAGCGCGTCATCGACTTTTTGGCTGGAAGTAATACCATACACGCATTCGATATAATTGCGCACACCGGCATAATCAACATCCTTAAACAAGTCACAGCCCTCTACCACGCGCCACGGGAGTGACTTGAACACATATCTTTTGTTGTCGAATGTGTTGAACTTAAACGCCCCCTTTAAATGGCTATCGTTGCGAAGAATAAGGTTTATGTTGCCGGAGGTGTTCTCATACGCGCCCTTGCCATTGGTCTGCATACCAACAAGCCACTCCGTATCATCACTTTTTTCCGCGCAGTCAACACTGTCCGCAAAATCAATTTTCGCCTCTTCTCTACGTTCCAAGGCCATCTGCTTCTTGACCCCGTCAGTGTCGGAGGCGAATCTTTCCATCGCCCTCATACTCTCCTTGGCGCCTTCCTTGCCTATGTCCAGTGCGCCGAACTTGTGTAAGCGAACAAGGTCGAATGCGTTGCATAATACTCCAGACGACGGGTCAGTTCCGTGGTGGGAATATGCAAACTTGCCCTCGTACACGACAAGGCCAGCCGCTGTGGAACCCTTGCTATAGGTATATCTCCCTTCCCCCGCAGGAGCATAATCCTCCGAAAGGAACAGAGCTATTGCATCGTCTATGGTGTAGGCCCGGCAGAACAGACCTATGATGCCCTTCTTGACTAAGGGGTCCTCCTGCTTTTTTGCCTCTTTGGCAATAGCGTTCTCGAAGTCTCCGCATACAGGCCATTGCGACACATCGCGCCAATCGTCATAGGTTGACAACACCCTATCTGCTGAAAGAAACGGGCCATCGATATATCTGTAATAGTATTCTGAATCGACGGAAACCGACGGCCAAAACATAAGACGGTTGACATCAAAGGTAGACGGGTCGAAATAGTCCATGCCGCAATCCGATGCGACTCTGCGCGCTATCGCTTGGTACTCGTCCGGCGTCACCGGTCTATCCAGGGGGACTATAAGACGATGCCTCAAATTAGTGGGCGAAGACTTATGCGTGGAATGTATGACCGCCGCGCAGCCATATAGCACCGAAAAATCCCAGAACATATTCTCATGGGAAAAATCTATGTCAAGTGTGAGCAGCTGTCTATGCTTCACGCTCTGCTTGTCTCTTTTTCCACCCACGAGGTACCCGCCCACGAAGCCGCCCACGTCTTTAATGTGCTGTTGCTCCTGCTTGCCCGACGCCATAAACTGCTTATGTGTCTCAGGGGTGACAACCGGCCTTGACAATCGCTCAAGCAATTCCGACCATTGGATTTTCTTATTTTTCCACACTTTCACTTTGGCGTTCAGCCCAACGGCTATATCCATCACACCATCATTCCTGATATCTATGCCCATATTTACATTGTTTATTTCATTAGTCCTTGAGGTAAAAAGGTGTCACGTAGCCGTCAGCGCGCAGCGGTAAATCATGCGCCCACCGCGGCGGTCGACTCATAATCTCAACCATCCGCGCATAATGCGCTTCCGCATTCTCGGCGGGCACTTCTACTATGCACTCGTCATGTATGTGCGCTACCGGCATATATCCAGCCGACGCAAGATTCAGCATCGAATTGCCGAGAATGTCCCTCGCAATAGCCTGCACTATGTTCTCAGTCAACTTGCCGCCGTAGGTATCAAGCTCGCCCCATTGCCGAGTGGCCTGTATAATACCCTGATAGCGTAGAGAGCGCTTAGGCATATTGCCATATCCATTGAAACTATTAGCGAAGTGAGCGCCCCTGTAAAAAAGAGCGCGTCCAGAGGGAAGCCGAACAGTCATATACTCACCGTCGCAGTCTATTGTCAGATTCTTGCTTGTACAATGGACGGGCCTATGGTATCGTACCGACTCCTTAGACGCCGAATCCAGTATACGCCATAGTTCGACAATTCGCGGATTCGCAAGACGCCATCTCTGGACAAGGCTTCGCATCTCCGCTTCAGTGATGCCCATACGCCCGGCGCCCATACGCTCCAGCGCACCGACGCCGCCCTCATATCCCAACGCCAATTCCGATATCTTGGACTTTTGCCGAAGGTCTGAACCCTTGGTGATGGCAGAAATAGGCACGTTGAACATTTTGGCTCCGGTTGCCTCGTAAATCTTACCGTCACCGTGGAATACATCGAGGCGCCATTTTTCGTCAGCGAGCCACGATATAACTCTTGCCTCAATAGCGGAAAAATCGGCCACGCTGAAAAGCATGTTTTTGGGCGCAATAAGCGCAGTTCTCACCAATTGCGATAAAATGTCTGTCACGTCCCCGTAAATCATCTCCAAGGCATCCCTATCCCTTCTGCGGACGAGTTCTCTGACTTCTCCTATATGTGAAATGTGGTTCTTGGATAGATTCTGGAGTTGGAGAAGTCTACCAGCCCAGCGCCCCGTACGGTTTGCCCCGTAGAACTGAAACGTACCGCGCACTCTGTCATCGCTCATGGCGCAGTTAATCATGGCGCTATATTTTTTTACCGAAGTTCGCGAAAGCCTTCCTCTAATGTCAAGCAGCCGCATCACCTCCGGATTGTCGGCGAAACGCCCATTGAGCTGTGACAGAGCTTCCTTAGACAACGATTCGACCACGGTACCGGTGCGCCTCTCGACCCATTGCTTTAACTGCGCCACGGAATTCGGATTGGCAAGACCAGTCAGCGACACCGCCTCTTTCGTCAGCTTCTCCCTGTATTCAATATCGACCGCTATGGCCGCTTCTGCGAGTTCTCTATCCACAAGAATACCCCTATCATTGATGCGCTGGTCAAGCGCATACAGCCGACGTTCCACTGGAGGAATTGCATAATTCTCAAGCCGATGGAATATTTCCCTCTCGGATTTCACGTCGTAGACATTATACTCCTTGTACATCGCCCATTTTTCCGGAGCATGTGCAGGAAAATTACGCGTTCTGCCCCCATTGACTTTGGTGGGGGTGCAAGGGCAAGAAAAGTATCGGATTAAATTCTTGCCCGTAGACAATTTTTTGTCCTGGAGGTCAAGCACCTTAGATATGGCGTCCAATGACAAAGGCAGTCCGCAATATGCTGCTTTGACCATGGTGCAGTACCATTGCTCGGCGGGAACATCATAGCCTATCCTACGGAAAGCAAGGCGCTCAAAGACCGCATTATGGGCGACCTTCGTGACCTTGGCGCTTATCAGCGCCGCAACAAAATCGTCCGGCATACTCTCGCCTGAGGCCAAATCTATCACCTTGACCTCTCCATCGCCAAAGGCGTAGCCTATGATAAGAATTTCAAAGTCTGGGCTTTCCATATATTTATAGGCGCCGCAGGTCTTGATATCCACAGAAGAATAGGTTTCTATGTCGATATATAATAGGTCCATAATATATTATTTAGTAGTGCCAGCACCGGAATCGAACCGGAAAGGATATCACCCAAAAAGGGGACCGCCCGTGGCCACACTCTGGCGAAAAAAGGCATCTATTCTCGCGAACCAACGCCAAAAAATAATGTTAACTTAAAAGAAAATTAAGGTAAAAAATGTAAAAAAGGGAAAAGAGGAGGGCAACGGGGAATCGAACCCCGCGTTTCGGTCATTGGACCGTCGCCGCCATTGCTGCCCTCAAAAACACCACTCTACATCATATCATCGTCAAATGAATTGTCTCCGCCAAAATCCTCATCGGCGGAGGCTCCGCCGCCTTCAAGGTTCTCCCCGTCATGGGTTTTTTGGATATTGTTAAGCCCTGCAGCAATCCCTTTGGATTGAACGTTATAGGCGTAAAAATTGAGCGATACACGACCGTAGCATCCGCTATAGAACTCGTCCTTATCAAGGATAGGGTTCAACTCTCGGTCCACAAGACCCGGCTTACGGAGGCTGCTCGCGTTGATGAAATAGCACCCTTCAAAATTAGGGTCATCGCTTCTCTCCTCATCGCCGTCACGAAGCGGCGTCTTGATATTGCCTGGAATTCTGCCATTCTTGTCCGCAATCTTAGCCTTACCCGCCTGCTTGGCCGCCTCAATCGCTTTCTTAATCTTGGCGAGCGTGGCAGTATCGTCCTTCGGTATCAGTATACAAATACTATACTTGGGCGTATCACCTTCGCCGAGTACTGAAGGCTCGAATACGTGCGCATAGCAAAATCTTACCTTACCTGTTACTACTTTTGTCGTTGTTTCCATAACTTGTTAAATTTATTAATTATTTAAAATCCTGAATTGCCTGCGATACGCCCATAGCCGGGCGCTTATCGCTATCCGGTACAAGCGTTGGATTGCCCTGAGGCCTTACGACAATGTCGGATAGCTTTTCGGCGAAATCCTTTTTCCCAACCAATTTTTCGATGGCGGTGATAGGCTTGACCTTCATGATAAATACCTCGTCAGGCGAAAGGGTGGGACACCGAGAGAGTATATCCTCCGCAGCTTTTTCCTCATCCGCCCATTTCCGACGACTTATCCCCTCCACAAGCTTGAGATGAGGCCATTGCTTGCCATCCTTCACTGATTTCGATTGAGCGTATTCGACGATTGCGCCGACCCACTCAGTGAACTTCTTCGCCCTTAGAACTATGTCTGATATTTCTTCGTCCGACAGGAGAACAGGGTCGTTGAACTCATATTTAGCTATCTCCATTTGGTCATCATACAATCGCCGGCATCTACTTTTGACGCTGCAGAAGCGGCACCATTCACCAGATTGCAACTCGCCTTTGCCCTCATACGCGAGCTCCGCCTTAGGTTTCAATTCCTTTTCCGCCCATTGGTATAACTCCTTCGCCGATATCCGCCATGAGGACACATTATCCAGCCTTGGCTGTACAATAGTCAGCATGACCTCCTCAATATCATATTCAGCGTCATATTTTCGAAGCGCGCCCAAGCCGTAGAGCATTAATTGCTTGTTCCATTCCGCCTCAACGGCCACGCCCTTGCCGTATTTTAGGTCTATTACTTCCATTAGGCCATCGCTAATCACCACGCAGTCCGCAGTGCCGAAGCTCTCCTTCACAAAAGCTCTGAGGTCGAGACGCTGCTCTATTTCCATAACGGTGTAGCGGTTCCGTGACAACGCTTCCTGATACTGCCCGGCACAATAATCCGTGTAGAAACCTACATAATCAAGCATTTCATCCCTATACAGCTCGTCGTTCATCAGCTCGTCAAGCCTTGATTCAAAATCCTGAAGACCGATATTGTGGAGTATATCCTTACGAATGAACAATTCCGATATTTCATGGGCTATTGTACCCTCACGCGCGTATACCGAAGTCTCATTCTCGCCGTATTCCTCCTCCAATCTTGCGGAGGGGGTACAGTTCATCCATCTGCCGGCGCCGGATGCAGACAGCAACGCGTGCGCCCTCTTTTCGTGCTCGGCCGCCATCAGTGTAGTGAAATTAGGAAGCGGTACATATCAGAATATTTTTCGGGGTCGAGCTTTGTAAGGCTTGCAGCACCCAAATCGTTAAGCTTTGCCTTAATTTCTTCTCTGTGGTCCGCGACTTTATCCCTAAGAAGGGAACGAAGAGCCTCAAGTTGCTTCTCCGGCTTAATGTCTTCCTTCTCCGGCTTAACGTCTTCCTTCTCCGGCTTAACGTCTTCCTTCTCCGGCTTAACGTCTTCCTTCTCCGGCTTAACGTCTTCCTTAATTGTTTTCGCCAATTTTTTTGTTTTTGAGGGGAACGCCCCGCCCATGACAGCCGCAATTACCGCAAGAGTTTCTTTGCTTAAGTTGACATTGACGTCAACGCTAATCTTGATTGCTTCCATTTTCAATTCGATTTATATTAATGTCAATAAAATTCAGAAATCCGTCTAATGTGAACGCGCTTGTGTCCACGACCAGTTGTTCGGCAAGAACATTGTTCCTCATAATGGTTACGAAACTGCCCCTATAGTTAATGAGCACACGATACGTTGCTCGGGGAAAACGTTTGATAAGCGTCATCGCCCCGCTCTCTATTCTGCTCTGCCATCCGGTAGCCGTTGCAAGCAGGTCCGATACCGTGACCCCGAGGTAAGCGGCTATCCTTGCTATCTGCTTCTCGTTCAAACAAGACTCACCCCTTTTTAGGCGTTTGAGCGCGCTCAGCGGAAACCTTGCTTCCGGCCATAGTAGAACCGCCATGTCGTGGTCGGTCAAGCCGTAGCGCTCTATTATGTGCGTAATGTTGAAGTCTTCCATTTCAATTTTTATTCTTTGATGTCGCAAAGATAAACCTTTACTAATTCTTGCGCAAATAATTTGGTAGATATTTTGGTTATAATTTTGTTAATAAAAATTAATTAGCTATGTACCAATTAGATACGCGAGGAGGGCGAAAATATAAATAATTTGTGTTCTTACCCGATTATGACCCGCTAAAAGTCGGCTTAAATCTTCTGGAAACAAGGAAACAATCTTTGTTCCCTTGTTATGCTCTGATAATCAGCCTTTTACGGGAATCGGGAACAAAAGAAACAAAAGTTTCTATAACATATATACGCGTTT
>ENA-UEYI01001673-UEYI01001673.1-human-gut-metagenome-genome-assembly--contig:-NODE-1673-length-17746-cov-14.059483_pt1 | contig 17746 bp, 24 predicted proteins | sample MGYA00242900_ERZ507916 | MGnify/ENA primary metagenome ERZ507916 (study PRJEB26167, sample SAMN06115521) | human gut metagenome | host: Homo sapiens | place: China:Chongqing | collected 2015-09-02...
AGATGAAATATAGCACAGTCGAGAAAACCATGCTGGCGAGTAATATGCCACATCCGAACCAGATACCGTGGCATTTCAAATTGCGGTTTTCTTCGTTAATGTAGTCCACAGTCATATTCACCACGTCGCACAAATTGTTGTGCAGTTTATACATATTGTGAAGTCCTTCGTTTAGCAATTCAATCGACTTAGCACATGACCTCCTCCACTTCACATCAACGTCATGCAACTCTTCAATCTTTTTGAAAAGCCGTTCGATATCCTCACCTTGCTCGGCTAGCTCGTTATCAACTTTACTAAGCCTGCCGTTCTGCTTATCCAGCCTCTTTTCACAGCTGCTAATCGCACCTTGCAGGCCATCGGTCGTATTCTTCACCCTATCGAAACTCTGCTTCACGTTGTCTTCGAACTCCATTTCACACACCCCTATCTAGTATGTCCCATAGTATCGAAAAGAGAATTGCTCCCCATCCCAGCATCGCCACCCACGTCATCACGGTGATTATCCTTGTCAGCAGTTCCAATTTCCCCACTCCTCGCCATGCCGTTAACCATCTCCACGAACGCTCCCAGCGTCATCTCCTTGTCTACCAACGAGCTTATGGCCGGTACGTTCTGCGCATCCTTGAGTACGGTTACGTCGGCAACGACGATGCCGTTCAGGAACACCGTCACCGCCACGTGCGTATCCACGTTGACGATGCACCCGTTGTATAGGTTATCGGTAACCCGTCCGAGGTCATCGTCTGGCGTGTTCCAGCATACGCCGAGGTCGAAGTCTATTGCGTAGTGTTGCATGTAATCCTCCCTTTGCAAGTATCGTTTACCACTTGATTATACCACAATCAGCGGTCGAGTGCGGAGAACAATCTTGAAGCCCAGGGAGCCTCGGGAGAGCCGAACTCGAACTTGGGTATCTCGGTGCCATTGCACTCTCGATAGCACCGCTCGATGGCCTCCATCTCGTCGGGAGTGTCGAGGCTGCGGTACTCGCAACCGCAGACGTACACCATCCTACCCTCGCCATCTGGCCTTATAAGACATTCCATCGGCCTTACCTCCTTGCCTGATATGCCGAACACTTTCAGAATCGTCTCGCAAATCTCGTCCAGGTGATACAGTACGAACGTAACGTCCTTCTGGTTACTGATGAAACCGCATTCGAGGAGTCTGTACGGTATCCCCCTCCTCGCGCAGGTGTTGGGGTTTCCCAGGTCATCGCGTCTCACCAGCATGTCATCACGACCCGGCATGAGGGCGTGCATGTCGCGTGCCAACGACCAGTCGTAAACGTCGGCCTGCGCCATGTCCGATATTATCACGTGCGCACCGTGTGGGTTCGGGTCACTCGACCAATCCATGTGGATTTCGAGCACCTGCGTTCCCGGCATGAAGTTCGCGGTCTTGAGGAAACCGCTCTGGTACGCGTCATCGGCCATGTCGTGAACCATGACGTAATCGCCGCCAAGTTCGGAGAGCCTACGAGCAATCATGCGCGTCATGTCAGCCTCGAACCTGCCGCAACCCACCGAGCCGGTGTCACCCGCACCATGTCCCGCTATCACGTAGAGCAGCATGACTAGTCCTCGTGTGGTTTCAGCGAACTGAAAACGGGCAGTTTCGCGATTTCGGGGTTAAGCTCGCAGAGGTTTTCCAGGATGCTCACCAGCTCGGTCACTATCACGAACACGCAAACTGCGGTGAGCGCGGGAAGAACGGGTACCTCGATGCCGATTCCCTGCGCGATTTCCACGATGTTGAGCCACGTGCATGCAATCTCGTAAACCGCGGCCAACGCCATCAACCCGAAGTAACCCGCCTTATGCCATAGCCCCTCCCGGAGCCTAGACGATTGTATGTCGTGCGATTTCGCGGCGGCGGCAACGCCCGTGACGATATCCAGCACCATCATGAGCGCGGCAATCACTACGGGTTGCCAGGGTAGCGTGGTGAAGTCCATGTGGTTTCCTCCTAGAGTCCCAGGTATTCCATGATGTCATTGAAGAGCGCCCTGCTCCTCACGTCATCGAAACGAACGCAACCGGCCATGTAGAGCTTCCTAAGTCCCTTGAGCATCGCGGAGCTTCGCTCGACCATGAGCAGGTTGGGTGCCATGTCCTCCTTGGTCAACGTGTAGACCTGCGCGTCCTTTGGGTACCTGGCACAGACATAGTATACACCATTCGCATAGTCCACCCATACGCCAATCGTGCGCGAATCGAACCTTATGGCGTAGTGGAACTGCGCGGTGTCGGTCTTTCTCTCTATGAACATGTCATTGTCATCGTGGTATTCGTTGCCAACGGCGTAATCGTAGTACGACGTTCCCCTAATCATCTTCCCAAACCGCGTGGAGTTGACATGCTCGACGTAGGCGGTTGCCTGGACGCTCTCGACGCATATGTAGCCGTCCTTGGCCTTGAGGAAACGCTGCCCCTTCCTCGGCTTGAGGTCGAAGAACACGAAGTAGGGATTGACGATTGACACGGCATTGGCGATGAACAGGACGCGTACCCTGTCCTCGAATCGGTCAACCGTGTTGTAGAAGTCCAGGAACGCCTTGCACTCGTTTTGGAGGTAGTGCAGCGAACCCTTGTCAATGATGAATTCGTCGTAGATTATCCACTTCACCTGCGGATACGGTACAGATTTCTTGGTCAGCGCGTTTGCCAGCGTCACCAGGTAGCAAATGTGAATCCAGCGGTTCTCCTTTGCCCCCTCCTTCGCGCACTTGCGCATGTAGCCGTTCCATCCCTCCACCTTGAACTCCCATCCGGGAAACTTCTGCGACACGGCAGAGAAGAACAGCTGCCTGTCCGCGAACTCGCTCTTGTACCTGCGCACGTAGATGAACTGGTCGGCGATACCGACCTTGGCATATGATTGCTGGGCTTTCCTGATGCAGCGGCGCACGCAGTCGAAGGTCTTGCCCGTGCCTCGACCGCCTATGGCGAAGTTGAACATCGCGTTTCGCGAAAGCAGCTCGTCTGCGTGCCAGTAATCCTCGTCCCTCATAGGTATCGCCTCACCTGCCATTTCGCGACGCGCGAGCCGGTGCCGTATGAGGCAGCGTCGGTCGTGGTGAGGTCGGGGCCTGCATCAGGCCCACCATGACCCCAAAGCGTCCCGTCACCCATGTACATTTCCACGTGCCCCGACTCGGACGCACCGGGTCTCCACACTATGACCAAATCGGCGGGTAGCATCGAGGCAACCGGCAACGGGATGCCGGAACCCTCCGCCACCAGCGTCCCCTTGGAAACCATGTCACCCGTCCAGGTGCCGCAGTCCACGCCTGATACCTGCTGGTATGCAGCCCATATGGTCGAGGAGCAGTCCCCGTACCCGCTCGAAAGCGGGTCGAGCCTGCCGGCACCCTGGGAGTACGCGAAGCGGTCTTCCCAGCTGCGGAACAGCGCGACGATATCGGCCATAGCCTGCGAACCCGTGGCGCTACCTCCTCCGGTGTTGCCCCCCTCGATTATCACGCCATCTGCGTTTCGCGAGGGCACCCAGCGCTGCCCTGCCGCAGGGTAGAACAGGAAGCCGTTGGCGAAGGTTCCCGTTCCGAACAACACCAGCATGTCCCCACGCTGCATGATGTAGGAGACGGACGAGGCGGCAACGCCTATGCCTCCACCCTGTCCCCCAATCTGCACGGTGCCGGACTGCCCGAAGTCGGGAGGCGGTGATTGCCCGTCCCATGCGGAAAGCCGGTCGTAGTTCGTCTGGTAGCGGTTGCGGTACTTCGCGAAATTGCTGTTCATAGCCGTGGTGTGAACCAGGTCGAGGTCGGCGGAACCTCCACACGAGCCTATGACCTGACCTGCCCAGTTCGGTGCCTGGTGGTACATGCTCATTGCGTAAATGAGCGGCTTGGGGTTGCTCTGCGACATTCCCCAACCTTCGAGTATGGTTATGTAGTCGGCGAACTCGTTTATCGCGTGGTCTTCCTGCAAGGCGTGGTTAGTGGTGGATTGCGAGGCCACAACCCAGCTGTTCGCCTCGGCCTGCGTGAGGTAGCGCGACTGCCACCAGTCCACGGCACCTGGATGTGCGTCAACGTCTGCTTTCAGCGAATCGGCGAGCTTGGCGTAGTCATCGGGCGTTTCCGTCTTCATGCGGGTCAGGAAACCACCGGCCTCCGGCCCCCACATCTGAATCATGCCGATTGTGATAGCGTCGGGCGGGTAGGTGGCTCCCCAGTCCCACCCGCTCTCGACCTCGCCGATTACGTACATGGCGTAATAGCATATGTCACGCGTTGAGGGCATTAGTCGTAAACAAAAATCATGGAAAGGTTGGCAGTGTGTTGCAAACCACCGCCACCGTCTTTAACGTTTAAAAAGCAATGCAAATCACCATTCGACGTTAATTCGCAAGACATGTATACGGCTGCACCTTCCGATGTACCAGGTGATGAAATCAACGTTTTCACACAACCAAGATTCACATCGGTCAAAGCTGTCTCACCATACCCGGCAAGAAAATCGCTGGGAATTGTGAATTGGGCTGATGTTGCCAACCCAGCTGTTTTCACAGCTAGAACGTAAAGGTGCTTGTCAACCCCGTCAAGCTCGATTCTACATAGCCTTGCTTCATAACCCAATACGGTTGGGCTAGCGTTTCCCGAACCAGTCCAGGCCAACACGGGAAGATTATTACCGATTTCACTTATCTTGTTGCCTTGTTCCGTTACTTTGGTTTTTAGACTGTTTACGTCATTTCGAATCGAACCAGTCGAGGTCTGCAACCCGTCGATATCGCCCTCCGCAGTCCCCATCCTCGTGTTGAGGGAGGTCTGCCCGTTCTGCAACGCCGTAATCTGGCTCGTGTGTGTCGCGTCGGTGGCCTGTAGTTTGCCAATCTCGGTCGCGTTGGCGGCGATGGAGGCGTTGGCAGACGCAATCGCCTCGACGTTGTCCGCGTGTCCCTCGTGAAGACCCTGCAACGCGGCATCGACCTTTCCCATCGCCGCGTTGTACTGGTCGCGCAGGTTCGGCTTGTCCTCCCCTACGTAGAGGTCTAGGTCGTAGTTCTCGGTGTACTCGGTAGCCATCTAGCCCACCTTCCCCTTCATCGCCGTAATCTCGTTCTTGAGAGCCGTCACCTGCGTCTGCAAGTCCCGAAGCTCTATGTCTATGTCAATCATCGCGACATCGAACTTGTCGCGAAGGTTGGGTTTGTCAGTCCCCAGGAACAGGGGAAACCCGTAGTTGGCCGTCTTGGACGGCTGTCCCGCCAAATCCCTCATGTGAATCCTCCTATCTGAATATCGAGACGAGGACGATTGCCCAGGCAACCAGGAAGACTGCCGTGACGGGGTAAATCATCTCGTCGAAAGTCGGTTTACGCATTGGTTAATTCCGCAACAAAAACAATAGTTCCCGTATTTTCAAGTGTACGGTTACCGTTACCATTTATTTCGATATCTATTTTATGTGTTGTTGCGTTAAATGTAACCCCAGTAGTCGTACCAACACTTGATGTTCCAAGTGCCAACAGTGGTAACACATTAGCAGTTTTAGCGTAAGCGTTTTCGTTTATACCCAATGTCTGCATAGGTATGCTTATTGTTGCCGATAGATACTCTGAAAAATTTCGTGCAGGCGTGTATACTGAAACAACAAAAATGCCTATTGGCGTGTTTGGAGATGGTGTCACTGGTTTAATTCTGGTGACCGTGCAACTTCCCAGACTTTCAAATGTTACTTGGTCGATGAATTCACCTTTGTATAAAGTTTTTCCATCACATATGTTCTTGCTTTCCAACGCTGCAATCCTTGCATCTAACGCAGTCAAATCAGTTTCGTCAGCCTTTGAATCCAGCATCCCGATATTGGCGGGTACGTTCTTGAAATCCATGATTACACCTCCGTGGTGGGGTATTAGAGACGCTTTGCGAGGATGGGGAACGCGAACAGGAACACTTCGCTGTTTGCCGTATCCACCTTGCGGGTGAGTATGAGCGAGAACGAGGACGTGACGTTGATGCCGTCCACGCTTTGCGACTTCATGCGCAACCCGATACCGTCGGCACCCATCATCGTCATGTACGTCGTGGAGCCGTTATGCTCCATCGGCTCCAAACGAACCGTTCCCGTAAGCGGTATCTCGACGGCGAGCGCGTCATCCGTGATGCCTGGGTAGAAATCCGCTATGCCAGTCACCCATACGATTGCAGCGTCCGTCGCGTCATAGTCATCGACCAGCTGGATGCCCCATACGTTCACCTGAAAATCCCCTGACACGTTGGCTGGTTTGTCAGCGGTAGCAACGGTAAGGTTAGCCACGTGTTTGTAGGGCGGATTTGCGGTCACACCGGCAAGCGCGGTGTCTAGTTTTCCCATCGCGTCGTTGTACCCGGAAACCATGTTCAGTGCGTCGGTGGCCTCGTAGAGCGGTAGGTTCAGGTTAGGCGTTGCCTGCATTCTCCTGCTCCTTCCAGTAGACGATACCGGTGGCGGTCACCTTGGCCTGCCCGATTTTCGCAACGTCGGCGATAGCGTCGGTGTCCGCGGGAGCGAAGCTGCCCGACTGCTCAATTGCGTCCACCTTGCCAGAAAGCGTGGTCAGCTGCGTCTGCAAGTCCCCCAGCTGCGTTTCCAGGGCGTTCGCCGCCTGCTTCGCGGCAGCTGCCTCGGCGGTCGCGTCGGTCGCCATCTGCTCGTTGGCCTCCATCTGCGCGTCAATCTTGACCATAGCCTCGTTGTAGGCACCCGCCAAATCGGGCGGGTCGCTTTGAGCGTAGGTGGGGATTTGGTAGTGCGTCGTTGGCGTTCCCGGCATTTCTAGTCCTCCTTTACGTAGCCGTCATCCACACGTGCCGTGGCGAGCTTGGCGGTAGTTACCGGCGCGTCACCCTCGGTCACGAAATAGCCGTCCCGAATCTCCGCGGCGGCAAGACCCGCCACGTCGAGCGGATAGTCAGTCGGTGGCGGCTCGACGTATCCCACTCCGTCCGGAAGGTACGTCGGGTCGAGGTATCCGGCGTAGACCGCCAGACCTCGCACGTTCAGTCCGCTCTCGGCAACCTCGTCAACCGTGACGGGCATTTCGGCAAGCACGTCAACGGACACGGAATGCAAGGTCACGTCATTGAAGAGGTTTCGCATCGCGTCAACGCCGTCGTTCCATCGGCCTAGCGTCACGTCCCAGACCAGCTGCCCCTCCTTGACGTTGGATATCAGGGCCTGCCACTTCTGGTCGAGGTTGGCGACCTCGGTATCCACGTATTCGGTAAGCTTTTCGGTCTGCTCCTCCTGGTCGGCGTTAATCTCCTTGACCAGGTTCTGCAAGTCGGTCTCGGTCGCAGCCTCGGCTGCTATCTTGTTGACGGCGGCGCACAACGCCGCCATCTGCTGTACGGTGGAAATCGACTCGTCATAGACCAGCGGAGTCGTGACCTGTGCGCACGTGCCGAACATGAACGGATAGCAAATCATGTGTTCCCTCCTAGAGCATGTTCTCGTAGTCTCCCCAGATTCCCATGAAAAGGGAGTCCAGCTCGTGAATCACCATCATGTCAATGTTCAATAGTGTATCACGAAACCGCATGAGCGCGTCTGACTTCGTGATGCCCAGCGTGCCGGCGCGATGCGTCACGTAACCGTTGGTTGTGTGCGCGGTGTCGCTGGTGGTGTCGCTGGCCTTGACCGCGTTGGTGGAGTCAGAATCGGAGGTTGCGGTGTTTGCGGAGTTGGAGTCGGTAATGCTGGTGGCGTAGTCCTCGCGCCCGGAGAGCTGCATCTGCGGCGTGTTGCTCACCAGGGCACGGCTCGTCGCGTCGCTTGCGTTCTTGGCACTGGCGGTCGCCGTGGCGGTCTCGTCTCGCTCGTAGTCGCGCTGGGCGGTTCTGGACTCGTCGCTGTTGCCCGTCGTGGTGATATCGTAATTGTCGAAGGGGGAGAACTCGTCAAGCGTGGTCTTGTATAGCTGGTTGTAGTAGGGCATGACCTCGTTCATCGTGCGGTTCAGCAACCGCTTGAACATCTGCGGTGTCTCCTGCCCTATCTCGCGGAACCAGAAATGCTCGCGAATCTTGGCGTTGAGCGGTTCCCTATACGCCTCGTCGAAGATGGGATAGTCGGTCATTCCCAGGTCGAAGCCGTTTTCCACCAGGCAGCCAAGCTCCACGGTGAAGACGGCTCCCCTATGGAAGTCCAGGGGTTGTCGTACGTGAATGTCAATCATCTAGAACAGCTCCGTAGTCGATTCCACGGTATCGGCAGGTGTCGCCATGAGCAGCATGTTCTCGTTCATCGAGGACACGTCCTTGTCCATGTCACACCACATCTCAAGACCGTAGCGGCGGTTAATCTCCTTGCAGGCCATGCGCCTGCACTTGATGCGAATGAGGCGGTTGGCCTCGATTTGCCCGTTGTTGGCGTTGACCTCGGCGCTCTGGACGCGCTCGGACTTCTGGATGTTCGTGTTCTGGATGCCAAAGTAGGTCATTACCTCGCTCCACACCGTCATCTTGGCCTCCAGGAGCTTATCGACCAGATACGGTGCCTCGGGAGAGAGGTATGTGAACGCGCTAGGGTCGAAAAGACCCTCGTTTCCCATTATGACCGGCTCGTTGCCCGAATACTGCTTGACCAGATTCTGCGCGGTTAGCCGCATGGATTCCGGCACGACGAGCAGGATGGGAGTCTTCTGGGCGTATAGGTTAACGTCAACGGTGCGGTCGATATCGGCGAGCCTACGGGCGTATATGCGCATCGCGTTTATGTCGGGTCGGCGAAGGTAGTTGTTCCAGATGGGGACGCAATCGAACATCGAGAGGTTGCGCCTGAAACCGTTGGTGCCGTAGGCAATGTAGCTCGTCGGGTTCTGGTACATGTTGATGGAACCGCTCGGAGCGCCCATTAGCGAGAAATACTTGTCGTATTCGTCATCGTGAAAGAACACCGACAGTCCGCGATTGAAAAGCGTAAGTTCCAGAAAACGCTCGTCAATCTCGACCGGCACACCCTCCCAGCGGTAGATGGCGCAGGCCATCTGCTCTATCATCTCGTAGTACATGCGGTACTGCCAGTTGTTCATGTGCATGGATTCCCATGTGTTGAGAATCTTGGGATGCCCCGTCATGTCAGTCTTGCTCATTAGTAGCTCACCCCTCCCAGGGGTTCGTTATCGTCAAGTTCTATCTTCCACATCTTGCGCGGGTCGCTCCAAACGGTCACGCCCTTCTCGAAGATGCCGCGAATCGCCTGCTTGAAGACTTCGGGAACCTCGGTCGTGGAAAGCGCCACCTGCTGCATCTTCCAATACGTGAAGTTCTCGCAGCAGCGCAAGTTCGCAGGGGGAACCAACCAGCGGTTCACGTAGTAGCCGTATCGCAGGAAGAAGTCACCCACCTGACGCATGAAGTTGGGCTTTATCCGTTTCCATTTGAAAAGGATTAGCGTCATGCCGTTGACCATGTTGAAGACCTTACCACCCATCTGCCCCGAAGTGGTGGGTTGCGTGACGGCAGCGTCCTGCACCTTGGCCTGAATGCCCTGGATTGCCAACTCGTAATCGCCCTGCGCGGCTGCCGTCGCGTACTCGTAATTCGTGTCACGGTTGTAACCCAACTGCTCCTGTTGATAGCCCAAGTTGGTTTGCAAAAGCGCGTTGTTAGCTCCCAACATCATGTTTGCCGCGTTGTAGTCCGTCACGCCACGGGCAACCGCTGCGGCGGCACCAGCAGCGCCCTGGACGATATCGCCTTGCAGGGCAGGTGCAGCGTTCTCGGCAGCGTTAATCATCGCGCTTTGCTGTATACGCTGCATATTTATGTTGGCTGCACCTGTGTTGTAATCCTGTTGCGCACGGTTAAGGTTTTCCTGGGTTGCCATGTTCATGCTTGCCTGGTTGTAACCCAGTTGCGCACCCATAATTGCCTTTTGCTGCGACCAATCGGCAGTCGCGTAATTGTAATTTATCCGGTTCGCATGTGAGGCCAGGTAGTACTGGTACATGTTGTTTACCACAGATAGTTGCGGGAAATCCGTTATCACGAGAGCCATGTCAAGACCCTCGCCCGGCAGAATCTTCGTCGGGAATATGCCGCCCGAACCATCGTAGCTTGCAAACTCCATGCCTTGCGCACCGGCAACGGCATTGTACGCCTCGGGAACGACGACCTCGCGAACATCGGGAGGAACGACGCAATGGTAATGCCACAACCCCAGTTCGTCATTCTTTTCAGCGTCGATTCTAAGACACTCTGGCTTCATGACGATTTCGCCACCACTTTGATACGTCATCTCGAAAGCGCAATAGGGAAAAGCATACAGCTTATCGAGGTTTCTGTACCTTTGCGGTATCTCGAAATTGGCGAAGAAGTTCTTCACCCAACGGTAATCGGGTGTCCTGTTTCTCGCATACACCTCGTAAATCGTCACACCTTGCACGTCAACGCCCGTAAGTTCCTCGAAATCGTGATATATCATCGACTCGGGGACGAGTGTCACATACTGGATTCCCTGCGTGACCCACGGAAAATCCGATAGGTTCAGCATCAACTCGTAGAAGGTGAACGCCTTGCAGCAGTACAACTGACAACCCATCGCCATGCCACCACTGCGATTGCCCGGGGACGTTTTCATAACGGGGTTCTCAACCGTACCCAGGTCACCATCTAGCTTGGTCGTTGACATGAAGACCGCCCAGGGTACAAGACCGGTTCCATCTTCCCTATACGGTGCGAGGTTGACGTATTCCTGGTGAACAACCTCGTACTCGTCACCTATGTTGAGACCTTCCAAATCCGTGAGGTAGTCGGCCAGGTTGTACCTGGTCGAGTTGGAGTTGGCTATCCCGATATGGCCGCGCTCGACATAGCATCTATCGAACGTACAACGGTCACCATATGTCTGCCAAACGTCGAGCTGCACGTTGAGCATCGTGGTGTTGGGAGCCACGTAGGACGCATCCAGGATGAAGTAGTAGAACACGTCGGCCGAGGCGTAACCCGGCTTGGTGGGCACGGGCATTACGGGGTTCTCAACTACGAGGTAGTTAAAGCGGGTTGCCGTGGCGAACGGGAGGTTCACCCTCACGGGTTCGCCGTAGCGAAGGTAGCTCATGCCGGTCAGCTCTATCGTCTCGCCTGTCTGCTTGAGGGACGCGAAGTACGCGTTCCTCGCCGAGTCGGAGGCAAACGAGACGATATCGCGATAGGCCGAGTCCCACGGCACGTTGACGAACGTCACGCGCGTGCCGGGGGTCCACGTGGAATAGGTGAACTCGTTGCGGTACTCGTACACGTCCTCGGGAAGTCCGGGGAACTCGGCCATGTCTCCTCACCTACTCCGTCGGCTTCGGCGGTATGTAGGCGCTACCCAGGCCGACAATCAGGGTAGCGGTCTTGGCGGTCTGCCCGGACACGGGAGAGGACGGGTCAATGTAGGTAGTCGCCGCCTGGATGGTCACGTTGGTTGCCTCCTCGTCAGCCCACACGTGAAGCACGCCCTCGGCATCCACGAACGTCTTGGTCGAAAGCGGCTTGTCAGATGCGGTGATTGACCAGACCACGCCCTGTGGAACCCCGATACCCGGGGTCGGTGGGTTCACCGTACCATCGACGGTGGCGATGAAGCGGGTCTTGCCGCCCTTCTCGGCGAACGTCGGCTTGGTGCCGTCCACCTCGGCGTAATCGACCTCGACGGAGGCCACCGACAGCGAAGGGGCGGACACGGAACTTCCGGCCTCGGTCGTGAACATGACCGCGCTCACGAAACGAGAGACGGAGTAGATGCCCCAGTGATGCAGCCAGTAGTTCCAGCTCATAGCCTTGGGATTGCGGATGGACTCGAAGGATATGAGCGTGTCGGCGCACATGAAGAAATCCTCGTCCACCAGGATTGCCTGGCAACCGTCAATGCCGAAGTCGTCAATCTCCACGATGGAGAGGTTAATGTCAGCTGCGCTCACGTTGAAGGCGAAGGCAATTACGTTCACGTCTAGCATCGCGATGAACTCCGGCGTGGCGAACAGCACCAGCTCACCCGGTTTTGCCGACGTGGGCAGGTGTGCCGCGTTGTAGTCGCGCGAGATGAACTTGAGACGACCTGCCATCGAGCGCACCGACTCGGTGATGGTCATCGCAACGTCGGTGCGCTCGGCACGCGTGGTCACGGTGGTGGCATCCGGCACATGCACCTTGTAGAAACCGTCGACACGTGCGTACTCGGCGAACAGGTTCTTCATGATTAGGTACTCGTCCCAGTAATCGGACGTGTACGGGGTCTCCATGACCCTGCCCACCAAATCTTGCAAGCCGTAATCGGACAGGAACGCGCGGCGCAGCAACATCTCGTTGATGGTCAGCTCGTAGTAGTCCTGGCGGTTGATGGTGTGGAAGTTGCTCATGACATCTGGCGGGTTGCACTTGAACACGTCCTCGTAGCACTTGTTCGGGTCGTAGCGCTTGGCTTCGAGCAGGTCGAGACCAAGTTCCTCGATGGTGTCTCCGTACTGCAGCATGCCGCGCTTGAATCGTGAGAGCGGGTTGCTCCAAATCTTGCTTTTGACCACCACATCGCCGATGCGGTTGACGAGCGCGTCGACGAACTCGTTCATCGCCGGCTTGTATTCGAGCAGGTTATCCACGGTCTGCTGGATGTCGCCCTGCGTGGCGGCCGGGATGCGCTGCTGGTATGCCAGCGAACTGGAATTGCGAATGGCGTTCAGAATCGCCACGTTGTCGGCGTTGAGCGCCGTCACCCTCTTAGTCGGCATTTCCTACCTCCTGGTTATCCTGGTTATCGGTGAACAGGTTGTCGATGTGGTAGACCGTGCCATCGTCGGCAACGTCCTCGACCACCACACCATCTCCGAGGTTTTCGGTCTCCTCGGACGCGGGAACCATCTGCAACAGGTCGTAGTTGCGTGCCTTGAGCGAGTCTATCTCGGAGGACAGGTTTCCAACCTGCTCCTCGTACTCGCGCATACGGGCCTCGGCACCCTCGTGATACTCGTTGTGGCGCTCGAAAACGTCGTGAATGAAGGTCTCCGCAGTGGCGTACTCACCCTCTTCGAGACGTTCGCGCAACCACTCGCGAATCTCTTCCTCTTCCAAAACTTCCTCCTAACGATTGCCGCCCCTCCTTGTCGGGAGGGGCGGCTGCAAAGGGTATGTGAAATTCCCCAACCACGTTACCCGTCCTTGCCAGGGGGACACGTGGGAACGGTGGTTTCACCCAAGGCAACCCGTCCAATCCACGATAAGGCCGAACGGCTAGGGCATCACACGTGACACACGTTATCACAATATGTCGAATCCGTCAACGTAATCGTCCAGCAGGCGGCGCAGCGCCAACCTCACGAGGTACGAGACGGGAACAGTCTCCTTCAACGAAATCTCCTTGAGGCATTGATAGGTCTGCTCGTCAATCCGAAAGCTTCTCTCAACCATGTCTGCTCCTCACGTCAGCGTGAAATCGGTCGTTTCCAGTATTATACCACCCTTCACGTGTCTTGGACGCAACTTGCCCGAAACGACGAGTCCACGCCTGAACGACTCGAAATCCAAATCCCTCCTAAGCTGGTCTGGAAGTCCGGCGCACTTCACGTCCACGGTGGGTTCGCACGCAACCATCTCGTATTTTCCATCCACCATCTTGCCGGTCGCGATGATTCGCTCCATGTACGTCTTGGCCCTCACGTACTTGGCCTTGTCGAAATCGCTCTCGTGCTTCCAGGCACCCAACCTGGTAGGATGCACCTCCATACCCGAAACGGGTTGCCACCCGGTCAGGTGGATGGAGTCGGTATCGCAGTAGCAGAACCTGTCATGCACGTGTTCTATCGCCTCGATTATCCTCTTTCTGGCATAACTCGTGACGAACACGCCAACCGGCGTGTACACGGGTTTCCTCGTCTCCTCCGGCATTAGGCTGTACCCGACGGAGCCATCATCGCGCATGAAGGGAACCTTGGACTGCACGTGCGGGTTGGTGGCGAACTTGCCGTAGAGCGAGTTGAGCATCAGCTTTGCCAGCGTCCTCTCGCCACCCTCGGTTGTTGCCTTTACCCGCATCCAATAGTCTATGTAGTCATCGAAAACGCCGCTTGCGCACCTGAACTTGAAGCCGCCGTTATAAGACAGGATATCCATCTCGTACTGCGCTTCCAGCACTTCCAAATCCACATTGGTGACTGCCAACTCCACGTAACCTTCCGTGTCCGTTATGTACTCGGTCTCCCGGAAGTAGGGATTGCGCTTTATCTGCAAGGTGGGAAACCTGTTCTCGCGCGATTTCAGGTACGCCGTGACGTAGGACACGTGCAGCGGATACTCCCCGTCCGTCTCGTACCTCCCATCGAACCAGACCGGCAAACCAACCGGCAACTCGCACTGTGACATGACGGAAGGGTACATGGAATTCACGTCGTAGACGCTACCGTTGCCAACGCAAAGGTTCGGCCTGTCCTCGTCGGCCTGCGTCTTCGGATTGCAATAGGTGTAGCCTCCCCTATATGCCTTGCGTATCATGTCATCGGCCTGTAGGGTCAGCTCGGGAAACAGGTTGTTCCATCGCCTGAAACCGACGAACTCCCTGCAATCGTTGAGTGCGTCGCTTCCCAGCGTGAGCTTGGTCAGACCCCTGTCCTCCTGCACCTGCAACGCCATCGCGACTATGCGCACGTCGTTGAGGACGTAATCGACCTCTTCCCTGGTCAGCTCGTGCCCTGGTTCCCTGTACTCGTCGTAGTCGATTGACAGCTTTGAGATGGGGAGGTGGAACGCCTTGGCTATCGCATCGACTCCCATCGGGAGCTTCTTCAAGGAGTCCTTGAAGGTCGATACGTTTCCCCTCTTCCTTCCCTTCCTCTCGAAGCAGACTCGCATCTTGTAATACTTACCCGTGTCTGATATGAGAGTGTCGAATTCGTTTGCCTTTAACCTACCTTCACAGTACGAAAAACCACTTGATAGGAGATGGTGAATGATGAACTCGCCATCGAAAGCTAGATTGTGGAAATAGTAGGTATCGGGATTCGACTTGACGAAGTCCATGAAGGACTCGATGGAATTTCCATAGCAGCTGCACAGGGGCTGTCCCACCTCGCAGACCGCCCAGGCCCACACCCGGCAGTCATCGGGGTCGGTCGTGGTCTCGAAGTCCGCGACGTACATCTACTCGACCTTCGAGGAAATCATGGCAACTAGGTTGCGCAAGTTCTCGTGTTCCTCGTGTTCCTCCATTATCCGCTTGACGGTTGCCTTTCCGGGTATCCCCGTGGACTTCATCCACTCGTATGAACCCATCAAACGCTCCACGAAGTCCGTTTGCTCGTATAGCGCCTGCAACTGAGTGGGGGTCAACTCGTCAACGGAAGAAGCCAGAACGTCATCATTGGAGGTGAGAGCTGCCCTAACCATGTTCTCGCGCAGCGTGTCGATTCTCCTGTCCCGGTACTCTCCCGTCATCTCGGCGCGTAGGCGCTCCATGCGCTTTCGCAGATGCGCCACTGACTTGAAGGAGGAGGGGTCGGCGCTGCGCTCGTACTCGATTAGCCTACGCTCCAGCTTGCCAATTTCGCGTGCCTGCGACACGTTCATACCAGACTCACCCGCACCCGTGTAGAACGGCTTTGACGCGAACTTCTCCCATGTCTTTCGATGCTCCCTGTTCCATTTGCGCTCCACGCGCTTGTAATCGCGGTAATCGGCGTAGGGGATGGGTGTCCCCTCGTAACCGGCAACGTATCGCGTGTCACGCGAGATGAACTTCTCCAGACGATTCGCGTACGCCTTGAGCGCCCACGTGTCATTGGACGGCACGCTTTCCAGGGGGTTGATGGAACCCGTCAGCACGCCTTTGCGCCTAAGCCGTTGCATCTTGCGCTTTGCCCTACGCTCCGCGTCCTTCACCTTCGCGTTGGCGGCTGCGTTGGCCTTTGTCTGCTTACCTAGATTGAGACGTGCCATTGTTCTCTCCTAAAGATAAAACACCCCAACGATTTCTCGTTGGGGTGTTTCACGTGAAACATCTACAGAACGGGTACTAGCGACGTGAACTTGTAGCCGTTGCGTCCCTGCTTCTTCACGGGCTTCAGGGGAATGGGAGGCTCCCACGTGGGCTGCCCCACGATTGCGAACAGGTTGTTCATGCTCGTCTCGACACCCTTGGAAATGGTAGCGTATGCCTGCCCCTCGGGGGTGACGAGGACGATGCGGGTGCGAATCTGCTCTACGCCGTCATCGTCAACTACAGGCACCTGCTGGTAGACAACATCGGAAACCATGAGGGTATCCCCGATATGGTCATCTAGCGGCATGGCATCGCTCACCGCCGCGTAGACGCGCAACCTGTCCTCCTGGGTCTCACCCTCGAAGCTCGAATACATCTTGAGGCCGTTCACGTTCTCGTCATTCTTCATAATCTCGTTAGACATTTCTAATTCTCCTTTTCAATCTTGTGTGCACTTGCGTAGAACTCCTTGAGCGTCATGAAATACACTTCGCTCTCCTCGCGAATCCCGGTCAACATGAAGGTGTCATCATAGTTCTTGCGAACGTGCTTCAATGCCGTGGCCTCTCCCATCCTACCTTCAATAGTAAACTCGATGGGGGAGGGCGTGCCATCGTCGTTGACGAAACCGTCGACAATCGTAAGGATTCGCTTCTTCTCGATTCTGTCCCTGATTATTCTCACCCCCTTTGCGTGACTCGAAATGATACCCTAATGGCTTGCCCGTTTCAATAGAGAGCCGAGCCGAAATTTTACGGATTATCTAGATTTCAGATAATACCAAGTACATCCATCACGTATTCCTTTATCGTATCCCAGATAAATGTTGCAATGGTTTTGTCGATGTCACCACCGCATATCTCTGACAATGTCTTACCTTCATCAGCACGCCATCTACGAAATGACGGATAGGCAAACATGCCGAGTGGCCCGAAATCGTTACCGTCCACCACATACGAATCTATGAAACCTCTCTTCATCTTGTTGTAATGTATCCATAGTTTGTTGTCATCGCTTCCGTCAATTTCATGCTCTCCTAGATAATCAGCGACATACGCCTTGCAAGAGTCTTGCATCTGATACAGCTTCATCTCTAGCCTCCTTATAGCAAATCGAGAGTTTCAAGAATTATCTCGTTTCTACCTTCCCAAACATAATTCGCCACTAAACCCTCAAAATCATATTCAGGTAAATCTGCTATGCATATACCAGACTTAAATGTCTCCATTTTCCAACCACCTTATAACAAATCAACCATTCGAGGTTTTCCATCAATCGTCAAATGTGCAAAACCCATATTGTTAAAATAAATAACTCTAACGTGAAAACCACATACCCAACCATACATGTAGTCATAACATTTATTGCTCAAAACAAAATTTTTAATAACTTCAAACACATCACCTTTTGTTTTACAGTCTACGGTTCTAGTAGTCCATTCTTTTGACCTATATTTGCGACATCTAAGTTGATATTTCATGGTTAATCACCCAAGTCTAAATCGAGACATTCAACTATAATATCCACGATTTCATCATCCTTATCATGCAAAAAATATATGCTATATAAAATATCCAAATCTACCTCGCCAGCCATTGAAAGCCATCTCATGTTATAGTCTAACTCAAATAAAAATAGACAAAAACTACTATCGGCGAGAGCCGTAAATGACTCGTCAATGTAAATCGGCTGTAACCCGTGCACAGATAGTAAAGGCTACGAAAGCTGTAATGAACCATCCGCCGATAACTGACAGCATTCCAGTGATACGGTAT
>ENA-UEYI01001674-UEYI01001674.1-human-gut-metagenome-genome-assembly--contig:-NODE-1674-length-17730-cov-2.830737_pt1 | contig 17730 bp, 10 predicted proteins | sample MGYA00242900_ERZ507916 | MGnify/ENA primary metagenome ERZ507916 (study PRJEB26167, sample SAMN06115521) | human gut metagenome | host: Homo sapiens | place: China:Chongqing | collected 2015-09-02...
TCCACGGAGCGCACCTGATAGGCGAGTTCTTCCGTGCCGGGGGTCTTATTCGCGCCCGTGCCCTTCTCATCGACATAGCTGTAGCTGTTGGCGAAGAAGGGGTTGAGCAGGAACCGGAACGCCAGCTTCGCGCCGCTTTGGTCCTCCTGCGTCAGCGTCCACTGGCCGTTGGCCGTCTTACTCGAGAGCAGGCGCATCCGATCTGCGCCCTCGCCGGTCTGATAGGTGACGAAGTTGTAGCCCGGCACCTGCTTTTCAAGCTCTGCCGCCGCGCTGCCCGCCGTCTTGCCGGTCGAGGCAGTCCCCAACGCAAAAGTACCGGAATCATTCACGCTATTGAGCGGAGACAGGGCCGCTTTCAGCTCCGGCGGTTTTTCCGTGTCCTTCCAATAGTAGCCGTAGCCGTAGTCGGTGATCTTGCCGCCGTCGTCGTGCGCCTCGCACAGGCTGCTGTCCGCCTTCTGCTGCGCGCCGTCCTCAAAGCCGATGAAAGAGAAATGGTAGCCGTCGTTCGAGCCGCCCTCTTCCTTCTCCCAATAGATCACGCCGAGGGTGCCGAGGTCCGCGTCCGTGACCCAGTCGCCGTAGTGCGTGCGCGCGCCGTCGCGCCCGGTCACGCTGCCGGGATAGGGATAGATTGCCTCCTCGGTCTCGTCGATCGCGGTGTTCGGGTGGTTGACGGAGTGCGCCGCATCAGCGATCGCGCCGAAGCCGTCAAGTCTCAGCTTCGCAAGCTCCTTGCTCGACAGGCCCGCCGCGCCGGAAACCGTGACGTCGGCGTCATAGTCGTAGAGGTAGACCTTCCCCGCGAAGGTGTAGGTGCCGCCGGTGAGGAAGTAGCAGTTATTCAGGCTGCCGCTCGCGGGGGCAAAGCCATAGGTAGCCGCGCCCGCGGAGGTCATCGCCGTCGCGCAGTAGCTGTCGCGGATGGTGCCGACATTGCCGCCCGCAAAGCCCGCGACGGTCACGTTGCCGCTGACCTCCATGACGTTGATGGCCGCCAGCGCGTAGCTCCGGCGGATCTGGCCGCCGTTGCCGCCGACAAGTCCGCCGATGCTCAGCGACTGCACGAGGTTGCCCGTGCCCTTGATGAGCGGCGTGACCGCGCTGCTGGCGCGGATCGCGCCCGCGTTGAAGCCCACGAGCCCGCCGATGTAGGACGTCGAGCCACTGTAGGCATAGCCCGTGAGGTTATAGCCGGAAACGGCGCAGTTGGAGATGACGCCGCCCGTCTGATTCCAGCCCGCGAGCACGCCGACATACACCGTGTTGAGCTGGACCGTAGAGGTCACCTTCGCGGTGGGGGCTTCGCTGTTGACCGAGCCATCCTCGTTGTTCATCGGCTTGTTCGTCGTGATGATGATATTGCTCAGCGTGCCGGTGTTGTAGCCGAAGAGACCGACGCAGGTCTTCCCCGTGAAGGAAACACCGGTGATCTGATAGCTGCTGCCGTTGTAGCTGTAGCAGAAGGGCTGCGCCGCACTTGCGCCGATCGGCGTCTGCTCGCTGACGGACTTGCCGTCCTTGCCGTCCTTGCCGAAGTTTCGCCAGTCATAGCGACTGTAATCAATGTTCGTGCCCTGTACAAAGGCCGTGTTCCCGGCAAACAGTCTATCTTCGACGTATTTGTCGTAATATGCGCTCAGTGCGTTCAACTGGCGCGCAGTGCGCACCTCGACCCGCTCGGGCGTGTCGGGGATGTCGCTATCCGTGCCGGGAGCGGCCGTGTTCGCAAAGTGCGGATTATAGTAGAAGGTCTTGTCGCCCTCCGCCACGGTCAGCTTGGTGTAGAAGCTGTCGCCAACTCCCATCTCCTGCACCAGCTCGGCAGGCAAGGGAAGCAGGTAATAGGTCTTATTTTCGCCCTTGTTCGCAGCGGTAACTTCGATTTGACTCTTAGCCTCCAGCGTATAGGTCTTGCCGCCGACCATCACCGTCACATCCGCTGTCGGCTTGGTTTCGTAGAGCAGGCCGTAGCCGTCACCCACGGCGACGGTGCCGTCGGTTTTGAGCGTGGAGATATTGCCGCCGCTGAAGCCGTAGCTCTTTTCGGCGTACTTTTCATAATAGGCCAGCGACTCGTTCTCAAACTGCGCCTGCCAGTCGCCGTAGTGCGGCAGATCTGTCAGCGCGGGATAGGAATAGCGCGTCAGGCCGAGGCCCTCCATCAGGTTATAGGGTGTGGTGCTCGTCGCGGTCGTGAAGGCCGTCGCAGTTCCGTCGGAAAGCATTTTGCTCGCATCCGGGATCTTGCTGCCGCTCCAATCCGCATAGCTGACCCGCTGCAGGCCATTGTAAGCACTATTGCTTTCTACATCGCTCAAATAGAATACATTTTGGACGCCGGGCGCATCCACGCCCTCTTTTTTCCCGATGATATAACTCAGGCTCGTGCCGTCCAAAGGCGCGCAGGCGGTATAAACATTGGTTGCCTTGTCGCCATCGCCGCTGAATTCGCCCGCGACAAGCCCGGCCGTCGTTCCGCCCTTCAGGAAGCCCGCCGCGTAGCAATCCCGCAGCACAATGTTGCTTGTACCGGCACAGCTGCCGATCAAACCGCCCGCCACGCCTGTGGTAGCAGCAGTAAGACTGCCGTCTTCGCCCTTTTCCACAGTGTAGACATAGCAATCCGCATAGGAATGCTCGATCGTTACGCTGCCGCTCTTGCCGATCAAGCCGCCGGCGGCCTCTTTGCCGTTCAGCACCGTCGCGGCAAAGCTGTTTTTGATCGTAAGCGTGCCGCTCCCGGCATTGCCGACCAGACCGCCGGTCACCGCGCCGTCGAGCCACAGATCCTTTTCCGTCTTGTCGGCGGCATGGTTTCTGGCCGAGCTCAGGTAGACCCAGCAGCCTTCGATCGTCGTCTGACCGCTCAGTTTGCCGACCAGTCCGCCCACGTTGCCGCTTCCGGTGATCGTCGCACCCGCAAGGCGGATATTTTTCAGCTCTCCCTTGAACGCCGCAAACAATCCCGCGTCGCCACTCTCGACCGCCGCGGTCAGATCATAGATCACGGGATGGTATGCCGCAGCGTTGCTCATGCTCTGATAGGTGCTGTCGTAGCTCGTGAGGTTTTTATTCTCGATGGGCTTGAAGGTCATGTCATCGTAGAGGACCTTCCAGCCGTCCTCCGCCTCGGTCTTGAACTCGACGTCCTGCTCCTGCACGGCGGCAGTGATCACTCTGTTCTGCACCGTTTGGCTGTTCAGCCCGGAGTCCTGGTCCAGATTCTGCAGGTGGCGGCCGCACGTGATGACCGCCGTGCGCCCATTGCTCCCGTCTCTCGCGTCCGCGAACAGACTGTTGGTCCTGATGTTTTCGATCACCGCGGGCTCGACCAGATCGTTATCGACGCTGACATTGACGGAAATGGTCAGATTTTCGCCGGGAACAAGGCTCTTGAAGCGCTCCTGCTCGGCAAAGCGCATCAGCTTGCCCTCGGCCAGGTTGTCCAGCACCAGCGTCGCCTCGATGGACCGTGCATTCTTAACGATCTCATTGTTCGCAAGCTTCACCTCAGCCGTGTGCCCGCTCTCATCCCGCAGCGTTACGGTAAACGTCGGATCAAGAAAGCCACTTTCGCCAAGCAGCCTGTTGCAGGTGATCTTCAGCAGAAGCTGATCGCCGTTGACGATCTCCGCCTTGGCGTCGAGCTCGCTCGTATCGTAGGAAAGGACCGAGTCGCCGCCGTAATAGCCGATCTTTGCCCCCTGCTGCAGGCGGTAATTCCGCGCGCGCAGCGGGTTCATCTTATCGGCATCGGTCGTGTAAAAATTCGATTCCTGCTCGCTGTAGAAAACGGCGTAAACGCTCGCGCTCGACGCGTCATACTCGATGACCCAGTGCGCGTTCCGCAGCTCCGCGTCCACCTTGCCCTCGGGCAGGATGTTCGCGGCGGGAGACGTCGTGCTCTCCATGCCGTCGCTCGTCACGTAAGAGAGCGTATCGGTGTCATATTTTTCATTTTCATTTTCGGCGTCCTCTGGGACATAGCCCAGCGCCAGGCCCCCCTGATAGGCGCTCGTGCGCCCCGCGGCCTGAAGCTGCGTCAGCTGATTCTGCGCGGCCATGAAGATGAGCTCCGCGCGGCTGTCGAGCTCGGTCTGGCGCACCTCGCGCCGCATTTTGCTGATGGGGATCATCGCAAGCGCGAACAGCACGATCACGATCGTCACCGTGACCAGCATTTCCGTCAGCGTAAAGCCGTGGTCGTTGTGCCGTCTTGCCTGTTTCATGTCGATACTCCCCTTTTGCCAGTGTCAGTGTATGCTTGCTTCGCCTTACGGCGCAACTTCAAAGTAGGTGATGGTCAGCGAGGTCTGCACCGCGCTGCGGCTCGCGCCCTGTCCCGCGCGGATGTTCACATCCGAGATCTGATTCAGGGTGTCGCTGCTGCCGATCGCGTTGATGATCGCGCGCGCCTGCTCATAGGTCCCCGTCTGGAACGTGAGGGACACCGGGCGCAGGACGATATACCCCTCGCGGCTCGTCGCGGCGGAAAAATCCACCGTGTATTCGTTCGTATTCGCCAGGATCTGATACAGCTCGCGCATCAGAATGCCGCTGTTGTCGTAGCTCGGGATGGCGCGCACCTCGCCCGCTTCCTTCTGCGCCTCGACCGCCTTCTGCATTTTGCGCATCTGCGCAAGCTGGACGACGCTGCTGTCGATCTCCGCCTGCTCCTGCTCGGCCATGTCGTTGTAGGACGCGACCTGCTCGTTGATGGGCTCGAAAACGAGCTTCCAATACCCGAGGGCGATGACCAGCACGGCCAGCACGAGCAGCAGCGTCTTTTCTCTTGTCGTCAGTTCGCGATTCATTCTGCCGCCTCCTCTGCTGCCGCCGCGTCATCCTGCTCGGTGTTGAGCACGATATTCACCGTGAAGCTCAGGACCGACGCGGGCTTGTCGCGCTCGGTCTCCGCCACGTCGAGCTCGACGCTCTTGACGATATCGTGCTGCTCGATGCTCGAGAACATCACGGAGATCTCTTCAAGGCTCATGCCCGACATTCCGACGACCACGCGGTCGTCGCGCATGGAAACGGAGCTCACCGTGCCGCGCGTCATCATCTCGCTCTCGATGAGATCGAGCACATCGCGCCGGTCGACGGCGACGAACTGATAGCCCTGCCCGTCCTCGGAGCCGGCCATCCAGTCCATGGAATACGTGCGGTACTCGGTAAGGACCTCGTCATAGCCCGTGAGCTCCTGCAACACGGTCTCATACTGCTGATGCACCTCGCCATAGGCCTTTTCCGCCTTCGCAAGGCGGGCATACTGGTCGTAAACGCCGAATTTGCCGATCAAAGCGACCACCACGACCACCGCCGCGATGCCGCCGGCGAGCGAAAGCACCGTGCGGGTGCGCTTTTCGCGCATATTGAGGTTGATGCCGACCTTCTGCGGGCACTTGACCGCCTTGCGGACGGGCTTGTCCCCCTCCTGCCGCGGCGCGTTGTCCGCCGCCGTGATCTTCTTCTCTTCGGTCAGGGTCATTTTTCCTCACCTCGCATTCCTTCGCCCACGGCGCCGATCGCGCCGAGATACATCCACGGCTCGTCCGCCGGGCGCATTTCCTGCGCCAGCAGCTCCGCCGCGGGGCGGACGCGCAGCTTCGTGTTTTCCTCCATCGCGTGCACGAGTGCGCCGATGTTGTCGCCGCCGCAGAAGTAGACGTCCGTCAGCTCGCGGTCGCGGTTGTTGTAGTTGTAAAAGTTCACGGCCTTGACGACCTCGACGGCAAGGCGCGCGTAGATATCGCGCGCGTAGTCCGCCTCCAGCACGCCGTTGTAGTTCTTCTGCCGGTAGCCGCGCGCCACGTGGATATCCACGCTCTGGTCCTCGGCGATCAGCGCGTCGAGCGCGGCGGAGCCGATATCGATCTCGCGGTGGCTGTCGAACTCGCGGCCGTGGTAGATATACAGGTGCGAGCTGCTGTGGCCCAGGGCGACGATGCAGCTCTCGCGCAGCGTGTCGTCCCGCTCCTCGGCAAAGGCGAGGACCGCGGCATACGCGCACTCGGCAGGCGTGAGGACCTTGAGCTTGAAGCCCGCGCGGTGCAGCATCGCGCGGTATTCCTCCACGCGGCTTTTCAGAATGGCGCAGGCGAGCAGCTCCATCTCCTTGGGATATCCCTCCTCGTCCTTCAGGACGCGGCGCACGGAATAGTCGAAGAAATACTTGCTCTTTTCCTCGGTCAGAAAGTCGTGGAACTCATAGGGCAGGTTATAGGCAAGCTGCTGCTCGGTCATGGCGGGGACCGTCACCGCGCGGGTGAAGACCTCGGACGAGGGCAGCAGCAGCGCGCAGGCCGTGAACGGGATGCCGTTCGCCTTCGCGCTGTCGCGCAGAAAATCCGCCATGGCGTCCATCGACAGGATGCGCCCGCCGGAGACCAGTCCCTCGGGCGTTTCGACCGTGACCGCCTTTTTCAGCTCCCGGCCGGCGAAGCAGACCAGCCTGACGCTGTCCTCCGCAATTTCGATGCCAACGATCTTTTTCACGTGTTGTCCTCGCTTTCTTTCATAAAAGACTCAGGTACCAGTTGATGACGCGCTCGCCCACGAGCGCCGTGACCCACGCGCCGAGCGCAATGGACGGCCCCCACGGGATGGGCCGGCCGCTCTCGCCGCTTTTGCGCGCGGCAAGGAGCGCCCACACGATGCCGATGAGACAGGCCAGGATCAGGCAGAAGAGATTCCCCTTCCAGCCGAAGAACAGGCCCGTGACGAACAGGAGCTTCAGGTCTCCGCCGCCCATGGCCTCGCGCCCGAGGCGCTTTTCCATCGCGTGGACCAGAAGCAGCAGCACGCCCACCACGGCGAAGCCGCCGAGCGCGCCGTCCAGCGCGCGATGCAGCGGAAAGGGCGCAAAAAACAGGCTCCCGATAAAAAGCACAATACCGGCCGCTATGAAACGGTCGGGAATGATGTACCCCTCCAAGTCCGCGAACGAGCAGGCGAGCAGAAGGCTCGCAAGCAGCCACGCTTCGAGGGTTTGGAGCGAAATATCATATTGCAGCAGCAGCGAAACATACACCGCCGCCGAGATGAGCTCCGCCCACACATGGCGGGCCGAGAGCTTTGCGCCGCAGTAGCGGCAGCGCCCCCCGGAGAAAAGATAGCTCAGCACGGGGACAAGATCCCGCGCCGCGAGCACATGGCCGCATTCGTCGCAGTGCGAGCGGCCGCGCAGCACGCTCTCGCCGTGCACGATGCGCCAGGCCATGCAGTTCAAAAAGCTGCCCATGCACGCGCCGAACAGCGCCGCGACAAAGCAGCAGTACGCCGCAAGCGGCGGTGAGGTATGCAGCATGGCTTCTTCTCCTTCCGGAAGTGTTGGGGGATGACCGGCCAACCCACGGCCACCCCCTTTTCCGTTTGCGATAAAGGGGGTCGACCCGGCGGGAGCAGCGCCCCCGCCGGGAGTCGGTTAAAATTCTGTATGAGATGGGGCGAAATTAGTTGCCGCTGGCAGCATTAGCAGCAGTAATGCTCTCCACAGTAGGCACACCGTCACTATCAGTATCCTTCACAACATAAGTAACCGTCTGTCCCTTGCTCCAAGCAATCGTAGTGCCAGAAGCCGTCGCACCAACGTCAAACTTTCCTCCGATAGAGGACCCAGCAGCCGCTTTCGAAGACTCGCCCTGAGTAGTATAAGCTTTCGTTGCCTTATCTTTAGTCACACTACCATCCGCTTCCAGAACGTATTTGTCACCGTTCGTCTTATCAGTAAGGCCATTCGTCATAGCTTCCACCTGAGCGGCGGCATAGCCGGAACGGATGTTGGCGAGGTCGGTGGCGGCGCGGGCCTTGGCGAGCGCGCTGTTGAAGGTCGGGATCGCGATAATAACGAGAATGGCGATGATCGCGACAACGATCAGCATTTCCATCAGGGTGAAGCCCTTGCGGTTCTTCATCATCTTTTTCATAGCTTGATTTCTCCTTTTTTGTTTGTCTTTCTTTATATCGCTCCGCGCCGGTTGGCGCGCGGAGGGGATACCGTAATCAAATCAGGCGATGCCGCCGTACATACTGAACATCGGCAGGTACACCGCCAGCAGCAGGAACACCACAACCACCGCCAGCAGGATGGTGATGATGGGCTCCATCAGCGACAGGAGGCGGGAGGTGAGGACCTCGACCTCGTTATCAAAGTAGGTGCCGATGACGTCGAGCGTCTGCTCCAGCGAGCCGGAGCGCTCGCCCACGCCGACCATTTCCGTCAGCATCTTGGGGAAGTACTCGATCTCCTCCATGCTCTCGCTGATGGTGCGGCCGCGCTCCACGCTCTGCTTCACCTCGCGCACGCCGACGGAGAAGACATAGTTGCCGATGACCTGGCTGACAACGTCCAGCGCCTTCGGCACGGGCAGGCCCGCGGCCAGCATGGTGGCCATCGTGTTGGCGAACTGGCCCGCCGCGCTCATGGAGTGCAGGCGGCGCAGCGGCGCGTGCTTGAGCGAAAAGGACGAGATGGCGACGCGCCCCTTCTCGGTGCGCTTGGCCAGCGTGTAAAGAATGCCGAGCAGCGCGAGAACGAGCAGGATGAGCCACCACCACCCGACGAAGAAGTTGCTCACGGCGATGAGCCCCTTCGTCACGGCCGGCATCTCCGTGCCCATCTCGGCGAACACATCGCCGAAGGCCGGGATCGCCTTGACCATGATGATGATGACGACGATGACGGCGACCGCAATGACCATCGCGGGGTAGGTCAGCGTGCTGATGACCTTGGCCTTGGTCTTGGCGGTCTTGTCGTAATACTTGTGCAGGCGCTTGAAGCATTCCTCCAGCGCGCCGGACTGCTCGCCCGCGCGCACGGTCTCGATAAAGGTCTTTGGCAGGCCGGGCATATTGTTTTCAAAGCTCTGCGCCATGGAATAGCCCGCGCCGATATCCTCGGCGACCTTTTCGAGCATTCTGCGCGTGCGCTTGTTGCGGCTCTGCGAGGCGACCATCTCCACGCAGCGCATCACGGGCAGGCCCGTACCGAGGATGATGGAGAACTGCGAGCAGATGAGCGCCAGCTCCTTTTCCTTGATCCGCACGTGCGTGCCGGCGGAAAAGGCGCTCTTTTTCTCCTTGACCTCTTCGAGCTTGGTGACGAACGCGCAGGTGTCGCGCAGCTTGGCGACCGCCTCGAACTCGTCGTAGGCACGGATGACGCCGGAGACCTTTGCCCCGTCGACCGTCTGGCCCTTGTAGCGGTATGTCGTCACGCTCTGTCACCTGCCCTTCGTTTTTTTCCTAAAATTAACACGGTTATGCTTGAATTTTATTTCGTAATAGTTTATGATGGCCCCATCGCGGTCAATCGTCCACGGTAGTGCTGATGGTGCGCGCGGCCTCCTCCGCCGTGGTGATGCCGCGCAGCACAAGGTCGCGGCAGCTCTCGCGCATGGTAACGTAGCCGTCGGCGCGCGCCTGCGCGGTCAGATCGTCGATGGTGCCGTCCTGACTGATGAGGCGGCGCAGCTTGCCGTTGATCATTAAGATCTCAAAGGCCGCGCGGCGGCCGGCGTAGCCGGAGTGGTGGCACTCGGGGCAGCCCTCGCCCTTGTAGAAGGTCGTCTTCGTGTCGGCGGGCATCCCGAGCAGCTCGAGCTCTTCCTCGCTCGGCTGATAGCCGCGCTTACAGTGCGGGCAGATCTTGCGCACCAGGCGCTGGGAGATCACGCCGCGCAGCGCGCTTGCGATGAGCCACGGCTCCACGCCGATATCGCGCAGACGGAACACCGCCGAAACGGAATCGTTCGTGTGCAGGGTGGAGAGCACCAGGTGGCCCGTGATGGCCGAGCGCATGGCGATGCTCGCCGTCTCGCCGTCGCGGATCTCGCCGACGGAGATGATGTCGGGGTCCTGGCGCAGGATGGCGCGCAGGCCGTTTGCAAAGGTCATGCCGGTCTTTTCGTTGATCTGGCACTGATTCACGCCCGGGATATGATATTCGACAGGGTCCTCGAGCGAGACGATGTTGATCTCCTCGCGCGCAAGGTCCTGCAGCATCGCGCACATGGTCGTCGACTTACCGCTGCCGGTGGGACCGACGAGCAGGATCACGCCGCTGGTATTTTTGAGCAGCGCCTTGTAGCATTCCAGATCGCGCCCCTCGAGGCCGATGGCCTCCTTACTCATGCCCTGGGCGGACTTGTCGAGCAGTCGCAGCACGATCTTCTCGCCGTACACCGTCGGCATCGACGAAATACGCAGGTCGAGCGCGTGGCCCTTGACCTGCACGAGCGCCTGACCGTCCTGCGGGATCTTATGCTCGGCGATGTTCATGCCGCCCATGATCTTCAGGCGGGAGATGACGGTGTTCTGCAGCTCTGCGGGCACGGTGAGCACGCGGCGCAGCAGGCCGTCGATACGCATACGCACGACCATCTCGCCGTCCTGCGGCTCCAGATGGATATCGCTCGCGCGCTCGGCAAAGGCGCGCTCGATGAGGCTGTTGACAAAGCGGATGGTCGGCGCGCTGTCGCCGGAGCTTGCCGTTTCCTGCGCCATCTGCGCGGGGATGATATCCTGCGAGGACGAGCCTGCCTCGCGCTTCATCTCCTCGATAACGCGGGCCGTGCCCTCGCTGCCGTACAGACGGCTGATGGCCTGCTCGGTCGCGCGGCGCGTGGCGATCATCGGGATGACGCGGCGGCGGGAGGCGGTCTTGACCTCCTCCTGCGCGACGAAGTCCAGCGGGTCGCTCATGGCAAGGTACAGCGTGTCCTTCACGAGCTTGACGGGCACGACGCAGAACCTCTTGGCGATGTTCTTCGGCACATACTTTGCAAGCTCGACCGGGATGGACACCGCCGTCAGGTCGACAAACTCGACACCAAGCTGAATTTGCAGGGCCTCGATCAGGTGCTGCTCGGTGATAAACTTATTTTCGATCAGCACGTCGCCAAGGCGCTGCTTCGATTTCTTCTGCAGCTCGAGCGCCTTGTTCAGCTGCTCATTCGTGATGACGCCGGAGGCGACCAGCAGGTCGCCCAAACGCATATATGCCATAGTGATCCACCCCGCTGCACGGGCAAGGCCCGGCCATTGTCAAACGCGCGGCTCATTTTGGGACGTCGTCGTTAAGAATACGTTAAATACTTTCAAATTTTGTGCTTATACTATACTCACCTTTGCAAAAAATGTCAACATTCATTCTCTTTCTCTTATTTGAAACATTTTTCGCACTTGCTTCACTTTTTTGGTCATAACGCTCAATGGCGCTCTCCCACCGGGGCACGGCGCGCCATCTCTCCGTTTTCCCCGGTTTTATTCCAAAATTTCCCGGGTTTTTACACATTTTTTTCTTGTATCTGAATTTCATGTGTGTTAGCATAACCTTAACATTGTAACAATGGTACGGTCGTGTCGGCGTCATGCCGCGCGGCCCCCTTCAGGCACCGGCGGTCTCGGTGCCGCTTTTCTTGTATGCCTGCTTGCAGGCATACGGCGTTTTTCGCCGCGATCTTCATGAAAGTCTGCGCGTTCCTCCCCCGAACGCGCAGCCGAGGACATCACTATGGATGAAGCCAGAATTCTCATCGCCGATGACTCCAAAATGAATCAGCAGCTGCTCTCCGAAATTCTCGGAACGCGCTACGACTACCTGTACGCCGACGACGGCGTGCAGGCGCTTGACCTGCTGCATGAGCATTTCGATATCGACCTTTTGCTGCTCGATATCAATATGCCGCACCTTGACGGCTTCGGCGTGCTCGAGGTCATGCGTCAGCGCAACTGGACACAGGAGATCCCTGTTATCATCATCTCGTCCGAGGACGACGCGGACCTTATTCAGAAGGCCTATGACCTCGGCGTGACCGATTACATCGGCAGGCCCTTCAACCTTGCGGTCGTGCGCCGCCGCGTGAACAACGCGCTCACGCTCTACGCGCGTCAGAAGGACCTTGTCCACCTTGCCGAGGAGCAGGTCTACGAGCGCGAGAAGACGAACACCACCATGATCAATATTCTCGGTCACGTGGTCGAGTCGAAAAACTTTGAATCCGGCACGCACATCCTGCACGTGCGCACCATCACGGACCTGCTGCTGCACCAGCTTGTCAAGATGACGGACCGATATCCGCTCTCGCAGGCGGATATCTCGATGATCAGCACCATTTCCGCCCTGCACGACATCGGCAAGATCAACACCCCCGCCGAGATCCTCAACAAGCCCGGCAAGCTCACGCGCGAGGAGTTCGAGATCATGAAGGCCCACACGATCGAGGGCGACAAGCTGCTCGACGATATGGCGCTCCCGCAGAACGACCCGCTCATGCGCACCGCGCACGAGATCTGCCGCTGGCATCATGAGCGCTGGGACGGCCGCGGCTATCCCGACGGGCTCAAGGGCGACGAGATCCCCATCTCGGCACAGGTCGTCGCGCTCGCGGATGTTTACGACGCGCTCACGAGCGATCGCTGCTACAAGAAGGCCTTCTCCCACGAGACTGCCCTGCAGATGATCCTCAACGGCGAGTGCGGCGCGTTCAACCCGCTGCTGCTCGACTGTCTCAAGGCTGTGGACGATCGGCTGCGCACCTGTATGCAGCACGAGCCCAGCAGCTTTGACTATCAGCTCGACTCACAGCGCCTTGCGAGCGAAATGCTCGAGCAGCGCTCGCTGCCGAACGACAACCTCGCGCTCAAGCTGCTGCCCATTGAGCAGGCGAAGACGGAATTTTTCTCCGAGCAGAGCGGAGGCATCCAGTTTGTCTATGACCACTGGATCGACAAGGCCATCCTCACCGACTGGGACGCCGATGAAGCCCACCGCCGTGTCACGCTTTATCTCTCCGAGGGGCAGGATTCCGATCTGCTCAGCCGCGAGGATATCGAGCGGCTCAGGGAGCAGATCTCCCTCGCCACGCCGACGAACACGGATGTCACGCTGTCCGTCACGCTGCGCAAAGGCGGCAAGAGCCTTCCCTATACGCTCAGAGTCCGCACGATCTGGCCCTCGGATGACGGTGCACACACCTACCTTGTCGGTCAGTTTTTCCCCGCACAAACGTAAAGCACGCTCGCCCGCGCACGGGGGCGGTGTTTTTGCCCGTATGAGCGGGCACAGAAAGGACTTCCTCATGAAACGCAGAATGCTTCTCTCCCGGCTTCTCGCCGCTGCGTCGGCGCTCGCGCTGCTGACCGGCTGCGGCGCGCAGAAAGCGGACAACTCCCCCTCGCCGAGCGAGCCTGTGACCGTCACGGTCTGGACCTACTACAACAGTGAGCAGCTCGAGTCGTTCAACGCGCTCGTCAATGAGTTCAACTCGACCGTCGGAAAGGAAAACGGCATCACCGTTGAAAGCTCCAGCCAGGGCAGTGTCAACGATCTTGAAACCAATGTCCTCGCCTCGGCAGAGGGGAAGGTCGGCGCGGCTCCCATGCCCAACATCTTCTCCGCCTATGCCGACACAGCTTACGCGCTCGACCAGATGGAGCAGATCGCCGACCTCAGCGAGTACCTCACCGAGGAAGAGCGCAGCGACTTCATCGCCGACTATCTGAGCGAGGGCGACTTCTCCGGTAACGGCAGCATCAAGATCCTGCCCGTTGCAAAGTCGACCGAGCTGCTCTTCCTCAACGAGACCGACTGGGCTCCGTTCGCCGAGGCCACGGGCGCAAGCTATGACGACCTTGCCACCATCGAAGGTCTCATCTCCGTCGCCCAGCGCTACTACGAGTGGACCGATGCGCAGACGCCCGACATTCCCGACGACGGCCGCGCCTTTTTCGGCCGCGACGCGATGGCCAACTATATGCTCATCGGCGCCCGTCAGCTCGGCTGCACCATCTTCGATGCCAAGGAAGGCATCATGACGCTGGACTTTGATAAGGACGTTGCCCGCAAGCTGTGGGACAATTACTATGTTCCCTTCATCAAGGGTTATTTCAGCGCCGGCGGCCGTTTCCGCAGCGATGACATGAAGAGCGGCAGCATCATCGCCTATGTCGGCTCCTCCTCAAGCGCGACGTTTTTCCCCTCTCAGGTCATCACGGACAATATGAGCAGTCATGACATCACCCTCACCATTCTTCCCTGCCCGAAGTTTGAAGACGGCGAGGACTACGCCGTGCAGCAGGGCGCGGGCATGGTCGTCACCAAGGCCACCGACGCGGAGATCCGCGCAAGCCTCATCTTCCTCAAATGGTTTACCTCTCCCGAGCATAACATTGCCTTTTCCGTCTCCTCCGGCTATCTTCCCGTCACGCGCGAGGGCAACTCCATCGATGCCATCCGCGCAAGCGGCCTTGCGCTCAGCGATGACATGGATCAGGTCCTGACCGTCGCCACCGCCACGGTGAACGACAACCACCTCTACACTCCGCGCGCCTTCTCCGGCGGCACGGACGCACGCGCCGTGCTCGAATACGCCATGAGCGACAAGGCCACCGCCGACCGCGCGGCCATTGACGAGCGCATGGCGGATGGGCAGAGCTTTGCCGAGGCCTCGGCAGAGTTCCTCACGGACGAGTGCTTTGAAGCCTGGTATCAGGACACGCTGACCGCGCTGCAAGCCTACGAGGGCTGAGCCGCCGCATCGCATTTTACCGGAAGGAGGGACATTTGTGACAAAGCAGGCACCGGCCGACAAAAAGGCACCGAATCGCTCTATTTTCGTTACCATCCTGCGCTCGATGCTCGCCGTTCTTCTGGTCGAGCTCGTGCTGCTCATCGGTATCCTCTATTTCAGCCGCGTCAACGTCCAACTGGAGCAGAACGCGGCGGACCTGCTGCAAAAGCAGGTGGAAAACCGCCAGAGCTATTTGCAAAGCCTGATGCTCTCGGCGCAGGACCTTTCCACCCTTGCAGGCAGCATCAACACCACCGCGCAGTCGCTCATCGACTCCGGCGATATCTCCGTCGACACACTCGATCGCAGCAATGAAGACGCGCTTCCCCTTCTGAGTGCCATCGGCGAAAAAATGATCGCCTCCATGCGCCGCCGCTCTGTTACAGGCATCTTCGTCGTGCTCAACACGCACGACCTTGATACCCGCACGGAGGGCGACCCGCTTCCCTGCCTGTATCTGCGCGACCTGGAGCCGTCGTCCTCCCCCTCGGTCCGCAATTCCGACCTTCTCATCGAACGCGCGCCCTCGCAGATCGTGCAGTCGCTGCACATCTCGACCGATACGTGCTGGATGCCCTCGCTGCTCTATTCCGAAACGCGTGCGGACGGCCTGCTCTACCCGGTCTTTCAGGCCGCTTACCACAGCGGCGGCGAGCTTGAGACCGACGATCTCGGCCACTGGACCGTCAAGCCCTACACGCTCTCCGGCGACACGCACTCCGCCATCGCCTACACGGTCCCGCTCATGCTGGACGACGGCACGGTCTACGGTGTGCTCGGCGTCGAGATGCTCGAAAGTCATCTGCGCTCGCTCCTGCCGAGCAGCGAGCTGCAAAACGACGGCAGCGGCTCCTACCTCTTCGCTCTTGCCGACCGCACGCTGGGCGGCAGCGACTTTCCCGTGAGCATCATCACCGATTCTGCCGGCGAAAATGCCGCGCCCGAGGAGGCAGGCGATACGCTTTTGCTCACCCCCTCCATCCACGGCGGTTACCGCGCGATGATCGACGGCGAATATTGCCATGCCTCCGTGCTCCCGCTCTCGCTTTACAGCCGCAATGCTCCCTTTTATAATGAAGTTCCGCTGCTCATCGGCATCGTGCCGGAGTCGCAGCTCTATGCCTTTTCCGGCCACGTGACACGTCTTCTCATCATTGCCGTGCTGCTCGTGCTGGCAGCCGGTCTTTTCAGCAGCCTGCTCGTTGCGCAGCGGCTCGCCAAGCCGGTCGCCCGCCTTTCCAGCGAGGTCACGCGCGCCCAGCATGACCACAGCAGCATCCCCACGCTCTCTCCCACCGGTATCAACGAGCTCGACCGCTTCTCCTCGGCCTTCACGCGCCTCAGCCGCGACGTGCTCGCCGCCTCGACCAAATTCCTGCGCATCATGGATATGGCGAGCGTGGAACTCGGCGGCTACGAGCTGCGCTTTGACCCGGAAAGCGTTTATGCGACCGACAACTTCTTCCCGCTGCTCGGGCTTCAGGGGGTGGACATTTCCGCGCTGAGTCCGGAGGACTTCCGCGGCCTTCTGCACCGCTTTGAGGCGACCTGTCCGCCCACGGCCTCGCCCGACGGCTCCAAGCTCTACTGCGTCGCACAGCCGGACGGCTCACAGCGCTACATCCGCATCGAAACGACATACGAGGACGACGCGCAGGTTGGCCTTGCCGAGGATGTGACCTCCTCCACCCTGGAGCGGCTGCGCATCGAGCATGAACGCGATTATGATACGCTCACAGGGCTCTACAACCGCAGAGCCTTCCAGCGCATTTGCAGCGACCTCTTCAGTGAGCCGGAGAAGCTCGGCCACGCGGCGCTGCTGATGTTCGACCTCGACGGGCTCAAGCACACGAACGACACCTTCGGCCACGACTGGGGTGACGAATACATCCGCCAGACGGGTCTCTGCTTTGCCAAGAATGCGCCCGCGCGCACGATCTGCTCACGCATCTCGGGCGACGAGTTCAACATTTTCCTCTACGGCTACCACGATCAGGACACCCTGCGCGCGGATATCCGCGCGCTGCACGAAGCCCTCAAGCAGACGACTGTCGAGCTGCCGAGCGGCCGCGCCCTGCACGTGAGCGTCTCCGGCGGCGTCGCGTGGTATCCCGAGAGCTGCACAAACCTTGTCACGCTGCGCAAATACACGGATTTTGCCATGTATCAGGTCAAGCACTCGCAAAAGGGCAGGCTTCTCGAATTCGACCCCGAGGTCTACCGGCAGGACCGCTTTGCAAGCCGCAGCCGCGCGGAGTTCCACCGGCTCGTCAACGAGGAGCTCATCACCTACTACTTCCAGCCGCTCATCTCGGCCGCCACGGGCGAGGTCCTCGCTTACGAAGCGCTCATGCGCGTGGAGGGGCTTTCCACGCTGCGCTCACCCGACGATGTGCTGCGCCTTGCCAAGGAGGAAAATTGCCTGCACGAGATCGAGCGCATCACCTTCTTCCATTCCTCCAGGTCCTTCCTCGCGCTCGAGGAGAGCGGCAGGATCCCCCAGGAGCGGCTGCTGTTCGTCAATTCCATCGCAAGCCAACATCTGACGGACGAGGAGCAGCAGGAATACTTCCGCCGCTTCTCCCATCTGCTGCCGCATCTTGTCATCGAGATCACGGAGGAAGAGGGGCTCGATCTGAACGCTCTCAAGGCCAAGCGCAATATCGCCGGCAGCGCCGGCGCGTTCGCGCTCGACGACTATGGCAGCGGCTACAGCAACGAGCGCAGCCTGCTCGAACTCTCGCCGGATTACATCAAGATCGACCTCTCCATCATCCGTCACATCGACACCGACGCCAATAAGCGCCAGATCGTGTCAAATACCGTCGCCTACGCGCATCCGCGCGGCATGAAGGTCGTGGCGGAGGGCCTTGAAACGCCCGAAGAGCTCAGGACCGTTCTCTCCCTCGGTGTGGACCTGCTGCAGGGCTTTTACCTTGCGCGTCCCGCCGCCGTACCGGGCCCCGTCAGCAGCGGTGCGCTTGAAACGATCCGCGCGTTTCATTCCTCGCAGGAGGACCGCCAGATCTCCATCTTCCCCGCAGAGCGGGAAACATAACGGCAAGCGCCCGAAAGCCTTTTGGCTTTCGGGCGCTTTTCTTTCATTTTTTCTTCAGGCACTCGGCGATCGTGCGCACGGCCCGATCCACAT
>ENA-UEYI01001691-UEYI01001691.1-human-gut-metagenome-genome-assembly--contig:-NODE-1691-length-17572-cov-5.029151_pt1 | contig 17572 bp, 13 predicted proteins | sample MGYA00242900_ERZ507916 | MGnify/ENA primary metagenome ERZ507916 (study PRJEB26167, sample SAMN06115521) | human gut metagenome | host: Homo sapiens | place: China:Chongqing | collected 2015-09-02...
CCACTTCAACCAAAACCCTTGTAACTCAATTCTATCACTATATCTTTCCGCATTTCACTTTTTTGTAGTAACTTTGCCACGCAAAGGTTCGGAAAGAAGGCCATATGGCCTCCGATCGATTAAAAGGGAATGCCGTGAAAGTCGGCAACAGTTCCCGCTGCTGTAAGTTCCTGTCCGGAAACGGACACATGAGGGATCGACAATCTCAGCCACTGGTGAAAACCGGGAAGGCGTCGTAACCGGAATAAGTCAGAAGACCTGCCTTGCATGACAGATTGGTTTCGCAGCCTGCGGAGAATGGGCGTGAATCGATAATGCATGTAAAGCACTTTTTCATTTTGTTTCGTTGCATTGCGGCTGTGGAATCAATGGTTACCGAACAAACTATTGATACCAAGCGCATAATGAAGCAATTCTACCTTTCGATCCTATGTCTCGCATTTATTGCGGGGGGGGGAATTTCCACAGCAGTTCAGGCATCCGATAAAGCCGATTCCACCACGAACCGGCGTTACGTCGGAAAACTGGACAGTATCCAGAAAATCAACGAGGTCATCATCGTCGGCACCCCCGTCATTCCCAAATACCGCGAAGTCATCCCCGCACAGGTCCTCAAGGAGGTCGACCTGCAACGGCTGAACAGTCTTTCGGTGGCCGACGCCATCCGCTATTTCGCGGGCGTGCAGCTCAAGGACTACGGAGGTGTAGGCGGACTGAAGACCGTCAACATCCGCTCAATGGGCACCAACCACATGGCGGTCTTCTACGACGGAATCCAGTTGGGCAACGCCCAGAACGGGCAGGTCGATCTGGGGCGCTTCTCGCTGGACGACGTGGAGGAAATATCGCTCTATAACGGACAGAAGAGTGACATTTTCCAGTCGGCCAAGGATTTCGGGGCCTCGGGAACCATCTACATCACTACGCGGCGCCCCCGCTTCGAGGAGGGCAAGCGGGCCAATTTCAAGGCCACGATGAAGACCGGCTCGTTCGGGCTCATCAATCCCTCGATGCGCTACGAGTATAAGATCTCCGACGCCGTCAGCTCGTCGTTCAGCGGCGAGTGGATCAATGCCACCGGCCGGTACAAATTCCGCTACCGCCGCCGCAACACGCTGGGCGAGATCGCCTACGACACAACGGCCTACCGACAGAACGGCGACATCAACGCTACGCGCATGGAGGCCGGACTCCACGGCAAGATGGCCGACGGACAATGGACCGTGCGGGCCTACACCTACAACTCCGAACGCGGCATCCCGGGAGCCATCGTCAACAACGTCTTTCGCCATGGTGAGCGGCTGTGGGACACCAACTCGTTCATCCAGGGAACGCTGACCAACCGCTGGTCGAAGAAATTCCGCACGCTGTTCAACACCAAGTACGCCGCCGACTACACCCATTACGAGAATCAAGACGCCAAGTTGATCCAAACCAAGAACACCTACAAGCAGAAGGAGTTCTATTTCTCGTGCGCTAATCTCTACAACATCTTCGAACACTGGGAGGTGTCGCTGGCCTATGACTTCCAATGGAATACGCTCGACGCCACTTTTTACATGCCCACAGAAAGCGATGGCACCTTCCCCTTTCCGACGCGCTATACCCATATGGCCGCATTGGCCACGGCATTTGAATGGGGACGGTTGAAGATGCAGGCCAGCGTGCTGGGTTACTTTGTCCACGAAAAGGTCGAGCGCTTCGAAGCCCGGCCAGACAAGGCTGTGGCTACCCCGGCGTTCTTCGGATCGTTCAAAGTGCTGAAAAACCACGACCTCTCTGTACGCGCCTTCTACAAACGGATGTTCCGTATGCCGACCTTCAACGACCTCTACTATACGGACATGGGCAACGCCTTCCTCAAGCCCGAATATGCCGAACAATTCAACGTCGGCCTGAAATACACGCGCAATTTTGAGAAATCGCCTTTCATGCGGATGCTCGACGTTTCGGTCGACGCCTACTACAACAAAATCACAGATAAAATCATCGCCTATCCCAAGGGACAGCAGTTCCGCTGGACGATGCTCAATCTGGGCGAAGTGGAGATCAAGGGCGTGGACGCCGTGCTGAACGCCCTGTTCACGCTCGGCAAGCTGGAGGTGACGACCAAGTTCCAGTACACCTATCAGAAGGCCATCGACATCACCGACCCGGCCGACACCTACTACCGTGACCAGATTCCCTACATCCCCTGGCACAGCGGCTCGGCCATCCTCGCGCTGTTCTACAAGGGGTGGGGGCTCAATTACAGCTTCATCTACACGGGCCAGCGCTACAACCAGCAGGAGAACATCCCGCGCAACCACACCCAGCCGTGGTACACGAGCGACCTCTCGCTGCAAAAGACTTTCAAGATCCGCACCCGAACCCTCAAGGCCACGGCCGAGGTTAACAATCTTTTCGGACAGGATTACGACGTGGTGCTCAACTATCCGATGCCGAAGACCAACTTCCGGTTCGTCGTCAGCGTCGATCTCTAACCTCCGCGAGCCATGAAAAGGTATCTCTTCATCGTTTTGGCCGGCTGCTGCCTCGCCGCCGGCTGCCGGAAGATCGAACTGGTGAACCCCACCGAGTATGAGGTGTTGCCGTTCGGGGAGGATCCCGACGCCGATCCGATCGGCATGTATCTGCTCAATGAGGGCAACATGGGCAGCAACAAAGCTGACCTCGACTACCTCGACTACCGCACGGCAGTCTACGCCCGGGGCATTTACGCCGAGAAGAACCCCAACGTCGTCAAGGAGTTGGGTGACGTGGGCAACGACATCCAGATCTACGACGGACGGCTGTTCGCTGTCATCAACTGTTCGCACAAGGTCGAGGTGATGGACGCCTACACGGCGCGGCGCATCACGCAGATCGACATTCCAAACTGCCGCTACATCCGCTTCAAGGGCAAATACGCCTATGTCAGCGCCTATGTCGGCCCCGTGGCGATGGATCCCAATGCCCAGAAAGGCGCGGTCTTCAAGATCGACCTCGATACCTACGAAATAGTCGGCGAAGTGACTGTAGGATACCAGCCCGACGAACTGGCCATCATCGGCGGACGCGCCTACGTCGCCAACTCGGGCGGTTACCGCGCCCCGAACTACGACTCGACGGTCTCGGTCATCGAACTGGAAACCATGCGTCAAATGTATAAAATCGACGTAGCGATCAACCTCAGCCGCATCAAAGCCGACGCCTACGGCAACCTGTGGGTCTCCTCGCGGGGCAACTACGACGACGTTCCGTCGAACCTCTACCGGCTGGAACCCAACGGCGGACGTTACCAGGTGGCCGAGGCGATGAACATTCCGGCTTCGAACATGATCATCTCCGGGGATTCCCTTTATGTCTACAGTGTCGAGTACAGCAACCAGACCTCGAAAAACACGGTAACCTACGCCATCATCGACGTCAAGAAAAAGCGTGTCGTATCGCGCAAATTCATCACCGACGGCACAGAGCTCGATATCGTGATTCCCTACGGCATTGCCATCCACCCCCGAAACGGCGACATCTATGTCACCGACGCCAAGAACTACGTTTCGAGCGGCGTATTGCACTGTTATTCGCGCGAAGGCGTCCACAAATGGAGTGTCCGCACGGGCGATATCCCCGCACACATGGTTTTTCTCGAACGCAAACAGACTCGGCAATGAAAAAGATATTCGCCATCCTGCTGTCGGCCCTCGCGCTCGGCGGCTGTGAAAACGACGGCATCCCCTATGTGAGCCTCGGGCTGGACGACCTTTACAAGGTCGCCCGCATGCAGACCGTCGATCTCAAACCCGCCTTCACGGGCGAAAGTTACCGCTGGACGGTTAAGACCGCCTCGGGAGCCGATTCGCTGCTCTCGGAAGAGAAGGACTACATCTTCCTGATGCAGTATCCGGGCACCTACGACGTGACGTTCCGAATCTTCGACCCCGTCAATCCGATCGTGCACCGGATGACCTTTTACGTGGTCGAAGAGGAGGTAGAGTACAGTCCCTACATATCTACGGTCTACGAATACTGCCCGGCTCCGGGACAGTTCGTGAACGCGATGCCCGAATATCGGGAGGGCGACACGGCGGAGACCATGCGGCAGAAGGCCGAGGAGGCCATCGCCGGAAAGATGCAGAGCGGTGTTTCTCTCGGCGCATACGGCGGTTACATCACGTTCGGATTCGACCATACGGTCGTAAACGTTCCGGGCGAATACGACATCCGCATCGACGGCAACTCGTTCAACAGCGCAGCTCATCCGGGCGTCGACGGAGGCAGTTCGGAACCGGGTATCATCATGGTCATGTTCGACGAGAACCAAAACGGCAAGCCTGACGACAAGTGGTACGAGATCGACAAGAATCCGTGGTACACGGATGAGGCGGCTACCTACGGTTATGAGATCACCTATCATCGTCCCGCCCCCGACCATGTCCCGACGCCCGGCGAAGGAAACGACAGCGCCCTGACCGATATGACCTACATCAAATGGGAGGATAATCGAGGACAAACCGACTATGTCTACAAAAACAAGTTCCACGACCAGGACTACTATCCTAAGTGGATCGACGCCGACGAAATGACGTTCCGAGGCACGCTGCTGCCCAAGAACGCCGTGGATGTCTCAGGCAACGGCTCCTATTACCTGCAATACATGTTCAAATACGGCGCCTATGCAGACAACTATCCCAACGAGGCCAAGGACGAAAACGGCAACTATTACAACGGCTTCGACATCGGATGGGCCGTGGATCCCGAGACCCGCGAACCGGTGCACCTGCCGGGGGTCGACTTTATCCGCGTCTACACCGCCCTAAACCAGTACTGCGGCTGGATCGGCGAGACCTCCACTGAAATTTTCATGGCCCGCGACATGCATATCTACGTGCGGCCCGACCAACACCAATAAAATAGAGATTTCACACTATGAAAATGAAAAAACTGCTGTTGCTGCCTGCGTTGCTGCTGACGCTGAGCGTCGGGAATGTCGCCTGCTCCTACCACAACGACGACAACCCCAACGAATACCCCGATCCCCAACCGGAGCCGGAACCCGAACCGGAGCCCGGACCCGACATTAACCAAAAATACCTCGAAGCTGCGTATACCTCTAACTGTTTTATGGTCAAGCCGGGACAGTCGGTCGACATCCCGATACTGAAAGCCTTTGCCATGTGGAACCTCTACGCCGAATGGCTGGGTGAAACTGATCTCATGGGACTGACACCCGAACCGGTTCTGCTTTGGCAGGATCTGCCGGGTTTGATCACGAACGTCGGACTGATTCCTGGACAACAAGCCGAAGAGGGTTCCATCGCCGTATCGACGGCCGACAAGGTGGGCAATGCAGTAATCGGCATCCGCATCGGCGGTGCAATCCGCTGGAGCTGGCATGTTTGGGTGACACGCTACGATCCGGATGCGGAATTGGTAGCTTACGGCAAAATCTACACATGGGACAATAACGGCGACGGAGTTGTAGATTATACTTTTATGGATCGCAACCTCGGAGCCACGATCGACAAGGCGATCATAGAAAATACTGCCGCTGACTCATTGGCCGCTTGCGGACTGATGTACCAATGGGGGCGCAAGGATCCTTTCCCCGGAGACCACGACTTTCGCCGTTCCAACAGTACCGATTACAACTATTTCGAAAGCAAACCGATCTACGACACTTCGGGAACGTTGCTTACCGAAGGAAGTGCCACTGGAGGTACGGGTATCCGCTCCGTTAAGACGGATACGGATCTCACGCGGACGGGGCTCGCCAAATCCATTCTTGAACCGATGACCGTTCTGCTCGGCGCCGAAGGGTACAGCGATTGGTATTGCAGCAGTAAACCCACAGAAATCAAAAAATGCGACACGCTGTGGTGCGGCACACGGGGCAAAACGCCATTCGATCCCTGCCCCGAGGGGTGGCGTGTCCCAGCGAACAAGAATGACAAGTTCATCTGGAACGGGCTCGAAAACGCCACAACCGACTACTCGGCACTGGGAGTATTCCCCTATGCCGGATTCCGCTATCGGGCAGGCGGTGGCTGTCTGAAAAACTCAGGATTCGGAGCCAGTATCTGGTCGGGAACTCCACCGACCGGTATTGGCAATGCCTATGAACTCTCCATCTACATCTCACCTTCGGAAAAACGACCGATCATCAAATCCGATGTCAGTTGCCGCAGCGACGGACAATCAATACGCTGTGTAAAAGATGCATGACTATGAAAAAAACGTTTTTATTTTTCACATTGTTGCTTCTTGCTAGCGTGATAGGCCCATCGTCATGCTCTTACCACAACGACGACAATCCCAACGAATATCCCGATCCCCAACCGGAGCCGGAACCGGAGCCGGAACCCCAACCCGATGTTAACGAAAAATACCTCGAAGCATCGTACACTCCCAACTGCTTTATGGTCAAGCCAGGCGAGTCGGTCGACATTCCGGTGCTGAAAGCCTATGCCATATGGGATCTCTATGCTGAATGGCTGGACAAGAGCGATTTCACAGGGATGACACCCGAACCCGTCCTGCTCTGGCAGGATACTCCCGGCCTAATTACAAACGTCGGACTGATCCCGGGGCAGACCGCCGAGGAGGGTTCGATCTTCGTATCGACGGCCGACAAGGTAGGCAACGCCCTAATCGGCCTCCGCATTGGTGGCGAAATACGCTGGAGTTGGCATATTTGGGTGACACGCTACGATCCCAATGCGGAACTGGTGGCCTTCGGAAAGATCTACACATGGGACAACAACGGCGACGGGGTAACGGATTATACCTTCATGGACCGTAATCTCGGCGCCGTGATCAACAAAGCGCTCATCGAGAATACACCGGCCGACTCGCTGACCGCCTGCGGACTGCTGTATCAATGGGGACGCAAGGATCCCTTCCCCGGCGACCGCATACTCCGCGGAACGAATCAGACCGACTACAACCGTTTCGATAGCAAACCCATCTACGACGCTGCAGGAACGCTGCTGACCGAGGGGTCGCAATCGGGAGGCACAGGTATCCGCACGATCAGAACCAGCGAAGACCTGACCCGGACGAACTTTGCCAAATCAATATTTTCGCCGATGCATTTCCTGTTAGCCGACAACTGGTTCCCCAGCGAGGAGCCCCTGAAAGTCGAAGCGTGCGACACGTTGTGGTGCGGTGCTCGGGGCAAAACGCCGTTCGATCCCTGTCCCGAAGGGTGGTGTGTCCCGGCGGACAAGAACGGACTGTTCGCATGGAACGGACTCGACAAGGCCACGACCGACTATTCGCCACTAGGGGTCTTTCCCTATGCCGGATTCCGTTACCGCGTCGGTGGCGGATGCCTGAAGAATTCGGGATTCAATACAGGTATCTGGACTCAGGATACCTACCAGCTCTCCATTTACATCATTCCCTACGACCAACGTCCCAGCATAAAAAGAGACAGGGGCTATCGCAGCGACGGATATTCCGTCCGCTGTGCTAAAGACGAATAACTCAACACACCTTTAATTTATAAAACGATGAAGAAATTTACTTTCCGGAGTTTGCTGGCCATTGCGGCCGCAGGCGTACTCTTTACCGCATGTAAAGACGAGAACGACGACGGCAACACGTCGAAGACGACCTATGAATTCTCGGTGAAGGCCGAAGACAACCCCATCAGCGCCCCGGCCGACGGCAAGACCTACACCATCCTGGTCACCTCAACCAAAACGGCTCAGGCCGGAACGAGCGCAGTAGCCTACGAAGTGGTCTCATCTCCCGAATGGGCTCCGGCCGAACTCGAACAGACTGCGCTGGTCATCACGGTCGCCAAGAACAGTTCGACCGAGGCCCGCGAACCGGGCAAAGTGGTTCTCAAACAGGACGAAAGCGACAAAACGCTCGAAATCACGATCAATCAGGCAGGATTCTCCAATTCGATGTCGCTCGACGCGACTTATTCGACCGACCGCTGCAAGGTGCTCGTGATCGAACCGACGATCACAGGCTTCGACCAAAACCCCGTCTACAAATGGACGGTGAAGGGCCCTAACGACGCGGAAGCTGCCGAAGCCGGAACCGACAAGACGCTTTCGTTCATCCAACTGGAAACGGGCGACTACACGATTTCGCTGACAATCTCCGACGACAGCGGCATCACCGAGACCAAGAGCGCCACCGTCACCGTAACGACCGAGGCTACGGCCTATTCGCATTATATCTCGGAAGTCTTGGAGTATAATCCTGCGATTACCAACGGCAAGGGATTGGCATTCTCGACCATCGACACGCCGTCCACGGTATTGGCAAGCGTCAACACAAAACTCGTCGACAAGCCGTTTGACAAAAACGATCTGGGAGTGAATCTCGGTTCGTTCGGCGGCAGCATCGTATTCAGATTCGACCATACAGTGATGAATGTCAATGGTCTGCGCGACTTCCGCATCGGTTCATATGCCACCAAAGGCGCTTATCCTGCACAAGGGGTTGTCTATGTTTCGTCTGACGCGAACGGCAACGGCAAGGCCGACGATGAATGGTACGAACTGGCTGGCAGCGAATACGGCAAGACCGGCGAACGACGCAACCTGAAAATGGTTTATACCCGTCCCGACAATGTCACCCCGTCCGATGGAATGGTAGAATGGGTCTCCTATGCAATCAACGAATCGGAAAAAGGAACCTATTGTTATGCCAAGGCTCCATGGGGGACATTCTCGGTCTGGCCCGCATGGTTGATGGAATCGGCCGAGGGCACCGCACTGACATATACGGGTTGCACGATGCTGCCGCCTCTGGCCAAGGCCCCGGAAGATCTGACGAACGGCTGGCCAACTCAAGCTTCCCGCTGGTACGACTACGGCTATGTCTGCAACAGCGACCCCACGGATGAGACTGGATCGTCGTTCGACATCGGCTGGGCTCGCGACAAAGAAGGGAACAAAGTTAATTTGCCGGGCATCGATTTCGTGAAGATCCAGAACGCCACCTTGCAGGATCTGGGCTACGGCTATGGTCCGGCCTGCGTGTTGTTCAACTGCGCTATCGACCTGCACTTGGCGGGAAAAGAGATCGAAACAATTGCGCAATAATATTTGACACGGCGGCGGGGCCTTTTAATCGCGGTGAACCATTGCAAACCTTCCTGTAATTAATCCTGCCGCCATTTTTTTTTGATAGTCTGTTTGCAGAAACTGGAGAATCACAGAGGTTAGTAGTATGCGTTGTCTGCCATACAACCATACATCCGGTTTCTGCAAACAGACTTTTTAACGGATTCTTATGAAAAAAACAGTCTATTTCATCCTGCTTAGCGCGGCTACCTTCCTTATCTCCTGCGCATCGAACACGACAGGAATAGACGCCTATACGGAAACCCTCTACAAACCGTCCTATGCCTCGGGCTTCGAGATCGTCGGTGCTGAAGGCCGGCAAAGTACGCTTCTCAAAGTATTCAATCCGTGGCAAGGCGCCGAGAACACCGAAACAACGCTCTTCATCGTCCGCAACGGAGAAAAGATTCCGGCAGGTTTCACCGGACAGGTCGTGAAAGCGGGAGCGAGGCGCATCGTTTGCCTCTCCTCTACTTATGTGGCGATGCTCGATGCGTTGGGACAGGCCGACCGGGTGGTAGGAGTTTCGGGAAGAAACTATATTTCGAATAAATATGTAACGACACACCCCGAAGCCGTGGCGGACATCGGCTTCGACGGAAATATCGACTACGAACTGCTGCTCGCACAACGGCCCGATCTGGTGCTGTTGTTCGGCGTGAGCGGCGCAAGCGGCATGGAGTCGAAACTGCTCGAAATGGGCATTCCGTTCTGTTACATCGGCGAGTACCTCGAAGAGTCGCCGCTCGGCAAGGCCGAATGGCTGGTGGCTATCGCCGAGATCACCGACAGCCGCGAAAAAGGCGAAGCAGTCTTCGAGCCGGTTCCCGAACGTTACGATGCGCTCCGGGCAAAAGTCGCGGCGGCGACTTCGAAACATCCGAAAGTGATGATTAACACGCCCTATGCCGGGTCGTGGTTTATGGCGTCGACCGAAAGCTACGTCGCCCGGCTGATCGCCGACGCCGGAGGGGATTATATTTACAAGAAGAACACATCGAACCGTTCGCTCCCCATCGACCTCGAAGAGGCGTATATGCTCACGGCACAGGCCGATATGTGGCTCAATGCGGGCAGTGCCGCGTCACTCGGGGAGTTGAAATCGCAGTTCCCGAAATTCGCAAACACCCGATGCGTAAGAAACGGTGCCGTTTACAACTGCAACAAACGGCTGAACGCCGCCGGAGGCAACGATTACTGGGAATCGGGCGTCGTCCGGCCCGATGTCGTGCTACACGACCTGATCGCGATCATGCACCCGGAGGCACTGGACGAAAACGACCGGGAATTACACTACTACCAACGCCTCGAATAATCAACGGTCGATACCGTCGCGCGAAAGGACGCCCTGCGTGTAGTAGTGCTTCACATCGCACATTTCAGTAACAAGGTCGGCCGCATCGATCAGTGCCTGCGGTGCATAACGCCCCGTGATAACCACCTCGACAGCCGGATGACGGCTGCGCAGCACATCCAGCACGACAGCGGTCGAGAGTAGTCCGAAATGCAGAGCGATGGTCAGTTCGTCGAGGATCACCACATCGTATTCCCCGCTTCGGAGCAGGTCCGCACAACGGGCCCATCCTTTGCGTGCCGCTTCCGCATCGGCCAACTCGGGGTCTTTTCCGATAAAGCATCCGCGCCCCAGTTGTTCGATACGGATACGACCGAATGCCGGGTCCGAGCCGTTGAACAGCCGTTCGATCTTCGTTTCATTGTATTTCATCGATTTGACGAACTGCCCGACATAGACGCCCTTCCCGGCGCACAACGCCCGCAGGGCCAGTCCGAATGCCGCCGTGGTCTTGCCTTTGCCGTTACCGGTGTAAACGTGTACATAGCCTTTAGTCTCCATTCCTAAAAATTGATTTGATTCCCCTCGGCGAACAGCGAATCGAGAAGCAGACAAAGTTCCGATACCAGTTCCTCTCCGTCCAGATCACCGTTCAGGGTGAAGAATTTCCCCAGCGGAGTGCAGTACTGCACCGTGCTGACGGCCTCGCAGGAGTCGGCACCGCAGATAAGGACCACATCGGCAGCGTGCACAAGCCTCAGCATGCCGGTGTAAAACGCCAACAGGTACCGCGGGGCGTTTATCGACGGAACAAGTACCATCGTTCCCGATGCGTCGAATTTGTCGGGCGAATTTATCACTTTCAGACCGTATCGGTCTGCAATCCTTCCGGCCGTTTCCGCCGGAACTCCGTATAATACGATATTCATAACTATTCAATTAAAAAAAGGCGCGGCCGGCTACTAATCTCTATGCAATGACTTGTTATGGCAGTAACGGGTCTTTGTTTGGCCGCGCCTTTTTGAGTTATCCGAAAATCAAAATCAAAAGCTGGGCCGCCAGCACCCGCAGGAACATCGACAGCGGATAGACCGTAGCATATCCCACCGAAGGTGCGTCGGACGTGGTCTGCTCGGTCGAATAGGCCAGTGCCGGCGGATTGGTCGACGCGCCCGAAAGCACGCCGATCAGCGTATAATAGTTGAGTTTGTAGTAAAAACGTCCGAAAAGCCCCGCCAGCAGCAGCGGAACGATCGTGATTACAGCTCCGTAAGCGATCCAGACATATCCGCCCGCGACGAGCGTAGGCACGAAATCCTCGCCGGCACCCAGCCCCACGCCCGCAAGGAAAAGCGAAATGCCCACTTCGCGCAGCATCAGATTCGCCGACATCGTCGTATAGGTGATGAGCCGGTAGTACGGACCGTAGCGGCCGATCAGGATGGCGACGATCAGCGGACCGCCGGCAAGGCCCAGTTTCACGGGCTGCGGAACGCCGGGAATCCAGAACGAAATGCTGCCCAGCACGACGCCCAGCGCGATGCCGATGAAAATAGGAATCAGGTTGGGATGGTTGAGACGCTTGAGAGAATTGCCGAAGAGCCGCTCGGCATGGGCTACCGAAAGTTCGGGACCCACGACCGTCACCCGGTCGCCCAGCTGCAACTGCAGATTCCCCGCAGCCACCAGGTCGATACCCGAACGGTTGATGCGTGTAATGGTGACGCCGCTCGTGGAGCGGATGCGCAGTTCGGCAAGTGTCTTGCCGTTCAGCTCGGGTTTGGTGATAAGTATTCGCCGTGAAATCATCTTCCGATCCTGCATCATCGGACCGGCGTCCACCTCCCGGCCGAGCAACGCGACCAGTGCCTCGGCATCTTTGGGCGCCGCCACGAGCAAAATCCGGTCGCCGCAGCGGAGCGTCGTCGCAGCATCGGCCAGTTCAGGAGCTTCGCCCGGACGGCAAATCCGCGACACGACGAAATCGCGCAGGGCCAAACGGCGTATTCCGGAGATGCTTTTACCCTCGACGGCAGGATTGCAGATTTCGACGGAAATCCGCCGGGTCGTCAGGTCTTTCAGCACGTCCGTACCCAAACCTGCCGCCTCTTCCTCCTGCCGCACGTCGATACGCAGCAGATAGCGCAACGCCAGCAGGGTCAGGATGGCTCCGATCACTCCGAGCGGATAGGCCAATGCATAGCCTGTCGCGATATCCGGGGCATCGGCTCCGGCGTGCAGGTCGCTGAAAGCCTGCTGCGCGGCACCCAGCCCCGGGGTATTGGTCACGGCACCCGACATCACGCCGACCATCGTCGTCATCGGAAGCCCGGTGACATAATAAAGGGCAACCGTTGTAACGACGCCGAGCGCCACGACCAGTACGGCCAGTTTGTTCAGCGTGACGCCGCCCTTGCGGAACGAGGAGAAAAATCCGGGACCGACCTGCAAACCGATCGAATAGACGAAGAGAATCAGTCCGAACTCTTTGAGGAAGTGCATCAGGTGCTCGTCGATGTTCATGCCGAAATAGCTGAACGCGATGCCGACGAACAAAATACCCGTCACCCCCAGCGACACCCCGGCGATCTTCACCTTGCCCAGCATGATGCCGAGTGCGATGCCCAGTGCCAGGATCATCACCGAGTGGGCGACACCGCCGCCCCAAAGCGAATCGGAACCAAATAGCAATCGTTCGAGTAATTCCATACCGAATCCCGTTTTAGGCCGAGCCGTTCCCGCAAAGCAAAACCCGTGTGCCGAAAACGGCACAACAATCCTTGTAACAGCATCGGAATTAAAATTATCATGCAGTATACAACCGAAATCAAACACCCATCCCTCGGGGTCCTTTGACATCGAATCGACTTGGCAGGTCTTCTGACTGACTCCTGTTCCGAAGCCTTCCCGATCCTTGCGGATCAGTGGCTGAGATGTTCGAAACCTTCACGGAGTTTCACAGCAGCGGGACTGTCCGGGATTTGCACCCGATTCCCTTTTCATTTCCTCCCCGGCACGGGGAACGGAAAACCAAATCTGGGGCAAATATAACGGTTAATCCCGAAAAACAGCGCTCGACAACAAATTATTTTCGTGAAACAGCATTACAAACGCCCGAAACGACTATTTTTGTTTCATGGATTTTTCATTTCGATATACCGCAGAAGACCATTGCGCTGCATTGCCCGTGGCTGACTATATCGCCCGGTTCCGTGATGCCAAGCGGTTTTTGGAGTGTTGCCGCGCCTGCCGCAATTACGGCTGCAGCTGGGGATGTCCGCCGTTCGGATACGATGTCGGAGCATATCTCTCGCAATATACGTCAGCATTGATTATCGCGACGAAGATCACTCCTGCCGAACAGCACGTTCCGATGTCGGAAGCCGGCCGGCTGATCCGCCCCGAACGGCAGCGGCTCGAACGGCGGCTGCTCGAAATGGAACGCAGGTACGGCGGACGGTCGTTCGCCTATGTCGGCACCTGCCTCTACTGCCCCGAAGGAACCTGCACCCGCCCCGAAGCGAAACCCTGCCGCCACCCCGAACTGGTACGCCCATCGCTCGAAGCCTGCGGATTCGACATCGCACGCACGACCTCCGAACTCTTCGGCATCGAACTGAAATGGGGTACAGACGGATCATTGCCCGAGTATTTGACCCTTGTCTGCGGGTTCTTCCATAATGCAGAAAATATAATATGGAACGGATAAAAGCCGTATTCAACTGGAGCGGCGGCAAGGATTCCGCCCATGCGCTGTTGCGGGCACAGCAATCGGGCGAATACGAGATCGTCGCGCTGCTGACTACCGTAAACCGGGATACGCACCGTTCGACGATGCACGGCATCCCGACGGCATTACTGCAAATGCAGGCCGAAAGCATCGGCGTTCCTCTTTATATCGTAGACCTGACGCCCAAAGGCAATATGGAGGATTACGACGTCGCCATGTCCCGGGCCGTGGAGCATTTCAAGACGCAGGGCGTGACCCGTTTCATCTTCGGGGATATTTTCCTGCACGATGTGCGCAAATACCGGGAGCAGCAACTCTCGCCGCACGGAATCGAAATCGTGGAACCGCTTTGGGGAAAATCTTCGGAAGAGGTGATGAACGATTTCCTCGTATCGGGATTTCGGACGGTCGTCGTAACCACGATGGCCGACGGACTCGGCGCCGACGCCATAGGCCGGGAGATCGACCGCGGCTTCATAGCCTCTCTGCCTGCCGGAGTCGATCCCAATGGAGAAAACGGCGAATATCATACATTCTGTTACGACGGTCCGATCTTCCGACAGCCCGTGCCGTTCCGGCTGGGCCGATCTTTTTCACAAAGCTACGACATCCGCCTAGACGACGGAACGGTGAAAACTTATTCCTATTGGTTTGCCGACCTTCAAGCTCTAAATACAAATTCGGATGCAGGAACCGGCCCTGCATCCGAATAACACGGTACATCTTGGTCACAGCGCGAATTTTGCTCCGATAAAGTAAGTGCGCGGAACTGCCGGACCGTAGATATAAGCGGCATCTTTGTTCTGGCCGAAATCGAGGTCCTTCTGGAAGCTGTCGAAAAGGTTTTTCACCCCGGCATTCAGTTCCAGCCGCAGTTGTTTCGTGAGCCGGAAATTGTACGACAGCCGCAGGCCCATATCCCAGAAATCGGGCGTCAGACGCTCGGTATCCCTCTCGATATACCCAGCATTGTGCTGCACGAGCATCCGGCCCGTGTAGTTGCCGAACACCGACGCCGTGAAATCACGCGTGAGGTTGACGTTCGCCGTCAAGTAGCCGTAATGGTCCGGCGAACGGAACATCCGCCGCTGGGGCGTCACGTCGTCCGACCATTTTTCGGGTTCGTCGTAACGGCTGCGCTGGAAGGTGTAGCCCAGCTGCAGCTCGAACCGTCCCGGAATACCCGCCTTGGCTTCGGCTCCCACGCCGGCCACGGTGGCTCCCGAAGCGTTGCGGCGCTCCTTAATGATGTTGCCCTGGGCATCCTCGCCGATTTTTTCGAGCGTAAACACGTCCTCAAGCATCGTGTAGAATCCTTCGACGAGCAGGTTGGCCTGCACTCGCCCGAAATTATGATACAGATCCACCGATGCACTCAGGCTGTGCGAGTATTCGGGTTTGAGATCCGGAGCGAGTCGAATGATCGCCACCTTGTTGTCCAAAGCGTCGATGTGCAGGTCCTCGTTGTAGGCCTGCGGCGCGCGGTAACCGCTCGAATAGCTGGCCCGCAGGCCGATCTTTTCCGTCGGACTGTAACGCACGTTCACGCGCGGCGAAAAGACGACGTTCTTCATCATGTTGTGCTTGTCCACGCGGCCGCCGATCAGGAAGTTGAGCTTTTCGCTCCGCCACTCGTTCTGGAAAAAGAAACCCGTGCTATGGGTGGTCTGCTCGAAGTCGCGCCCGAAGCCGAGGTATTTGTCGTGCAGCGTATTGTAGTTGTACTCGACGCCCGCCGTCAGTTCCGAGGGCAGGAACAGCAGTTTATGGAAAGAGTAGGTATATTGGGCTCCCGCCACGAACGTCTTGTCGTCCGTAGCGCCATAGGCGTCGGGCTTCTTGTCCGTGCCGAAATAACTGTCACGGTCGATATTCTGCGCCGAAGTATAGATGCCCATCCGGTGGCGGTTGTTCGGACTGAACCAGTCGAATTTCAATCCGCCGCCGTCGATCTTGTGATTGAGCTGTTCGGCGATATCGGCCATGTGGGGCGGCTGGTCGAACTCGTTGCCCCCACGGCGAAACTCGTGAATATGGTGGTATTCCGCCGTCAGACGCGTATAGGGCGAAGTTTTGTAATAGGCCCGAAATCCGGCCGTCTCGGAGTTGAGTTTTGGGATGTCCGAGAATCCGTCCCCGTTGCGGTCATACGAATCGCGGTCCTTAATCATGCCGAACAGGTAGACGCCCATTTTGTAGTCGTCGGAGACGAACGAGCCGTTGAGCGAGGTGTTGAAGTCGGCCGTACCGCCCTCAAAGATATTGGTCGTATTGGAGAGTGTGACGGAGTTGCGCAGCGGCTCCTTGGTGATGATGTTGACCACACCGCCGATGGCATTCGCCCCGAACAACGCCGAGCCGCCTCCGCGGATCACCTCGACCCGCTCGATCATGGCGACGGGCAGCTGTTCAAGGCCGTAGACCGATGCCAGCGAACTGAAGATCGGGCGGCTGTCGAGCAGTACCTGCGAATACTGCCCTTCGAGTCCGTTTATGCGCAGCTGGGTCGTACCGCAGTTGCCGCAGTTGGTTTCGACGCGCAATCCCGACTGGAAATTCATCGTCTCGGCCAGATTGCACGAGGCGGTCGATTCGAAGAGTTTGGCCGAGGCCACCGATACGATAGTCGGTGATGTTTTCTTGTTGGTCTCCGTCCGGCTGGCCGACACGACGACCTCTTCGACAGAAAGCGCCTCTTCGGTCAGGGAAAAATTGACCTCGATGGTCTTGTCGGGCGAGATCTCGACCGTCTGCTCGGCACTCCTGTAACCCACAGACGAGGCAACGAGCGTAAAACGGCCCTGCGGCAGGTTCTTCAGGAAATAGTGCCCCGTGGCATCGGTAGCGATGCCGATGGTCGTGCCTTTCACGGCGATGGTGGCAAAGGCCAGATGTTCGTAGGTTTTGGCATCGACCACATGGCCGGTGATATTTGCGTCGCTCTGCTTTTGGGGCTTCATGGCAGGCTCCTCCCCGGCGGAGCATACCGCGGGGAGCAGGAGCATGAGAAATGCCCCCAATATTTTTTCTTTCATGGAAAAATCCGGTTTTTGATAATTACTGATACATATACATGGCAACGGGTGCGGGCAACAAGCCCGTCCCGTTCAGAATGGAATGTGTATCAGCAGACGGGAGGTGCACGCAGCCCGTAAATCCGGATCGGAGCGTCCTGCCGGACGGCCGGTTTTTGCGTTTTGAAAATGAAGGAAACTCCCAGCAGCCGTAAGGCGAATGCGACGAGCGTCGCCACCATCATTACCAGCAGCGACAGGTGTGCGATCAGTTGAAACTGCTGCGGGGTATGGCTGTGGCCGGGATTATTCGAGGTACCGGAGAAAGGATGCGAGTGAACATAGATATGCCCGTCGATATTGTGAGCATGGGGAAACAGCGTAACAGAACTCCAGTACCATGCGAAGAGTACCAGTAGCAATACCGCACCTATGTTCCGTTTGTATTTTCGCACTATTCTTTATA
>ENA-UEYI01001697-UEYI01001697.1-human-gut-metagenome-genome-assembly--contig:-NODE-1697-length-17539-cov-3.796873_pt1 | contig 17539 bp, 18 predicted proteins | sample MGYA00242900_ERZ507916 | MGnify/ENA primary metagenome ERZ507916 (study PRJEB26167, sample SAMN06115521) | human gut metagenome | host: Homo sapiens | place: China:Chongqing | collected 2015-09-02...
CCTTCCTCGCGCAGGTCAACCGCTTCATCGAGGCGAGCGAAGAGGCTGAAAAGGCCAAGTAACATTCTGCTCCGAAAGGAAGGGCGGCCGCTGGCCGCCCTTTTGCGTGATGGCTATGAAAGTACCGATCTCCAACCGTCTGCTCCTGTGCGCGGCCATGGTACCGCCCGGCTCGCGCGCGGCCGACATCGGCACGGACCACGGATATCTGGCTGTGCACCTGCTGCGCGAGGGCGTCTGCCCCTTCGTCACCGCGGCGGACCTGCGCGAGCAGCCGCTGCAGAAGGCGCGGGAGAACGCTGCCCGCTTCGGCGTGGCGGACCGGATGCAGTTCCTGCTCTCCGACGGCCTGCAGAGCATCCCGCCGGACGCGGCCGGGACCATCGTCATGGCCGGGATGGGCGGCGATCTGATGGTGCGCATTTTAGAGGCTGCTCCGTGGGTCTGCGACGCGCGCTATACGCTCATTCTGCAGCCGCAGAGCGCCGGGCAGGCGCTGCGGCAGTATCTGGCCGGGCACGGCTTTTTGATCGAGCGCGAGGCGCTGGCGCAGGACGGGCATTTTCTCTATACGGTCCTGCGCGCGAAGAAGGGGACCATGCCCCCGCTCACGCCGGGGCAGCAATACGCCACGCCGCAGCTGCTTGCCGAGGGCGGGCCGCTGCTGGGCGCGTACCTTGCCCGCATCGAGGCTGCCCTTGCAGGCACTGTCCGCGGCCTGCAGAAGGCCAGCGAGCCCGAAAAGCTCCGCTATTACCAGACCGCGCTTGCGGAAATCCAGGAAATGAGGAAACACCATGACGACTGTCCGTGACCTTTACAACGCCCTGTTCGCCTTCGCCCCCGCGTCCATGAAATACGACTGGGACAACGTCGGCCTGCTCTGCGGGCATTTTGACGCGCCGGTCGATACCGTCCTCGTCGCGCTCGACCCGATGCCGGACGTGATCGACGAGGCAAAAGCGCGCGGCGCGCAGTGCATCGTGACGCACCACCCGCTCATTTTTGACGCGCCGCGCGCCATCAACGACGAAAGCTATACCGGCCGCTGCATCCTCGCGCTGGCGGAAGCGCACATCGCCGCGATCAATTTACATACGAATCTCGACGTCTGCCCCGGCGGCGTCAACGACGTGCTGGCCGAAACGCTCGGCCTCGCGGACGTCTCCGTCCTGGACCCCATCGGGCAGGACGCGCAGGGCCGCCCCTACGGCCTCATCCGCACCGGGATGGTACAGGCGCAGAGCCTCGCGGCGTTCGCCGCGTTCGTAAGATCGGCGCTCGGCTGCCCCGGCCTCCGGTTCGCCGACGCAGGCAGGCCCGTGCGCCGTGTCGCCGTCGGCGGCGGCAGCTGCGGCGGCGCGATCGACGAAGTCCTCGCCGCGGGCTGCGACACGCTCGTGACCGCGGATCTCAAGTATAACCACTTTGAGGAAGCCAAATACCGCGGCCTGAACCTGATTGACGCGGGACACTTTGAGACGGAAAACCCCGTCTGCGCGGTTCTCGCGCGCATCCTGCGCGAAGCGCTGCCGGAGCTGACCGTCCTGCGCGCGCAGGACCACAAAGATGAAACGCAATTTCTCTGAAGTGGTTGACCTGCGCCGTATGGCTGTGATAAAATAGCAAAAGATATATTTGTAACGAAGGGAAGAACACCACATGTCCGGACATTCCAAGTGGCATAACATTCAGAAAACCAAGGGCGCGCAGGACGCCAAGCGCGCGGCTGCCTTCACGAAGATCTCCAAGGAAATGATCGTGGCCGTCAAAGAGGGCGGCGGCATCGCCGACCCGGCGTACAACTCCCGCCTTGCCACCGTCATCACCAAGGCCAAGGCCGCCAACATGCCGAACGACAACATCAAGCGCGTGCTCGAAAAAGCAGCCGCGTCCGGCAGCGGCGACAACTATGAGACCATCACCTACGAAGGCCACGGCCCCTGCGGCGTCGCAGTCATCGTCGAGACCATGACCGACAACCGCAACCGTACCGCGGGCAGCGTCCGCCATCATTTCGATAAGTACGGCGGCAGTCTCGGCACCAACGGCTGCGTCAGCTGGTCGTTCGACCGCAAGGGCGTCATCGTCATCGACAATGAAGACGAAGAGCTCGACGAGGATACCGTCATGATGGACGCGCTCGACGCCGGCGCCGCCGATTTCCAGCCGGAAGAGGGCTGCTTCACCGTCTATACCGACCCCGACTCCATTAACGACGTCGCCAAGGCGCTCGAGGACAAGGGCTATAAATTCGACTCCGCCCAGATCGAGATGGTCCCCCAGACCTACCAGAAGCTCGAAAAGCAGGAAGACCGCGACAACATGGAAAAAATGCTCGACCTCTTCGAAGAAGACGACGACGTCCAGAACGTCTGGCATAACTGGGATCAGGAGTAAGCAGAAAACGCGTATAATCAATAAAGAGAAGAAAAGGCAGCGGAGAGATCCGCTGCCTTTTTGCTGCGGCGGGTTCCACCACTCAGGACCTTCGGGCCAGCTCCCCTTTCAGGAAAGCCTTGGTTCCTGCAAACACAGAAAACCTTCACGCAAAAAGGTGCAGCCTGACAAACTCAGACTGCACCTTCTATTTATGGCAGTTGCTCTACGGCAACTAGCTGCAAACTTGATACCTCCGTATCAGGCGGCGCGTACCAAGACGCCCGTAGGGTGACTTCCAAGTGGAACGACGCCTGAAATATTGGTGCTCACCCGAATTCAGGGGCAGAAAGCACCAAACGTAACCTAAGCGCCCCTTTTCTCCCCTATCTTTTCCGGCAAGGCGGAAAAGATAGGGCCGCCGGAGGCACGTCAGAAACGACCACGACGGAACGAATCCCTGCAAGCGAGGCTTCTTATCCTCTGTGCTCGTTTCTTCCTTTCCAAACCGCAAGCTGAACTTGCGGTTTGGGTTTTTCTATGCAAATCTGCAATGACCTCTCAGTCTCGGCTGCGCCGAGCCAGCATCCCTACCCCTTTTGTCCCTTCGGGACATTTCCCCCTGATAGGGGGAATCGACCCCTGGGAGGGGAGCCTGGGGTAAGGAAACCGCCCGGCAGCTAAGCTGCCGGGCGGCTTGGTGTTAGCCTCTGGTTTCCTGGGAGATGGCGCGGATGGCGTTCAGGGCGAAGCCGTGCTCTTCGAGCGTGATGACGCTTCCGCAGTACGGGCACTTCGCGCTGGCGTTGATCTCCAGCGGCGCGCCGCAGTGCGGGCAGCTGACGGTCTGCATGTTGCCGCCCGCTTCGGTCTTCGTGCCGGTCGGCCGGACGAGATCCCACTCGTAGGTCATGAACTTCTCCTTGTTCCGGTCGCCGGAGACAAGGCGGCCCGTTGCGTCGTCGAGCGTGTAGTCGACGATGCGGGTCTTCAGCCGGGCGACGAGCACGTCGTTGCCGCCCTCCTGGCACCAGCCGCGCAGGTCGACGGACAGAACGGCGATGCGCTCGACGTAGTTCGTCTGGCCCTTCTGCTTCTTGCGCTGCAGCTGGTTATCCATCTGGGTGAAGAAGGCGTCGGTGCAGTACGGACGGATGGGCGAGATGTCCTTCTTCTGCCAGCAATCCTGCATCTGGACGTAGAGGTTCGAGAGCTTCGAGGTGAGCTCGGTCTCGTCGAAGGCTTCGTCGAGCTGCGTGTACTCGCTCATCGGCTTCAGCTTGCGGTTTGCAGCCGCGGACCAGCTGACGCCGCCGCCGGCCTTGCGCTTCTTCTTGCCGCCCACGTTCGTAGCGACGAAGGCCACGATCAGGATGATGCCGATGACCCAGAAGCTGAGCCCGAGCGTCCCGCCGTCGGAGGAATCGGCATATGAGTCGCTATCCCAGTCAGAGCTGTCCCAGCTGGAGTCGGAGCTGCTCCAGTCGGAGGAATCGCCAAAGTCGGAGTCGCCGGAATAATCGCCGAAATCTGCGCCCGCCGGCAGCGCCGCGATCAGCACGAGCATCACGCACAGCGCCAGCGCCAGCAGACGCTTGAACCATGTTTGTTTCATCAGGTTACCCCTTTCTCATTTTCTTTCTGCTGCCAGTATAACACCCCGACCTGCCGGATGGCAAGCAAAACAAATGCCCGCCGAAAACTTTCGGCGGGCATTGCGGATGCGCTTATAATTCCTGATAGACCGCTCTGGCACCGCCGATGTACTTCGGGCGCGTGCGGGCGCAGAGGATGTTGGCTTCGCCGATCTTCTTGATCGACAGCCGGACCGGGATGGCCACCCGGCGCAGGTGCATCCCGATGAGGGTGCCGCCGATGTCGATGCCGGCGTCGGCCACGATCGTCTCGACGAGGACCGGATCCTTGAAGTTCGCCCACGCGGTCATGGCGAACGAGCCGCCCGCGTGCAGCTGCGGGATAGCGTTGACGATCTCAAAGCCGTGTGATTCGGCCACGGCGCGCTCGACGACGAGCGCGCGGTTGAGATGCTCACAGCACTGCACGGCAAGCTCGATGCCCTGCGCCTGCAGCACCGGATAGATGCCCGCGAACGCGGCCTGCGCCGCCTCCAGGCTCGAGCCCTTGCCGATGCGCGCGCCGACCATCTCGCTCGACGAGCAGCCGACGACAAAGATCTTGCCTGGCTTCAGCTTCGCAGCCTCCAGCAGCTCCGTGACGGCCTGTCTGGCCTGCGCGGTCAGTTCTTCATACATGTGTTATTCACCCTTCCAGAATGCTTTGTGGATCTCCGGGACCTTGGAAAGCGCGGTATAGAGCAGCACGGACAGCACGATGCCGATGGCCGCCTGCACCAGATTGTTGGGGATGGACGCCGCGGCGGACAGGCCCTTGCCCAAGATCAGCGCCTTGTAGCCGAAGTAGCCCAGCACCATCACGACCTCGGACGGCAGCTCGATCACAGCCAGACGCCAGAACGGGATCTTCTCGCCCTTCTTCAGCAGCGGCCGCAGCAGCAGCGCCGCGATCAGCGCCACAAGGCCCTTGATCAGGAACGTACCGGGGACATAGTGGGCATATCCGGCCAGCAGATCGGCCAGACCGCTGCCGATCCCGGCGGCAAAGAAGCCGTACCACGGGCCGAGCACCAGACCGGCCAGCAGGCACATGCACTCACCGAGATTCGTATAGCCCGCCACGGTCGGGATCTGCACGATCATCGTCGCCACGCAGCAAAGCGCCGCGAACATCGCGCTCAAAACCAGCTTCCGGATCGTTTCATTTTTCATCGTCAGGGAACCTCTCTTCCAAAGAATACCCTGATTATAGCCGATTCTGATTCTATAAAAAGACGCAAAAACCGATATTTTTTTAGGTACAGTTTTTCCCGGACGGCCGCATCAGCCCCGGCACGCGGCAGGCCGCCTGCTCCAGCAGCACGGCCAGCACGATCCCCGCCGCGAAGCCGTACCACGGCCCAAGGATCCATCCGGCGAGCAGGCACAGGCTGTCGCTAAAATTCAGATAACCGGTCGCAATGGGGATCTGGATCATCATCGTCGCCGCGCAGCTGAGCGCCGCGAACATCGCGCTCAAAACCAGCTCCCGGATTGCCTTGGAGGTCTCAGATGATGCGGCCGAGGCCCGCGGTCTTCGCAGCCTGGGCAGCGCGGCGCAGGGCGGAGACGGGCTCGCCCTCGAGGAAGTAGGCGTACATGTCGAGGATCATCCCGGCCAGCTCCGAATCAGCCTCCAGACCGGAGACCTCCTTCAGGACCTTCGCCGCTTCTTCCTTCGACTGCTCGACGCCCGCCTCGTTCAGATAGCGGTACACCGCGCCGGCTGCGCCGACGGCGATATACGCGGGCTTCACGCCCTGCTCGAGGCACAGCCGGCTCGAACCGATCAGACGGTCGGCCGCGCCGAGCTTCCGCGTCGGGTCGCCGCCGACACGCTTGCAGGTATCCTTCAGCGCGGCGTTGCGGAAGCGGCCCAGCAGGTCCGTGATGTGCAGCATCAGGCCGTCCAGCTCGACGCCGTACTTCTTGGAAAGCGCCAGCGCGCTTTCCAGCATGGCGTTCTGGACAATCGTCAGGACCTCGGGATCGTCGATGGACTGGTAGATATACTTCCGGCCCTCGTAGCCGCCAAGATATGCGCAGGTCGCATGGCCCATGTTGTGGACGTACAGCTTGCGCTTGATATAGAAGTCAAACGGCTCGAACGGGACCATGTTCGTGATCTCGGGGATCTCGCCCTTGAACGCTGCCTTGTCGACGGGCAGGAAGCCGTAGCGCTCGACGCAGACGCGCATCGGGTCGCCGTCCTTCATCTCCTCGGTCTGCACGGGGACCATGCGGCCAATGGAGGCCTCGACCAGGCCGACCTTCTCGTCGAAGTGCTTCTTTTCTTCGTCGGTCAGCAGGTCCTTCAGCATGCCTTCCATGACCTTGTTCGCGTCCATCAGGTTCTCGCAGATGATGATGTTGAGCGGACGGTCGTCCCGCGCCCAGCGCTTTCTGAGGCCCGCGACGATGTTGCCGACGATGAACTTGAGAATTCTCGCACCGACCGCCGTCGCCATGATGTCGCAGTTGGCGATCGCTTCGGAGGCCGCCTCCTGATCGTTGCCGTTGACCGCGGTCACGTGCTCGATCGTGACGTCCTCATGCCCCTCGCTCGAGACATAGCGGACGGGGTACTGCTTCTTTTCCTGCAAAGCCTTGACCACGGGCTCCGCCACGTCGATGAACGTGACCTCGTAGCCGGACTGGCTGAGCGTCGCGCCGATAAAGCCGCGGCCGATGTTGCCGCCGCCGTACATAACTGCCTGTTTCATAGTGATTCTGACCCTCTTTTTTTATTTCTTGCCGTACAGCTCGTACAGCTTCAGGACTTCATCCTTCGTCTTCACGCCGTCGGACGCGCTGACCTCGCTGAGGGAGGCCGCCGCGCTGCAAGCGCCGAGCTTCAGCGCCTCCGGCAGCGGCATATCCGTCTCCGCCGCGTACAGAACGCCCGCGCAGAACGCGTCGCCCGCGCCGACGGTGCCCTTGATATAGCCCTTCGGGAGCTTCAGGCTCTCAAACTCATAGTAATTGCCGTTCTCGTCCATGCCGCAGCCGATCTCCGGGCAGTGGATGACAGCCCACTTCGCAACGCCCAGCTCGTGGAGCTTCTGCAGCGCGGCCTTCATGTTTTCCACATGCAGCACGCCGTCTTCTCCGCGGAGCAGCACGCCCGTGGTCTGCTGGGTCTCAAGCTCGTTGATGATGCAGTAGTCGGTGTATTTGAGCGCCGGGGTCACGAGCCGCGCAAAGCGCTCGCCCGCCTCGGAGACGACGTCGATGGACGTCTTCATCCCGGCCTTCTGCGCCCGGTGCAGAAGCCGTGCCATCTTCGTGCCGTATTCCGCGTCCGGCTCGTCCAGATGCGGCAGCAGCAGGATATAGCCAATGTGGAAGATATCGACGTCGAGCTTATCCCAGTCGATGTCATCCTCGCCGTAGTAGGCGTTCGCGCCCGCGTGCTGGAAGAAAGTGCGCTCTTTCGTCTGGTTGTTGGACATGACCGCGGTAAAGGACGTGCGGCCGTTGCGTTTGACCATGGAAAGGTCGATATTCTTGTATTTTCCCATCTCCTGCAGGACGAAATCGCCCTCGGCGTCATGCCCGGCAAAGCCGGAGGCCACGAGCGGAAGCTGGGGATCGAGTCTTGCGAGGTCCGAAATGGTGTTGCAGACCGAGCCGCCGGTGGACTGCTTGATGCCCTCGGTGATGTGCGTCAGCTCATTCTGCTTCGGCCAGGTCTCAATGGGGTAGGTAATATCCACGATCATATTACCCGCGCAGCAAATTCCTTTTTTCATACTTCCTCCCTGTGTTTTTGCAGAACCTGGGCTGGAACTCCGGCCCATCCGGCAATTCTGCCTTGTTTTTCTGCTCTGATACTGTTATTATGAGGGACAAGGGCAGGCTTATCACCGATAAATCTGCTTCCACATCCCGACAATGATGCGATTTGGTGAAAATATGGAACTGTACAACGAATATGAGCTGATCTCGCACTCCAAACTGGCCGACTGCTCGATGTTCATCGTCGACATGGTCTACCGCCCCATGCACCTGCACAAGGAGATGGAGCTGTGCTACATCCTGAGCGGTACCTGCCGCGTCAGCACCGACCGGCAGAGCTTCACCGCCGGCGCCGGCGGCGTTCTGCTCTTTGACGCGGGCGCGGGCCATGAGATCTGGGCCGTGGGCGCGCCCGCGCGGATCCTGACGCTGCAGCTGTCGCACGGCTTCTGCAGCCGCTTCTATCCGCAGCTCCGCAATGTCCGCTTCGGCTGCCGCCTACTCTCCGACTGCCTGTCGGAGGACGCACTGCACACGCTGCAGCATGCCATGCTGCAGGCATTTTCCGAATACCTGCTCGACTCGCCGCAGGCCATGTTCGCCTGCATGGCGCAGATCCACGCGATTTTTGCGCTTTTGCTGCAGGGCGTGCCCTACCGCGTGCTGAGCGACACGGAAAACACCACCCAGACGCGCAACGCCGAGCGCATGCACCGGATCCTGCACTATCTCGAGACGCATTATTCCGAACCCGTCCGCCTCAGCGAGATCGCGAAGACCGAGGGGCTCACGCAGACGTACCTGTCGCACCTGTTCCGCGAGCAGCTGCATATCCCGTTTCAGGAGTATCTGGCCCGGCTCCGGCTGGAGGCGGCCATGCTGCTGCTGCGCCAGTCCGACACGACGCTGACCGACGCGGCCTATGCCTGCGGCTTCTCCGACCCCAAGTATCTCAACCAGAGCTTTTTGAAAAACCTCGGCATGACGCCCCGGCAGTGGCTGCAGGAAAACCGCCCCGCCCCCACCGGCGAGGCGCAGTCCAAAGAGGATTCCCGCACGGCCCAGCATATCCTGACGCCCGACGAATGCCGGGCGCTGCTGGACGCGTACGGGATCGAGCCGGATCAGATCTTCAGGATCTTCAGTTCTTCGCCGCTGGCGTAGGCTTTTTCCATGATGCGCTGGACGTGGACCGCGTCGGACGCGGGGACGACGAGCGGCTTGCCGTTCAGGATGGAGTCCGAGAAGCTCTCGATCTCGCGGGTGTACATGTTGCCGAAATCGCCCGGGATCTCAATGCCCGCGTCGTCCGCGTGGGTCTGCTCGGCCGAGTAGGCCACGTTTTTGTCAATGAACACGGCGTTCAGCTTGCCGCCGTCGATCTGGCCGATCATCGTGTCGCCCAGCAGACGGCCCTTCGTCCCGAAGAACTCCACGCGCCACTTCGACGCCTCGTCCGGGATGTTGAAGTTCGACTGCACGACGCACTGCGCGCCGTTTTCCATCCGCATGAGGATGGTGGACGTGTCCTCCACGTCATACTGCGGTTCCGGGAAAGCGATCTTCTCGTTCATGGACGCGACCTCGGTCACGCGCATGCCGGTGATGTACTCCATCAGATCGATCGTGTGCACCGACAGGTCCATCATCGCGCCGCCGCCCGCCTTGGCCTTGCACTGCCGCCAGTTGCCGGGCTCGTAGGGAAGCCAGAGCGTGAACTGCGAATAGCCGGACACGACCGTGCCGATCTTGCCCTCGGCGATGGCCTTTTTCATGCTCATCACATGCGAGCCGAAGCGCATCATGAAGCCGGCGGCGATCTTCACGCCCTTGCTCTCACAATACTCGATGACCTCCTGACCCTCGTCGGACGTCATGGCCAGCGGCTTTTCGATCAAAATATCCTTTCCATAGTCGGCGGCCAGCTTCGCCTGCTTTGCGTGCAGGACGATGGGCGTGGCGATATAGACCGCGTCAACCTCCGGGTCGGCCAGCAGGTCCTCTTCCTTCGTGTAGCCGCGCTTGGCGCCGTATTTCTGGCGGATCTTCTCGACCTGCTCAGCGTTGATGTCCATGACGGCGATCAGCTCTGCGTTCTTCGCCAGCATCATCCCCGGGATCGTTCTGCGGTCCGCAATGCCGCCCGCACCGATGACGCCCCAACGTAATTTTTTCATATGTCTCGCTCCTTTGCAAATCCATAAGCCGCTGTCCGCGGTTATTTTTATTGTACCACACCTCCGCCCCAATGAAAAGAGAATTCCACGTAAAAACTTAGAATCCAACAACAATCCACAAGTATGCCAGAAAAAAGGCTCCCCTGAAAGGGGAGCCTTTTATGTGGGCTTTTTGCGCGCCCAGAGTTCGCTCAGGAGGGTGGCGCCGAGGACGAGGGCGGCGCCGGCGAGGCCGGCGGGGGAGAGGGGCTCGTGCAGCACGAGGGCGGAGAGCAGCAGGGCCGTGATGGGGTCGAGGTAGCTCATCAGCGCGACGGTCTGCGTGGGCAGGCGCACCATGGCACCGAAATACAGCGCGTAGGGGATAGCCGTGTGCGTCAGCGAGACGAGCAGCATCAGTCCCGCGGACAGCGGCGTGACCCGCAGCCCGGCGAAGCCGCCCGTCAGCAGCAGATACGGCACGAGCACCAGCCCGGCCGCGCCGAGCTGGACGATGGTCTTGTCATAGGCGTCGACGGGGCCGAGATATTTGCGGTTGACAGCGGTGATGAGCGCGTAGAGCACGGCCGAGCCCAGCGCGAGCGCGATGCCCGTCATCGCGCCGTCATTCAGCCCGCTGCCGTCCAGCGCGCCGGAGACCAGCACCATGCCGAGCGCCGCGAGCAGCACGCACACGATCTGCCGCCCGGTCAGCTTTTCCTCGAACAGCAGCGGCGAAAACGCGATGAGCAGCACCGGGGCCATATAGTAGCAGAGCGTGGCGACGGCGATGCTCGTATAGCGGTAGGCCTCAAACAGCAGCATCCAGTTGAAGCCGATCATGCCGCCGGAGATGAGCAGGGCGGACAGATACCGCCGCAGGGCGGCAAGGTCCGGCTTTCTGCCGCGCAGACGCTGCAGAAGCAGCAGAAGAACACAGCCGAGCAGCCCGCGGAAGCAGGCAATGACCGCGCTCGGCAGATCGATGAACCGGCGCAGCAGGCCGATGGTCCCAAAAACGAGCATGCTCCCGGCAAATGCGAGCCGGGCATGCCCGGAGGCGGAAGATCTCATACGTTCACTTCCCGATAAAAGCCAGATTCAGATCGACGTCGACGTCGATGCCGTCGACACTGCCGTCACTGGCGTACTGCCAGAGATCAAAGTCGTAGGTGAAGGACGGCGTGTCGTTGTATTCGGCGAGCCAGAAGGTGTAGCCCTGCAGGCTCGGCAGGTGCAGCTCCTCATAGCCCAGCTGCTGGTTGAAATACAGCCCGGCCTGATAGCCTGCGGCCTCAATCTCCGAGCAGAAGGTATCCGTCACGGTCGTGAGCGAGGTCAGGTCCATCGCGTCGCTGCGGGCGTCGGCCCCGATCTTCTCCCAGTCGAAAAACACGGGGTAGGCGAGCTGATAGCCGGAGATCTTATCCAGCACGAAGCGGGCTTCCTCGCGCGCCTCCTGCTCGTCCATGGCCTGGGAGAAGAAATAGACGCCCACGTCGAGCCCGGCGTCGATGGCACCGGCGAGATTCTGCTCAAAATACGCGTCCTCCTGGATGGAGCCCTCGGTATAGCCGCGGTAGCCCGCGCGGAGAATGGCAAACTGGACGCCGCTGGCGGCGACGCGCTGCCAGTCGATGTCCTGCTGGTGGGCGGAGACGTCGATGCCGATCTGGCTGGTCACGGTGCTGCTCTCATAGCGGAGAAATTCGCCGTCGCGGTAGAAGCAGGCGGGATCGTATGTATTTTTCGGGGTGTCGTCCGCCGTCTCCGGCGTCGGGGTGATGGCGCTGGGCTGGTCGGCGTCCTTGGCGCTGACGGTGGCATTCGCGCCGTAATGGAGGAGCCGGTCGGCCAGCGCGGCGAGGCCCCACAGGACGAGCGCGATCAGCAGCACCAGAATGAAGATCATCAGAAGCCGCGAGCGGCGCGCCCGTTTGCTTGTTTGACGCATGATTCGTTCCTCTGTTACAAAATGATACATAATTATAGCATATCCAGCGCAAAAAGCCAAGCCGCTTGTTTGCCGGATGGCGGAGACTTGCCTTTTTCCGGGAACTGTGATATCATACATAAATTACAGCCCGGATACAAACGGACAGGAGGTGCGCGCATGGATCATATGGAACGCAGGCAGAACGAGGAGCTGATGGAGGCGCGGCGTCTGCGCCGGCAGGAGCAGAAGCGGAAGCTGCTGATGCGCCAGCGCGTGCTGGCGGCGGTACTGCTGGTGATCTTTGTGCTGTCGCTGATCCTCATCCTGCGCGGCTGCCGCAATCGGCGCGAGCATCCGGAGCTCTACGCGAAAAAGGACACCACGCTGCAGCTCGAGACGGAGCCGGATACCACCGTGACCATCTCCGCCGTCGGCGATATCATGATCACGGACGAGCTGCTCGCCGACGCGAAGCAGCTGGACGGCAGCTATAACTTTGCCGAGAGCTTCGCGGCCGTGTCCGGCTATACGCTCTCGTCCGATCTGACGATCGGGAATCTCGAGTGCAATTTCTGCGGCGCGCCCTATGCCGGCAAGCCGGATTACCGCGCGCCGGAGTCGCTGGCGACGACGCTTTCGACCATCGGCTTTGACCTGCTGCAGACGGCGAACACCTGCTCCATCCAGAACGGCCTGTCCGGCCTGCAGAGCACGATCAGCTATCTGACGAATGCCGGCATCGACCACGCGGGCACCTACGCCGACGCCGCGGAACGCGCGGCCAACAACGGCGTGGTGATCAAAAATGTCAGCGGGCTGAAGGTGGCGATCATCGCCTATACCAAGGGACTTGGCGGTCTGCAGCTGCCGGAGGGCGCGGAGTACGCGGTGAATCTGCTTTACAAGGACTACAGCACGGACTATGAAAAGCTCGACACGCAGGCGCTGCTGCGGTCGGTGGACGCGGCGAAGGAGCTCAAGCCCGACGTCATCCTCGTGATGCTCCACTGGGGCAGCGAGGCAACGCTCGAGGTGACGAAGACGCAGCAGTCGCTGGCAAAGCAGCTCTTTGAGCGCGGCGCGGATGCGATCCTGGGTACGCACAGCCATCTGGTCGGCAAAATGGAGACCATGGACGTGACGACGGACGACGGCAAGGACAAGACCTGCTTCGTCGCCTACAGCCTCGGCAATTTCTTCTCCAGCCAGGACAGCAGCTATGCCTCCGGCTGTGAATCGTCGGTCATTTTGAACCTGCAGTTCACCAAAAACGGCGAGACCGGCGAGACGGCGCTGACCGGCGTCAACTACACGCCGCTGTACCTCATGGACCGCGGCTCCGGCGCGGACGGCGCGCAGTATGAGATCCTCCCGATCCGCACGGCCATCGCTTCCGGCCTCTTCCCGGACGACACGCAGACCCTGACCGACGCCATCAGCCGCCTGCGCACCCGCACGGAGTCGGATTTTGACTCGGGTAAGTAAAGAGAACTTCTATAAAGGACCAACAAGCAGCCCGATGTCCGGGCTGCTTGTTTTATGTGGAGAGCTGGCGTCCCTCCCCCCCAAAAAAAAGGCTCCCCTGGAAGGGGAGCCTTTGGGAGCAACGCAGGGGGGGCTTCAAAAGCGCTTTTGGATCTCGGTATTGCCTTGGGTCAGGATCTGGTCGGCGGTGGGGCCGAGGGTGCGGCGGAGGAGGGCCTGCTCGTCCAGGCCGCCCTGCGCGTGCAGGACGCGGTAGGCCCCGGCGTCGCTGCCGCAGGCGATCCTTGCCCCCTGCGCCGCGGCGTCGCGGACGGCTTGCTGCTGGAACGCCAGCAGCGGACACAGCGCCGCGTCCGGGAAGCGGCCGTCGCCGATCAGATTGCCGATGGTCACGAGCGTCGGCACCCAGACGGCATGGCTTTCCGCCAGCTGGCTGCGCGTCTCGGGCGAGAGATAGGCCCCGTGCTCGATCGAGTCGACCCCGGCAGCCAGCGCGGCGCGCACGGCGCTGTCGCCGTTGGCGTGCGCCATGACGGAAAAGCCCTCGTCATGGGCACCGGCGATCATGTCCGCGATCTCGCCCGGCGCAAGCGGCTCGTCGGTCAGGACGCTGTAGTGCTCAAAGTCCATGAGGCCGGAGATCATGATCTTAATAAAGTGCGCGCCCGCGGCTTTGGCCGCGCGCACGAGCGCGCGGTATTCCGCCGGTGTGGAAAAGCCACGGCCGATGAAGCTGCCGTAGTGGCCGGTCTTGTAGATGGGGAAGCAGGGGGTGCGGTAGCGGATGCCGTATTCCGGCGCAAGCTTCGCGGCCAGCGCGCCCGCGCCCCAGCGGTCGCCGCCGTCGCGCAGGTAGGTATAGCCCAGCGCCTGATACTGCGCGAGCGTTTTTCGGATGAGTGCCTCCTGCGGTGCAGCCTTGTGCCGCGCAATGGATTCCCTCCAATTTACGCCGTCCAGCACCATATGAATATGACAGTCGAACATTTCCGTTACGCCTTTCCCGGCACGCAGTGCCGCTCGATGGCGAGCGCCGCGCCATCCTCGTCGCAGGAGGCTGTCACTTCATCGGCAAGCGCCAGAATTTCTGGGCACGCATTTGCCATGGCCACGCCAGTCCCTGCCATTTTGATCATGCTCCTGTCGTTCAGTCCGTCGCCGATGGCCATCGTCGCTGCCATCGGCAGGCCGAGATACGCTGCCAGAGACGCAATGGCCTCGCCCTTGTTGGCGTGCGCGTCGTTGATCTCAATGTTGCAGGGCATGGACGTGCTGACGCTCAGGCAGGGAAAACGCTCTGCAAGGTCGGTGAGCAGCCTGCCGCGCAGCGCATCGTCCGGTGTGAACAGCTGCAGCTTCTGGACGCTCCGGTTCTGCTCCCGCAGATACGCCTTGAGCTCGTCGACCGGCGTGCGCAGACTGCGCACCATGCGCAGCGAATGATCGATGGGGACAAATGCAGCGGCGTTTTCCTGCATGCTGCGCGTCATCCAGCCCCAGTTGTCCTGATAGCAGTCGTAGATCACGGGGAAGCCGTCGAGATACTCCAGGACCCGCAGCGCCGTTTCCAGCGGGATTTCCGCCGTGCTGACGGCTTTTTTCTCGCGGATATCATAGACCTGCGCACCGTTGATGGTGATGGCGAAGTGCAGAAACGGCAGCTTCTGAATGACCTCGGGCATACCGGTAAAAAAGCGGCCCGTCGTCGGTACGATCTCGACGCCAGCTCCCGCCGCGGCATAGAGCGCATCACGGGTGCGCAGCGTCAGCTCCTTCTGGGAATTCAGCAGCGTCCCGTCCAGATCGAGCGCCAGCAGCTTCACAGGCTCCATAAACAATTCTCCCCGTTTCATCGGTTTTTCGCCCCCATGATAGCAGAAACACGGAACAAATGCAAGAAGCGCGTGATTTCCGGCGGAAGCTGTGATAGAATAGGCGCAGAAACCCCTTGAAGGAGGAATTTTATGCTTTTATCCGCAGAACAGCTTTCCATCAATTTCGGCAGCCGTCAGCTGCTGCAGGATGTGGATTTTTATCTCAACGAGGGGGACAAGACCGGCGTCATCGGCATCAACGGCACCGGCAAATCGACGTTTCTGAAGGTGCTGGCCGGGCTCGTGCAGCCGGACAGCGGGCGCATCTCGCGCCGGCCGAACCTGCAGGTGAGCTATCTGCCGCAGAACCCGGAGATGGACGACGACCGGACGATCCTGGAGCAGGTCTTCGCCAGCATGCCGCCGCAGTTCCGCGCGCTGAACGAATACGAGGCAAAGGCGATGCTGACGAAGCTCGGCCTCGGCGAGACGGGCCGGCGCATCGGCACGCTCTCCGGCGGCGAACGCCGCCGCGCGGCCTTGTGCGCGGCGCTCATCCATCCGGCGGACGTGCTGGTGCTCGACGAGCCGACGAACCACCTTGACACGGAGATGGTCGCCTGGCTGGAGGACTGGCTGCGGCGGTATAAGGGCGGGCTCGTCATGGTGACGCACGACCGGTACTTTCTTGAGCGCGTCGTGAACCACATCACGGAGCTCTCGCGCGGCAAGCTCTATCACTACGAGGCGAATTACTCCCGCTATCTGGAGCTGCGCGAGCAGCGCGCGCAGATGGCCGAGGCGTCCGAGCGCAAGCGGCAGTCGATCCTGCGCGTCGAGCGCGAATGGATCCTGCGCGGCTGCCAGGCCCGCAGCACCAAGAGCAAGGAGCGCATCGACCGCTATGAGGCCCTCAAAAACCAGAAAGCGCCGGAGCGCGACAGCACAGTGCAGCTGGCCGCGGCCTCGAGCCGGCTCGGCAAAAAGATCATCACGCTCGAGCACGTGTCGAAGGGGTATGACGGGCGGACGCTCTTTGCGGACTTCTCCTACGGCGTGCTGCGGACGGACCGCATCGGCATCGTCGGCCGCAACGGCGCGGGCAAATCGACGCTCCTGCGGCTGCTCGCGGGCGAGATTCAGCCCGACAGCGGCACGGTCGAGCTGGGCGAGACGGTCCGCATCGGGCATTTTTCGCAGGAGGGGCGCGAGCTGGACCTGAACCAGCGCGTGTACGACTGCATCCACGAGGTCGCCGCGCAGGTGAAGACCGACGAGGGGACCTTCTCGGCCAAGACGATGCTCGAGCGCTTTTTGTTCACGCCCGATCTGCAGCAGACGACGATCGGCCGTCTTTCGGGCGGCGAGCGGCGGAGGCTGTATCTGCTGTCAGTCCTGATGGCGGCGCCAAACGTGCTGCTGCTCGACGAGCCGACGAACGATCTGGACGTGACGACGCTCTCCATCCTCGAGGACTATCTGCAGAGCTTCCCCGGCCCGATCATCACGGTCTCGCACGACCGTTTCTTCCTCGACAAGATGGCGGACACCATTCTGGAGGTCCGGCCGGAGGGGCGCGTCGACATCTTCACCGGCAACTGGTCTGACTGGGCGTGCAAGCGCCGCCCGGCGGAGGAAAAGAAGCCGGAAAAGTCCGAAAAGACCGAAAAACCGCAGCCGGAGCGGCCGCGGGAGAAGAAGCTGAAGTTCTCGTATAACGAGCAGCGGGAGTTCGAGACGATCGACGCGGTCCTGGCGGAGCTGGAGGAGAAGCTCGCCGCCTGCCGCCGCGCGCAGGAAGCCTGCGGCAGCGATTACGTCCGGCTGCAGGAGCTGACGGACGAGCAGGAGCGGCTGAGCGCCGAGCTTGACGAAAAGACGGAGCGCTGGGTCGACCTGAACGACCTCAAGGAGAAGATCGACGCGCAGAACAGCCAGGGGTAGCTGAAACAACATGCACAAAAATTACAAAAATCAGTAGGCAGATTTTCGGCAGCGTGCTATAATACAGACAGAAGAAAGTGGAAGCAACGTGGTCCCGGGATGCAAGAGGGTAAGGAGGCTTTTTCATGCATCTGAAAACGGTCAAGGTCCTGCTTTTTGTGCTGCTGGCGCTGACGCTGGCGAGTCTTTTGATCGGCTGCGGCGTATCGAAGCCGGTGTATTTCCTGTTTACGGCCTGCTTTGCGGGCGGGTACGCGCTGGTGTACCTCGCGCTCTGGCGCTGCCCCTTCTGCGGCAGGCGTCTCGGCCGCAGCGACGGCGAGAGCTGCCCGCACTGCGGAAAAAATCTCCTGTCCCCCGGCCGCAGCCGGACCTGAAAGGCTCCCCTCCCAGGGGCCGATTCCCCCTATCAGGGGGAAATGTCCCGAAGGGACAAAAGGGGTAGGGATGCTG
>ENA-UEYI01001701-UEYI01001701.1-human-gut-metagenome-genome-assembly--contig:-NODE-1701-length-17502-cov-19.667260_pt1 | contig 17502 bp, 15 predicted proteins | sample MGYA00242900_ERZ507916 | MGnify/ENA primary metagenome ERZ507916 (study PRJEB26167, sample SAMN06115521) | human gut metagenome | host: Homo sapiens | place: China:Chongqing | collected 2015-09-02...
CACCTTTGTTTGAATTTTTACTACACGGCGCTATTCGCACCTATAGTTACTTTACCATCTGGGAACGGATTAGTCAATGGTAAATTCCGGCAATTTGAGAAAAAATTGCAGAGGGCTACATCGTCCTCTGCAATATGCTATTACAAATTCAACAATTGCTTTTTCTTTGCGGTGAATTCTTCCTCTGTCAACGCTCCGCAGTCTAATAGTGCTTTGTATTGTTGTAGCTGTTTAAGCCGTTCTGATTCCCCTGCTTGATTTTGTTCTTGCTCTTTTTTCTTTTTAAGATCTTCTACATCCGCACGAGTGCGTCCGCAGCTACATGTTCCAACATAGGACGCATTTAATTGGCCGCAAATGCACTTCCACCCATCTTCTTGTAACATTCTCCCGTCTTTTCTTTTTAGTTCGTTCTGTTTCTCCTGTTCTTCGGCTAACCCCCTGTTCATTTCTATGCTTGAGACACACTGTGGACGCGCCGCAGCAACGATAAGTGCAATTATGCCAAAGAAAAATCCCCACCAGAACCAATTATCATTATATCCCTTATTTTCAATTATGGCTTGCGTTGCAAATCCCATAATTATACCATAAACAAGTACTATGATAATCTGCCCCATTGCTTTTCAACTCCCTTTTCCTGTTTTCCTACGTCCATTATAGTAAACATATTTACTAATGTCAAGAAGAATAAATTTCGCGTGTTACCATACCTTATAATAGAATTTTACCTTTTCGAGGAATGGAACATGGACTACATCCGCCGTATGCGCGACTTGCGGGAGGACGCCGACCTGACACAGGCGCAAGTCGCCGCCAAACTGGGTACTTCACAGACAATGTACGCCCGCTATGAGCGCGGGGCTAATGAATTGCCGATTCATCACCTTATTAAATTATGCGAACTGTATCACGTTTCCAGCGATTATTTTCTGGGGCTATGTGATAAACCTTGACTGCGGCTGCTCTTAGTGGCCGCAGTATTTTTATTGTCTTATACTCGTTTGGGTTTGACGGATGACCCCGTACTGCCCAAGCGGCCACGCGGGGCGTCGAGGACGCCGCCCCCTACGAATATGCGGTAACACAAATAAAAAGCCGACTCCCGGCAGGCTGGCGGGTCGATGCAGGCATCGACCCCTACAGCTTGTCGGGAGTCGGCAGTTCTTTTATTTTACGGCAGGGCTTACGCCATCAGTTCCTTGACGGTGGCGGCTAGCTTCTCGTCCTTGCAGGCGGGGAAGAAGTTCTCGGCGAAGTGCTCACCGGCGAAGGCGCCCTTGACGAGGTCGCGGTCCAGATCCTTCAGGATGTCGGACAGGTCGCGGAAAGCAATGGCGCGCACGCCGTCCAAAATCTTCTTGTTGCGCTGCTCGGGGACAACGCGCTCCTTGGGGTAGCCCTGGCCGTGGCCGAAGCCGAACAGCTTCTCGAAGATGTACTCGAGGTTCAGCTCACCGCCCCAGCCGAAGCCCTTGGCGAAGGGCAGAGCCACCGCGTTGCCGTCGTTGACGTGGGCAAAGGTGTAAGCGTCAACGGGGTCCTCGACGTGGCCGCAGATGACACCAGGAAAGCTGTTCAGGGCCAGCATAGCGCCCTCACCGGTGCCGCAGCCGGTGATGACGTAGTCCGCAGCGCCGGAGTTCAGCAGCACAGCGGCCAGGATGCCGTTCTGAACGTAGGTCAGCTGGGCGGCATCGTCGGCGGCATACATGCCGTAGTTGACGACCTCATGGCCCATCGGCTCGACGACCTTGCGCAGGGTGGCCTCGATCAGGGCGTTCTTGGCGGCCTGGCTGTTCTCATTGATCAGAGCAATTTTCATAATGTTTTTTCTCCTTTTATCGTCAAATTCACATTACAAGCTGACGGAAATACGTGGTGTTGATGCTCTTGTCGAGTTTGGCCATCTTGGCAATGCAGCCGTCCAGCGTATGGGCCACATCGTCCAGGCTGTGCCAGTTGGCGGCCTGCGGCTTGACCTCCTCCTCGAGCCAGGGGGCTACGTCGGTGTGGGAGCAGGCACCCTCGATGAGGTAGGCACCCTTGCGGGCGGCCTGGGTCTGCGGCTCGTAGCCGTCAACGCTGCCCATCATCGTCATGGTGAACACGCCCTTGCGGTTGCGTCCACCCACGATGAGCCGCACGCCCACCGGCTGCACCGAGACCGTGGCGGCCTTCTCGCGCAGGATCTTGACGACCTTCTCCAGCGTCAGGTACTGGGTCTGGTACTCGTCCACTGCGTTGATGATCTGCACGGCGGCCAGCGTGTCGCCCGCAAAGCCGACCACGACGTTGCGGTTGATCTTGCGGACCTTGGGCAGGTCGTTTTTGAGGATATGGGGCTTTTCGCCGGTGATGGGTTCCTCGACATAGCGGCCATCGCTGACCATGGCGCAGAAGGTATCACCGCATACTGCTAAAATCGCACTCATTGTTTTTCGTCCTTTGTTTTTTAATGGTACGTCTATTGTAGCACGAAATGCCGCGGGGTGCAAGGCACGCTTGACATGGCCGCGGCAGTGGGGTATAATAACTATAGAAAAGGCGCTGCGACAAGCGGTTGGCCCTTTCAGGTGAAAGTTAAAAGCTCAAACTAATAACCGTCACCGGCCAGGGTGGCGGTTATTGCTTTTTACAACTAAGCTCAAAGTAAAGGTCTTGCGACCGATATAGAACGTAAATGTAAAACGCATGGTCTCACCTCCTTTACGGAAGTGTGGCCAACCGCCTGCCGTTGTGTGCAGCGCCTTGCCGTCTGTTGTGAAACAGGCGGCTTTTGTATTATAGCAGAAATTTCGACGGTATGCAAGAATTTCTGCAGCGATCCGCCGGACGCTGCGGGCGGATATGGAATCCGCCCCTACGGTGTAGGGGCGATGCCCGTCATCGACCCGGAAGCGTTGTGACCGCCGCCATGTGCCGCGGGTGAACAATGTTCGCCCCTACAGCACCCCTTTTGAATTGTATTGTAGGGAGGGGTCTTGACCCCTCCGCGGGCCGATGCAAGCATCGGCCCCTACAGAAACGGCCCGCCGGGATTTTTTCCCCAGCGGGCCGTTTTTCTTTAGTTATTCTTGTAATAATTGATCAGGCAGCCGTCCGCCAGGATCCGGCGCTCGGCGTCGGTCATCGCGCCGAGCTTGACGGCGAACTTCACCAGACCGCCGTCCGGCTTGACGGCCACGGCGTCCAGCTCGTCCGCGGCCTCCAGCAGAGCCTTGCGGACGCCGGGCAGGTAGACGTAATCGCCGTTGTCCAGCGCACCGGGGTTCTCCACCAGGAACGGCAGCATGCCCCAGTTGATGCAGTTGGAGCGGTAGCGCTTTGTGGCATACTCGCAGGCAAAGTTGGCTGCGCCGCCCAGCACGCGCTGGCAGCTGGCGGCCTGCTCACGGGCGGAGCCGTCGCCGGGCTTGTTGGCAAAAATGGCCGAGCCAATGTTGGTGTTGGCCGCGTCGGGCGCGTAGCCCAGCTTCTTCAAATCGTCGTAGACACGCGCAACCTCGGCGGGCAGCTCACCTGCCTTGCGCTGTTCGTCCAGCGCCTTCACGGCCTTGGCGTTCGGCACGTAGGCCGGATCCTTGCGGGAGAGGGTGAACTCCGCCAGCCGCAGCGGGTTGGAGCGGAAGGACGACGTCTCGCCCGACGGGATCAGCTCGTCCGTCGTCGTGACGGGGTCGGTGATGTAGCTGACAATTTTGACCAGCAGGTCGTCGGTCAAAGCGGGCTGCTCGGGCCAGTCCTTGATGTTCGGGCCGAATTTCAGCGCGTAGTCCGGCTTCGGATGACCCCAGCCGTTGTAGACGCGCTTGTCGTAGACACCCTGCTCAAAGTGGTAGTCGGGCACGGTGTACTCCACGTCGGTCAGCTCGCTGGCGGCGGTCAGGTAGCCGCCGTTGGCCGCGGTGGCCGCAATGGAGCGGGCGTCCATCAGGGCGACGGCGCTGATCTGGCCCTCGCCGGGCTTGGAGCCCTCGCGGTTCGGGAAGTTGCGGGTCGTGTGGCGGATGGAGAACTCGCCGTTGGCCGGGGTGTCGCCCGCGCCGAAGCAGGGGCCGCAGAAGCACTCGCGGAAGATGCCGCCGGCGGAGACAATGTCCGCCACAGCACCGTTTTTGACCAGCTCCAGATAGGTCGGCATGCTATCGGGATAGACGCTGAACTTGAACTCGCCGTTGCCGCAGCTCTTGCCTTTGATGATGTCCGCCACGGCGCAGATATTTTCATACGTGCCGCCGGAGCAGCCGGCCACAACGCCCTGGTCAACGTAGATGCGGCCATCGTCGCAGATCTTGCCGACGAGGTCCATCTCGACCTTGCCGCCCAGCTGCCTGTTGGCCTGGTCCTGCGCCGCCTGCAGGATCTCTTTGGCGTTGGCCTTCAGCTCGCGGATCGGGTAGGCGTAGCTGGGGTGCATCGGCAGCGCGATCATGCACTCGACGGTGGAGAGGTCCAGCTCAATGCAGCCGTCGTAGTAGGCCACGTCGGCGGGCTTCAATTCCTTATAAGCCTCAGGGCGGCCATGCTGCACAAAATATTCCTTCGTGGTATCGTCGGTCTGCCAGATGGAGGACCAGCAGGTCGTCTCGGTGGTCATGACGTCGATGCCGTTGCGGTAGTCGGCACTCAGGTTTGCCACGCCGGGGCCGACGAACTCCATGACCTTGTTCTTCACATAGCCGTTGGCGTAGGTCGCGGCAACCAGCGCCAGCGCGACATCGTGCGGGCCGACGCCCGGAGCTGGCTTGCCGGTCAGGTAGATGGCAACGACCCCGGGATAGCTCATATCGTAGGTGCGGCCCACGAGCTGCTTGGCCAGCTCGCCGCCGCCTTCGCCGACGGCCATCGTGCCGAGGGCGCCGTAGCGGGTGTGGGAGTCAGAGCCCAGGATCATCCGCCCGCAGCCAGACATCATCTCGCGGTTGTAGCTGTGGATGACGGCCATGTTCGGCGGAACATAGATGCCGCCGTACTTGTGGGCAGCGGACAGGGCAAACTGGTGGTCGTCCTCGTTGATGGTGCCGCCGACAGCGCAGAGGCTGTTGTGGCAGTTCGTCATGACGTAGGGCAGCGGGAACTCCGTCATGCCGGACGCGCGGGCCGTCTGGATGATGCCGACATAGGTGATGTCGTGGCTGGTCATCGAGTCGAACTTCATGCGCAGGTCCTGCATGGAGTCACCGGTATTATGGGCCTTCAAAATGCCGTAGGCGATGGTGCCTTTTTTGGCGTCTGCCTCGGTGACGCCCGCCGGGGCGGAAGTCTGAGGCACGCCGTTTACAAGGTATACGCCGGTGTCGTGCAGCTTCATGAGAAAACCTCCGTTTTTGCAAATAAGAAATAAAAAATAATAAATAATAAAGATTGTGGAGTTTTCTCCCGTTGGTCGAAAACAAAAACGTAGGGGCGGATTCCATATCCGCCCGGACACAGGCAGCCGCCTTGCGGGCGCATATAGAATGCGCCCCTACGATGCACATTTTTTGAGCGGAGCGCCAGCGACGCGATCCACCGCATTTATTATTTTTTATTTATTCTTTATTATTTGAGCACCGCTTACTCTGCCAGTCGGCTGATGATTGCCTGAGTAAACTCCTTCGTTCCCGCGGTGCCGCCGATGTCGGCAGTGACGACCTTGCCCTCCTCGACCTGGGCCAGGATGGCGGCATTGAGCTTGGCGGCCTTATCGGTCTCGCCAAGGTCGTTCAGCATCATGGCAAAGGCCATCAGGATGGCGCTGGGGTTGGCCTTGTCCTGCCCGGCAATGTCGGGGGCAGAGCCGTGGACGGCCTCATAGATGCGGGTGCTGTCGCCGATGTTGGCGCTGGGCGCAAAGCCCAGGCCGCCGACGAGACCGGCGCACAGGTCACTGATAATATCGCCGTAGAGGTTCGGCGCGACGAGCACGTCGAACTGCTCGGGCTTCTGCACCAGCTTCATGCACAAAGCGTCGATGATGCAGTCGTCCGCAGCGATCTCGGGGTACTCCGCGGCGACCTCGCGGAAGGTGCGCAGGAACAGGCCGTCGGTCAGCTTCATGATGTTGGCCTTGTGGACTGCCGTGACCTTTTTGCGGCCGTTTTTGCGGGCATAGTCAAATGCAAAGCGGCAGATCTTCTCGCACGCGGGGCGGGTGATGAGCTTGACGCCGTTGGCGATCTCGTCGTTCAGCATATACTCGATGCCCTTGTAGAGATCCTCGGTGTTCTCGCGCACGATGACAAGGTCCACATTGTCAAAGCGGGTCGGTACGCCCGGCAGCGTGTGCACCGGGCGCAGGTTTGCATAGGTGGAAAAGCGCTGGCGCAGCTGCACATTGATGCTGCGGAAGCCCTTGCCGATGGGGGTGGCGGTGGGGCCCTTGAGTGCCCAGCCGCACGCTTCGATCGCATCCAGCGTGCCGGGGGCGATCAGCTCGCCGCTCTCGGCGGCGTACTCGGCACCGGCAGCAAACTCCTGCCATTCAATGCCGGTGTTCAGTGCGGCGGATACCTCGCGGACGCTCTCGGCAATTTCACGGCCAATGCCGTCGCCCGGAATCAGAACTGCTTTCATAAATAATACTTTTCCCCTTTCCCTGTCTTACTCTGCATTTTCTGCGGTATACCTAACATACTACCCGGTTTGGGGCCGGTTGTCAATCCGCATTTTTACACAACAGGCACATTTTGGGCCGCCGGCTTAATTTTTTAAAGCATCCTCCCGAAAAATTTAGAAAAATTTTAAGTTTTCCTTGACGAATTTGCGGAAATGCTATAAAATCAATCTATCAGGCATATTGGTAAGGGAAGCCAGCAGTGATATGCGCCTGTATAAGTATGCAAAGTATATAAAATTGGTCAAAGAGAGGGGTACGCATGATGTATTACCCGGACGTCCCGGCCCTGGAGCCGGATGAGCTTGAGCTGCTCTGCCACGAATATCTGGAACACAACGCCACCCTTGACCCACATCTGGCGGATCAGATGGGCGTCAAGCGCGGCCTGCGCAATCTGGACGGCACCGGCGTGCTGGCCGGCATCACGAACGTTTCCAACGTTATCGGCTATGACAAGAAGGAGGACGGCACCATCGTGCCCATTCCGGGCCGCCTGGTCTACCGCGGCATCGACATTGACACGCTGGCCGCCGAGGCCGACGCCCATGACCGCTTCATGTTTGAGGAGGTCATCTGGCTGCTGCTGTTCGGCTCCCTGCCCACGCAGGAGCAGTACGCCAAGTTCCGCAAGCTGCTGGAGCATCACCGCGAGCTGCCCCAGGGCTTTGCCGACGACATGATCTTAAATTCGCCGTCGCCGAACCTGATGAACAAGATGGCACGAAGCGTGCTGGCCATGTACAGCTACGACGAGCACGCCGAGGACAACAGTCTGCCCAACATCCTGCGCCAGAGCATCAACCTGATCGCCGAGTTGCCCACGATGATGGTCAACGCCTACCAGATCAAGCGCCGCGTCTATGACCGGTCCAGCATGTACTTCCACCTGCCCACCGAGGGCCAGAGCACGGCGGAGCATATTTTGAGCACCTACCGCGCCGACCAGAAGTTCACCCACGAGGAAGCGCGTCTGCTCGACCTCTGCCTGCTCGTCCACGCGGACCACGGCGGCGGCAACTGCTCGACCTTCACCTGCCGCGTGCTGTCCAGCTCCGGCACGGACACCTATGCGGCCATCAGCTCGGCCATCGGCGCGCTGAAAGGCCCCAAGCACGGCGGCGCGAACCTGAAGGTCATGCACCAGCTGGATTACATTCTGGAAAATGTCGAGGATCCGTCCAACGACGACGAGGTCCGCGAGTTCCTGCGCAAGATCCTCCGCAAGGAGCGCGGCGACGGCAGCGGCCTGATCTACGGCATGGGCCACGCCGTCTACACGATGAGCGACCCCCGTGCGCAGATTTTGAAAACCCACGCCAAGAGCCTGGCCTACAAGAAGGGCTACGACGAGGAGTACGAGCTGCTGTGCAGCATTGAGCGCCTGGCCCCGCAGGTCTTTGCCGAGGAAAAGCACGGCCCGAAGAAGGTCTGCGCCAACGTGGACCTGTTCAGCGGCCTGATTTACCGTATGCTCGGCATCAGCGAGGACCTGTACACCCCGCTGTTTGCGATTGCCCGTGTGCCCGGCTGGTGTGCCCACCGCGTCGAGGAGGTCGAGTTCGCGAACCGCATCATCCGCCCCGCCTACAAGTACCTCGGCAAGCCGCAGGAGTACGTTCCGCTGGAGAAGCGATAAGATCGGTATTTTCCCGGTGCAAGTGTGCACCGGGATTTTTTTGCGCACAGTAGGGGCCGGGCATGCCCGGCCCGGGGCCTACCCACAAACACCCGTCCGCCGTAATCGCCCCGGAGCGGTCAAGACCGCTCCCTACAAAGCAGCCGTGAGTGTCGGTTTGTAGGGGAGGGTCTTGACTCTCCCGGGTCGTTCACGGCTGCCGCAGCGTTCACGGGAAGGATGAATCCCTCCCCTACACATGACCAGCGAAGGGGCCCCAAAATTTTCTTGCTTTTCTCCGCTGTTTTTGGTATAGTATTCTCTGTTTTTTAACCACAAGGAGATACTATTTCATGTCCGAACATGCCAATAAAAGAGAAAAGCGGCTGGCGATGCTGGTCGTGGCGGCGGTGGTGCTGGTCACGGTGCTGCTCATCGTGGAGACGTTCCGCCTGCTGCTGCCCGGGCTCTGGTCCGCGTTTTCTGCCGGGGATGAGCAGGCGCTGAGCGAATACCTGGCCAGCCAGGGGCGGCTGCGCAGCTTTCTGACGCTGTGGTTCCTAGCCGTCGTGCAGGTGCTGTCGCTCGTCATTCCGGCCATGCCGGTGCAGCTGGCGGCAGGGCTGGCCTACGGCCCGTGGATGGGCTTTCTGACGAGCTTCTCGGCCTCCGCCGTCGCCAACATGAGCGTCTACCTCATTGCACGGCGGCTCGTGCCGGTCATCCGCCGCCTTGTCGCCGACAACCCCAAGGCTGCGAAGCTGCTGGACAGCGTGCGCAGCAGCAAGGACCCCTGGTTTTACACAATTCTGGCGTTCATCACGCCGGGGCTGCCCAACGGTATCATTCCCTATGCCGCCGCCAACGCGGGGATGCGCCCGAAGCAGTTTTTAGCGGCCATCTTCATCAGTCTGCCCTTCCCCACCCTGCTGACCTGCGCGGCAGGCAGCTTTATGCTGGAGGGCAACTGGCTGTTCACCGTGCTGACCGGCATTGTGCTGTTCAGCTTTGTGGGGATTCTGTTCTTCAACCGCACAAAATTCATCGCGTGGGCACATGAGGTCAAAAACAGGCATACCCAAAAGGCCGGAGCGTAAGCTCCGGCTTTTTTTCTTGCCTCCCTCTGCGAGGGAGGTGGCCCGTAGGGCCGGAGGGAGAGAACCTTGCCACAGCCCGAAATGTTTCGGATTGCCGCTAGGTTCTCTCCCCCACCGCCTGCGGGCGGAGCCCCCTCGCAGAGGGGGCCAAGAGGTTTTGGGGACGCGCATTTTTTCTGGTTACACAAACACTGCCTGCACCAGCACCATATACAGGGCGGTGCCCACGGCGATGCTGAGCAGCGTGTTCTTCTTCCACAGGTGCAGCCCCACCACGGCGGCCCCGGCAAGCAGCTCCGGCAGGCCGTGAGTGGGGCCGAGCAGGTCCACGCCGCGCAGGCAGTAGACGACGAGCATCGCCATGATGGCACAGGGCAGCACCCCGGCCAGATACACCACAAATTTCGGCGTGGGCCGCCCGCCGCCAAACACCACAAACGGCAGGAAGCGGATCAGCGCTGTCACGCCCGCCACAACGGCCACAAGCAGCGCACCGTGTACATCAAACGGCATGGTCGGCCTCCTTTTTCTGCATAAAACCGCGCAGCACCGTCAAGGCTGCCGTGATGCCCACCATGGACGGGATCAGGAAATCGCTGCTGCCGAAAATCAGCAGACAGACCAGCGACACACCCAGCCCCACCAGCGCGGGGGTATGGTCGCGGCTGGCCTTCCACTGTTCGGTCATAACGACGAGGAACAGCGCGGTCATCGAAAAGTCGATGCCCGTCGTGTCAAACGGCAGCACACTGCCCAGCAGTGCGCCCGCCACGCCGCCCGCGATCCAGTAAAGCTGGTTCAGCAGCGACACCCAGAAATAGTATTTTTTCCGGTCCACGCCCTCGGGCACGCCGCCGCTGCACACAACGGAATAGGTCTCATCGGTCAGCGCAAAAATCAGGTACGGCTTGGCCGCGCCGGTGTCTTTATAGCGTTCCAGCATCGAAATTCCGTAAAACAGATGCCGCGCGTTGACCATCAGTGTCATGATCGCCGCCGAGATCAGCGACGCGCCGCCCGCCAGCAGGTCAATTGCGACATACTGCATGCTGCCCGCGTAGATCAGCCCGCTCATGACCAGCGCCCACCCCGCGCCGTAGCCCTTGCTTTGCAAGAGCACACCAAAGCCCAGCCCCAGCACGATATACCCCGCCATAATGGGCAGGGACCGCACAAAGGCGTAACGAATCGTTTTCACTTTTCTTTTCCTCTTTAACCCATTAAAGTGCTATGTTGGGTAGTATAGCACAAAAAAATTCCCCGCGCAAGCGGGGAAAAGGCATTGTTCAATAGTACCGCAAACGGGCACGGGCGGATGCCTGCATCGCCCCGGGGGCCCTGCGGCTGCCGCCTCGTTTTACGCCTTCTCGCTCTCCCACCGGGCCACCAGCGGGGCAGCCACAGCGGAAAGCGCCTCCCGTGCGGTGTTGATGGCATTCACGTCCACGGGGGTCAGCTTGTCGGCCTTTTTGTGCTTCAGAACGCGCTCCAGCGTTCTTTCTGCTTCTTTGATTTTAGTACGGGTCTCGCGGTCCAGCGCCTTGCCGGCCTTGCTGCCCAGCGCGGTGTTCACGCGGTAAAGCGCGGCCTCGCCGGCGTTCAGCGCCTCCAGCGCGGCCTTGCGCTCCTTGTCCTGCCCGGCAAAGGCGGCGGCGTTCTCCTTGGCGCGTTTGATCTCGTCCTCGGTCAGGTTCGATGTGCCCGAGATCGTGATGCTCTGCTGCTTGCCGGTGTCCATGTCGCGCGCCTTGACCTTGACAATGCCGTTGGCGTCGATGTCAAACGTGACCTCGATCTTCGGCACGCCCGCCCAGGCGCGCTTGATGCCGCGCAGCGTGAAGGTGCCCAGCAGCTTATTGTCCCTGGCAAACTCGCGCTCACCCTGCAGCACTTTAATTTGCACCGTGTTCTGGAACGGCGCGGCGGTGGTGAATACCTTGCTGAACCGCGTCGGGATCGTGGAGTTGCGCTCGATCAAATGCGTTGCCACGCCGCCGACGGTCTCGATGGAAAGGGTCAGCGGGGTCACGTCCATCAGCAGCAGATCCTCGCCGGGGCCGGAGAGCATCTCGCCGCCCAGACGTCCGGCCTGCACCGCCGCGCCCAGTGCAACGCACTCGTCGGGGTTCAGCGATTTGGACGGCTCCAGACCGGTCATCCGCATGACCTTGGCCTGCACCGCCGGGATGCGGGTCGAGCCGCCGACCAGCAAAACCTGATCCAGGTCGCTGGCCGAAAGGCGTGCGTCGCTCAGGGCGTTGCGCACGGGCAGGGCGGTGCGCTCGATCAAATCGGCGCAGAGCTCCTCAAATTTAGCGCGTGTCAGCGTAGTTTGCAGGTGCAGCGCACCGTCTGCCGCCATCGTGAGGAACGGCAGATTGATGTCGGTCTGCTTCGCGCTGGAAAGTTCTTTTTTCGCCTTTTCGGCCTCCTCGCGCAGGCGCTGCATCGCCACGCGGTCATTCGTCAGGTCCACGCCGTGTTCGGCCCTGCACCGGTCTGCCAGCCAGTTGACGATGCGCTCGTCAAAGTCGTCGCCGCCCAGAAAGTTATCGCCGCAGGTCGAGAGCACCTGCACGATGCCGTCGCCGATGCGGATGAGCGACACGTCAAATGTGCCGCCGCCGAGGTCGTAGACCATGACGGTCTGGGTGCGGCCATTGTCCAGCCCGTAGGCCAGCGCCGCGGCTGTCGGCTCGTTGATGATGCGGCGCACGTCCAGCCCGGCAATGCGCCCGGCGTCCTTCGTGGCCTGGCGCTGGGCATCGTTAAAGTAGGCGGGCACGGTGATGACCGCCTCGGTGACAGGCTCACCGAGATACGCCTCGGCATCGGCCTTCAGTTTTTGCAGGATGAGGGCGCTCAGCTCCTGCGGCGTGTAGCATTTTCCGTCGATGGGCACGCGGGTCTCACTGCCCATCAGCCGCTTGACGCTGGACACGGTGCGGGGGGCGTTCGTCACGGCCTGGCGCTTGGCGGGCTCGCCCACCAGCCGTTCTCCCACCTTGGTGAACGCGACGACAGAGGGCGTCGTGCGCTGCCCCTCGGCGTTGGGGATGACGACGGGCTTGCCTCCCTCGACCACCGCCACACAGCTGTTGGTAGTCCCCAGGTCAATTCCGATTATTTTTGCCATGGTGGTGCTTGTCCTTTCAAAAAAGACACTTTTGAATCATAATTCTATTGTAGCGCCTGCCGCCGGGAAAAGTGTTGCGATTTCGTAAATAAATTGGGGCGAATTTTATAAACCTGCGGGGCCACCTTCCCCCCAGGGGGAAGGCTAAGGCAACACCGCATAATTCCCGCCTTACGGCTTAAGCACCGCTCCGGCGGCTGCGGCACGGCATCTGCGTTGCCAAAATGCTCGATAATACACAAAGTATTATCTGCGCTTTTGGCTTAGCAGCTGCCGTACCTCGCTCGCCGTATCGGTACTTAGAATTATGCGGTATTGCCCTAAGAAAATGTTGACGCACACGCCCCAACGTGCTATAGTTAGTTTAAAGCACTAAAGAGGGGGATTCCTATGGCACGCACCGCAACGGTCACCCGCAATACGCGGGAGACACAGATCACGCTGACGATTGACCTGGACGGCACCGGCAAGGCCGACCTGCACACGGGCATCGGCTTTTTTGACCACATGCTGGACGGCTTCGCCCGCCACGGCCTGTTTGATGTAAGCGTCACCTGCCGCGGCGACCTGGACGTAGACTGCCACCACACCATTGAGGACATCGGCATTGCGCTGGGCACGGCCATAAAAGAAGCGCTGGGCGACAAAGCCGGGCTGGTGCGGTACGGCAGCTGTATGCTGCCGATGGATGAGACGCTGGCACTCTGCGCCGTCGATCTGGGCGGGCGGCCCTACTTTGTGTACGACGCCAGCTTTGCAGGCCAGAGCTGCGGCGGCATGGACACCCAGATGGCGCGGGAGTTTTTCTACGCCGTATCGTACAGCGCCATGATGAATCTGCATCTGAAGGTGCTCTACGGGGAGAATGACCACCATAAGCTGGAGGCCATGTTCAAGGCGTTTGCCAAGGCGCTGGACGCCGCGACGCGCAGAGATGCGCGGATCGACGGCGTTTTGTCCACCAAGGGGACGCTGTAAGGGAGATGCTCGGCGGCGGGAACGACGGGTGCCTATAGAATCCGCCCGTGGCCGTTTCCCGCCGTGGACAGCATATACATTAGGAGGGAAAGCAGTATGTACAAGGACATCATCGACACCATCGGCTTTGTGGAGAGCTACGACCCCGAGCTGGGCGCGGCTATGCAGCGTGAGCTGGGCCGCCAGCGGCAGAACATTGAGCTGATCGCCAGCGAGAACATCGTTTCCCCCGCCGTCATGGCGGCCATGGGCAGCGTGCTGACGAACAAGTACGCGGAAGGGTACCCCGGCCACCGTTATTACGGCGGCTGCCAGTACGTCGATCAGGTCGAGCAGATCGCCATTGACCGCGCCTGCAAGCTGTTCGGCGCGAAGTATGCCAACGTCCAGCCGCACTCCGGCGCACAGGCCAACCTGGCCGTCTACTTTGCGCTGCTGAACATCGGCGACACCGTCATGGGCATGGATCTGTCCCAGGGCGGCCACCTGACCCACGGCTCCCCCGTGAACATGAGCGGCAAGAACTACAACTTTGTCTCCTACGGCGTCTCCGCCGAGGATGGCCGCATCGACTACGCCGCACTGGCCAAGCAGGTCGCGAAGGTCCGCCCCAAGCTGCTGGTCGCCGGTGCGTCGGCCTATCCCCGCGCCATCGACTTTGAGAAGCTGGCCGAGATCGCCCACGGCTACGGCGCGATGCTGATGGTCGATATGGCGCACATTGCGGGTCTTGTCGCAGGCGGCCAGCACCAGAGCCCCGTGCCCTACGCCGACGTGGTCACCACCACGACCCACAAGACGCTGCGCGGCCCCCGCGGCGGCCTGATTTTGACGAACAACGAGTATATCATCAAGCGCATCAACTCCGCCATCTTCCCCGGCACGCAGGGCGGCCCGCTGGAGCACGTCATCGCCGCGAAGGCCGTCTGCTTTGGCGAGGCACTGAAGCCGGAGTTCAAGGAGTACGCCCGCAAAATCGTTGAAAACGCGAAGGCGCTTGAAGCCGAGCTGACCGCCCGCGGCGTGAAGCTGGTCTCCGGCGGCACGGACAACCACCTGCTGCTGATCGACCTGACCGACGAGGACTGCACCGGCAAGGAGCTGGAGCACAATCTGGACGAGGTGCACATCACCGCGAACAAGAACACCGTCCCCGGCGAGAAGCGCAGCCCGTTTGTGACGAGCGGCGTGCGCATCGGCACCCCCGCCGTCACGACCCGCGGCATGGGTCCCGACGAGATGAAGATGATTGCCGACTGCATTGCAGACTGCGTGTTTGACTTTGCGAACAAGAAGGACGAGGTCGCCAGCAAGGTCGAGGAGCTGACGAAGAAGTTCCCGTTGTATGAATAAGCCTTGATTGAAAAATACCGCTGCCTGTGGTTACACATGGGCAGCGGTTTTTGTTTGTGCGCAGGGGTTGGCGGCGGCGGAAGGTTTACGGATCGCCGCTGTAGGGGGCGGCGTCCCCGACGCCCCGCGGAGCGGTCAAGACCGCTCCCTGCGATGCAAAAGATAAACGGGCGGCAACGGCAAGGCCGCGGGCCGGGCATGCCCGGCCCCTACGGGGTGGCGGCAGTACAAGCGGCCCGGGAGGGATGAACTTTTCCCTTACGGATCACGGTAACGGGAGGACGTAGGGCGGCCAGCCCTCTGGCCGCCGCAGGGGTTGGCGGCGGCGGAAGGTTTACGGATCGCCGCTGTAGGGGGCGGCGTCCCCGATGCCCCGCGGAGCGGTCAAGACCGCTCCCTACGATGCGAAAGATAAACGGGTGGCAATGGCAGGGCTGCGGGCCGGGCATGCCCGGCCCCTACAGGGGCATTCACGATAGCCACGCCCTCGCCAGCGCCTGCGCCACCTTCCCCACATCGTCCTCCTTCAGGGCCGAGTACCCCGCTACCACGGTATCCGCCCGGCAGAGCTCGGGCCGGGCGAGATAATACTCACTCAGGCCGCGCAGCCGCACACCCTGCTGCGCCGCGGCGGCGACCATGGCACGCTCGCCGCCGGCTCCCGGCAGCGTCAGCAGAAAATGCAGCCCGCTGTGTACGCCGTCCAGTTCCACGCCCGGCAGCGCCGCGCGCAGCGCTGCCGCAAACGCCTCCATGCGGCGCTTGTAGGCAAGGCGCATCCGGGCAAGATGCCGCGTGAAATACCCGCCCGCCATGAACTCGCAAAGCGTCTGCTGCTCAAAGCGGCTGACCGTGTTGGCGTAGGTCGCAAAATCCCGGCGATAGCGCGCCAGCAGGCTTTGCGGCAGCACCATACAGGCAATGCGGATGCCCGGGGCCAGGCTTTTTGAAAACGTCGTCAGGTAGACCACCGGGCCGTCCGGGCCCGCCATGCCCTGCAAGCTGGGCAGAGGGCGCGTATCAAAGCGGAACTCCGAGTCGTAGTCGTCCTCCAAAATGTACCGCCCGGGCCGGGCCGCTGCCCAGGCCAGCAGCTGGGCGCGGCGGGTCGCAGGCATTGTAACACCCGTCGGAAAGTGATGACTGGGCGTCAGATAGCAGAGGTTTGCGCCGCTTTTTTCCAGCGCGTCGGCGGGCAGGCCCTCGCGGTCAATGTCCACCAGCGTGCAGGGAATGCCGCTGTTCTGCAGGACCGTCCGCGTGCGGAAGTAGCCGGGGTTCTCGATGGCCGCCATGCCGTCGCTGAACAGGTGTGCCAGGCACCCGAGCAGATACTCAATGCCCGCGCCGACGACGATCTGCTCCGGCGTGCATTCCACACCGCGGTACACCGACAAATATTCCGCGATCTGTGTGCGCAGCGGGGCGTCGCCCTGCATTTCGCCGCGCTGTAAAAGCTCGGGCCGCTGGTAGAGCAGCTCCTTCTGGATGCGTCCCCAGCTGCGCGCCGGGAACAGCGCCGTGTCCACGCTGCCGGTGGACAGGTCGTAGACCGGCTGCGGCGCGGCGGGCGGCTGCGGTGCAGGTGCGGCGGGGGCGCGGCGGGCACGGCTGTGCAGCATACCGTAGGTCTTTTGCACATAAAAGCCGCTGCGGGGGCGCGGCTCGGCCAGACCCTCGGCGGCCAGCATCTGGTAGGCGGCGTCCACCGTGTTGACGCTGACGCCCTGCTGCGCAGCCATCGTGCGGCGGCCCGGCAGCGGCGTTCCGGGTGCGCGCTGGCCGGTGCGGATCTCATCCGCCAGGGCGGCGTACAGCTGCTCATACAGCGGCGTTTTTTGGTCGGCATCCAACTCTATCATGACAGTCCTCCATACTGGCCCCATAAAAAATTTAAAAACTGAGCATTTATTCAGAGCCAGAAATCAGTATAATAAAAACATACCTTCCCGGAAGGAAAATGTCAATAGAGGTGTACGAAACTATGTCTACCGCAACGATGTGGCTGCTGCTGTTCGTCGTAGCAGCCCTGGCACTGCTGATCGCAGCGCTGACTAAAACGAAATTCACTGTGCAGAAAATCAGCATCATCGGCATCATGGCCGCGCTGAGCTTTGTCGCGTATGAGTTCTTCCGCATCCCGAACGTCTTTGGCACGGGGTCCAGCTTCCATCTGGGCAACACCTTCACGGCGCTGACCGCCATGCTGCTGGACGGTGTGTCCGGCGGTCTGGCCGGTGCCATCGGCCTGGCGCTGGCCGACGTTGTCGCCGGTGACCCGGGCTACGCCATCACGACCTTTATTCTGAAATTCATCATCGGTCTGGTCTGCGGCGCGGTGTCCCACAAGGTCATCCACCTCAGGACCTTCCCCACCGGCAACAAGCTCAAGTACGTGGCCGCCGTCACGGCGTCGGCCTTCAGCGGCCTGCTGGTCAACGTGTTCACCGACCCGTTCATCGGCTACTTCCGCAACCTGTACATCTTTGGCCAGCCCGCGGAGTTCGTCTCCGTCGTGACCAAGATCGCCAGCGGTGTGACGCTGGTCAACTCCCTGCTCTCCACCGTCTGCGCCGTTGTCCTGTACATCGCCCTGCGCCCCGCCCTGGAGAAGGCACATCTGCTGCCGAAGGAGTGATTCTCCCAAAGCCTTCCCCCGAGGGGCTGCGCCCGCAGGCGCGTGTCGGAGCGCAACCGCCGTAGGCGGCTCTTAGCGCGTAGA
>ENA-UEYI01001702-UEYI01001702.1-human-gut-metagenome-genome-assembly--contig:-NODE-1702-length-17499-cov-9.763977_pt1 | contig 17499 bp, 14 predicted proteins | sample MGYA00242900_ERZ507916 | MGnify/ENA primary metagenome ERZ507916 (study PRJEB26167, sample SAMN06115521) | human gut metagenome | host: Homo sapiens | place: China:Chongqing | collected 2015-09-02...
GTTGGTAGAGCAAAGGACTGAAAATCCTTGTGTCCCCGGTTCGATTCCTGGTGGCACCACTTTGAAGAAAAGCAAAAAGTAGTAAAATCCTGATTTCCAAGCGAAATCGGGATTTTTTGTTTTTCCCCAACAGGCAAAAAACGGCAAAATATTACGGATCAACGTAAAAACCTGAGGGATTGGATTCTTATATTACGCATAAATTTTAGACAGTCTAAACAGAAAGAAAGCTCTATCCTTCACTCCCCTGAATTGTGAGCGAAAGTTCTTTATTTTGGCATTAAAAGACTCTGATGCAGCGTTTGTAGAACGTCTTTCAAAGTAGTTTATTATTTCAAGATAATGCGTCTGTATTGACCTTGCTACTCTTCCAAAGGCAAGAAAACCTGATTTATCCACCTCGTCATACCATCTGGCAAGCCTTGTCAAGGCTACATCCTTATGTCTGCACTGGTGATAAATCAATCCTAATCTCATGGAAAGATAGTATGCTTTCTCTATATCAGGGTACTCCCTGAACAGGATACCGGCACGGACACGCTGTGATTCGGTCCATAATGATTCTTTCTTATACAGAAGATATATGCTTCTAGCCAACAGCTGTTTCCTGGAATCTCCATTTTCAAATACCGGAGCATGATATATCTTTCCACATGCCTTGGCATGTGCTATCTGTATGGACTCTTCATCAAGTGCTTCCCAGCGGGCTTTAACTCTCATGTCCTGAACGGCTTCATAAGCGAGCTTCTGTACATGGAAACGGTCTGTAACACGACGGGCAGCAGGAAAACAGATACGGGCTATTTGCTCCATATTCGGAGCCATATCAAGTGTTATTTCTCTTACCTGAAAGCGCTTGCGTCTGGAAAGCTTCAGAAGGATGGATATAACAGTCTTTACGTCAGTGCCTTTTATGATGGCGATAATACTTCCAGCAGCTCCTCTTTTCTCCTTGTTTATCAATATGGTATATAATTCACCGCGCGAAAGACACACTTCGTCTATACCTACGTATGCTCCGATGTTTTTCTCAAACAGAATCCATTCTTCTGCGTGTGGGAGTTGGGGCCATTTCAAATATCCGCTCAGATGATTGCGATACTGTCTTTCAAAAAGATCACCGTCAATACCGAACAGAGTTCCCAAAAGCTTACAGCTGACAGGAAGCGTATCAATATAACTCTTTTAAAAAAGACGCAAATTCTTGCGTCATGCGGCTGCCTTGGGCAACCAGTTTCCAGTTACGGCTTACATAGCAGTCCTCATCCTTTAAAACCCATCGGCGGCGACGGATGTTTAGATATACCTTCTTTCCGCGGATTGGAAAGTCTTGTACGGTTATCGGATCATAAAAGCCCTTGCTCTCAACTTTGCTCTCAGAGTACTCTTTCGGAACTTCATTCTTCTCTTCAAGATAGATTGTTATTTCAGTACTGCTTTCCTTTACATCTGATATGTTGAAATAATCAAGAGTTCCTTCCGGGAGAAGGAGACGATAACCATTTGTTTCCATTATATTTTATTTTTATTCTTGTAGGCAAAGATAATATTTATTGAATTAACCCCTCAAGTTTTTACGTTGATCCAATATTACCGTTCGAGGTGGAGCAAAAGGTGGAGATAAAAGGTGGAGCAAAAATCTCCACCGAATTAGAGTCTTTCTCACTGATTTGCAATGTTTTGCGTATCAAGAAAACGTGGTCGGTTTCCTACTTTTGTCCAAACTAAAAACTGTAGGAAAAATGAAAAGAAGTTCATTCAATGTGCTTTTCTTCTTGAAGAAGACCAAGCTGCTGAAAAACGGAGAAGCATCCGTTTGTATGCGTATCACTGTAGATGGTACGCGAGTTGAAAACAACATCCGCAAAAGCATTGACCCGTCTCTCTGGAGTCAGGCTAAGGAATCCGCCAGAGGCAAAAGCCGCAAATCATGCGACCTGAATGCCTACATCGAAAATGCGAGAATCAAGTTACATCAGATTTTTTGTGAACTGGAAGAACAGAACCAGCCTATAACAGCGCGTCTGTTACAGGAAATATTTTTCGGACAGGACAAAGAACCGGAAGCGGTACGCACGCTCATCGGTACCATGCAGGAGCACAATGACCAATGCCGTGCCCTGGTCGGGAAAGACTACGCCCTGATTACCGTTCGCCGTTATGAAAGCTGCAAGCGCTATCTTGCCGAACTTATCAGACAGAAATACGGAAAGGATGATCTGCCGCTGGCGGAAGTCAACGGTGAGCTGGTACGTGCCTTTGAATTTTATCTGAAAACAGAAAAGGAATGTCAGCAAAATACCGTCATCCGTTATATGAAATGTCTGAAAAAAATTACCAATCTGGCACTGGCCAATGAATGGATATCCAAAGACCCGTTTATCGGTATCAAGTTCCACGAAAAAGAAGTAATCCGTGAGTTTCTTACTATGGATGAGCTACTGACCATCTACCACAAGGAATTTCCTCTGGAGCGAATCACCGTAGTCCGTGATGTTTTTATCTTCGCCGCGTTCACCGGTCTGGCTTTCATCGACGTGCAACAGCTTTCCCCTGAGCATATCGTAAAAGACAACAACGGAAACCTGTGGATCAGGAAGCCACGTCAGAAAACAAAGAACATGTGCAATATTCCGCTGCTGGATATTCCTTTGGAAATCCTGAGAAAATATGCAGATTATCCTGCCTGCAAAAAGAAAGGAGTATTGCTGCCTGTCCCCTGCAATCAGAAGATGAACAGCTACCTGAAAGAGATTGCCGACCTATGCCTGATAAAGAAGAACCTGACTACCCACACCGCCCGTCACTCATACGCCACATCTGTCTGTTTGGCCAATGGGGTAAGCATTGAGAATGTAGCCAAAATGCTCGGTCACTCCAATATCAAGATGACGCAGCACTATGCAAGGGTACTCGACAGTTCCATTCTGAAAGATATGAATAATGTAAGGGATGTACTTTCAAATTGTCTGTAGCTTATGAAAAGAGAAATTATCCATATAACGGAGGATGGCAGGATTGTTATTCCTGCTGTCCATCCTGATAAGATTCGTATGGACGAAGCCGAACTCGTCGGCTTGTTCAATGTGGTTGCACCGACCTTACGAGCAGCGAAAAGAAGAATATATAAACTTGAGATATTGCAACCATTCACCGCAGAACAACGTATTCCGTTAAAAGAGGGGTATCAGGTAGTCTATAACCTGGAAATGATATTTGCGCTTGCCTTTCAGATTAATACTTATCCGGCCCAACAATTACGTGAGTATATAATCAGTAGACTGTTCCAAACTGAAAAGTCAATGGTTATCTGCATGGTGAATGGTAACCATAAGTCATATCTAAAATGCTGATAAATATTGATTTCACTATTTCATGCGGATAATAAGCCGCAAAATTTGCGGTTAATTATCCGCAAAACCGTATATTTGCAGAAAACAGTGATGCCTATGTATATACATGAACATAAAGAATGGCCTTCTTTTTCGTGGAACAAGGAACTTGTCGGTGAGAAGCTGAACAAGGTAAACAAAGCTGTCGGTTATCTGATGGGACGCCTTAGTGTAATCGGTTTTAACGACAAGATGTCTGCCGTAGTTGAATCCATCTCTCATGACATCATTGCATCATCAGAAATTGAAGGAGTGGAATTGAACAATGAACAGGTACGTTCATCTGTAGCCCGCAAACTCGGAGTACAACTACCGAATCCGACCGAATCTTCACGATATATAGACGGAGTAGTGGAAATGGCACTTGATGCAACCGTCAATTTCAACAGTCCGCTTACCCATGAAAGACTCTTCGGCTGGCACAACTGCCTGTTTCCTACCGGATGGAGCGGTCCAACGAAAATAGATGTAGCCCGATACCGCAGTGGAGAGATGAAAGTTATTTCTGGAATGTTCGGTCGGGAAAAGATACATTATGTAGCGCCTGCTCCTGAAAGAATAGACGAAGAAATGAATCGGTTTCTGGACTGGTTCAATTCAGATGCACATAACGGCTATGTAAAATCGGCGATAGCCCATTTGTGGTTTGTATGCATCCATCCTTTCGATGACGGAAACGGACGAATCGGACGAGCCATTGCTGATATGGCACTTTCACAGGCCGAAAACTCAAAGATGCGTTTTTTCAGTATCTCACATCAGATAAACAAAGATAAAAAACAGTATTACGACATATTGGAGAAAACACAGAAGGGAGATTGCGAGATTACTGAATGGATCATCTGGTATCTTGACTGCCTGCTCCGTTCCGTCGAGCAATCCGACGAAACATTGTCGAAGGTTCTTAACAAGGCCATATTCTGGCAAACCCATGCCGAAACAGTCCTGTCCGAACGACAACGTGAAGTCTTGAATTTATATTTGGACGGTTATCCCGGCAAACTGACGGCCAAGAACTGGGCAAAACGTGTAAAGGTATCACCAGATACAGCAGCACGCGATATAAAAGATTTGGTGGAAAAAGGTGTGCTGGTTCCTCAGCAGGGGCGGGTTCGTGACGTATTCTACGGAATCCGGTGCAGTGACTCTATCCTTGTCATCCCCATGCCTGAAGATGTATAATTGTTCATCATACAAGCATAAAGGCTGTGTGACATCGGTTCATCAAAACCGGCACACAGCCTTTATGCCTATCTTTTATTTACCACTCATATATGCTTCCCGATAATTCTCCTGAAGCATTTTCTCTATGTCACTCTCCCGATAAAGGATTTTACCTCCCAACTGGTAATAGGATATTCTCCCTTCATTACGATAATCCTGAAGCGTGCGTCTGCTCAGTTTCAATTGCGCCGACACTTCCTTGTCGGTCAGATAGCGTTCACCGCCCAGCACGGGACGGTTCCCGACCGCCAGATTCTCAATCCCGACCAGCATACGGTCAAGGCTTCCCATGATACGGTGTACCCATTCTCTGCTGTCTGTTCTCAGTTCACTCATGTTATTATGGATTTAGTGGTTATTGTTTCTGCTATATATTACGGCCTCTGTAAAATGCCTCTTTTCTTCTGTCCTCAACTTTCTTGACGATACCCTGCACATCTTCCGGCTTATAGAATATCTTGTGATTGATTTGAGAAAAAGGCAGGGTACCGTTATCACGGAGTGTCTGCAGGGTACGGGGCGAGATGTTCAGATACCGGCACACGTCCTGATTGTCCATCCACTTGTGCAGCGTCCTATCGTTCTCCCGGTTGCAAATTTCCATGACCCGATGCTCAAAGTATTCAAACTTACGCACCAATTCCTCAAACAGTTGTTTTTCTATTCCTACAAATTCCATATCGTTTTCTTTTTTTGTTGATTGATGTTTATTCTTTTTTCGTTGTTTGCGACAAAGAAAAGCCATATATTCTGAAAGGCAATGGTTTCCGCTTAACTGGCAGCATGTGGCGCTGATTATCCTAGTTATGAGGCCACATTCATATCCTTTTCTGCAAATATCCCTATATTCAGGGACTCCATCCAATAACGATTTACAGAATAAAATATCTATGAACCTGATGCAATAAAGGTCCATAGCAATGGATAAGGAATGGTTTATTTCCATGTAACCTTACTTCATCACTTTTCCAAACCATTGATTAGATAAGGAAGCAAAGAAGTGTTCCTTCAATAATTCACAGACATGAATATTTACTACAGTACGACAATACGACATTAAGTCAGTAAATATCCAAGTCAATAAATCACTAACAGTTTGACTCCCTAGTTCATTGTTTCATCAAACAGGAAAAATACCGCATTCCACACCGATTGCCCTGCATACAAACTGCAACAGGCCACATTGTTGCCACATCCCGACCAACTGTTTGACTATTGGACACTTATATTCTTTTTTTGCCAGACAATTCATTCCGAGATATATCGGAACATGGTAAACTAAATGAGAAAATACATGATGAACAGAAACGGAAAAACAGGCCTGTCCCCTCCATAAGATGATACCGACAACGGTATTATTTCTCCCGGATTTATAAGGAGGATATTCAGAGATGCTCAAAATAGCGAGGCTCTGATTTTAAGTGGGGCAAGTTTGTGTTTCGGGCAGACCGAAACCGCTTGCTCCCACTACTGGACGCAGTGAGAGATTCATCCCGCTGGTCTAATCAGTACATTCATTTTATACAAAGTCAACAGATGGAAAAGAAACAGAATGCAGAAAGAAACAACAAGGGCGGCCGTCCTCCCAAGAGTACGACCGACAAATTAAAATACCGTGTTACCGTGAAACTGGCGACACCGGATTACTACACGTTGAAAAGCAGGGCAAGAAGCGCAGGCATATCGGCAAGCGAATACCTGAGGGAATGTTTCCGTAAGGGATATGTCCGGCAAAGACTTACAGCGGAACATTCCGACTATATCCGTAAACTATGCGGTATGGCGAACAATCTGAACCAGCTGGCTCATAAGGCAAATGCTGGAGGATTCGATACGGCAAAGCTGGAATGCCGTGTACAGGTGGCAAGAATCGAAGAACTGCTGAACCATATCCTGCTATGATTGCGAAGATTGTAAAGGGAAGCGGATTCCGTGAGGTTACCAGCTATATCATTGACAGTAAAAAGAATGCCAGGATTATCGCACATGCCGGCTTGTTTATTGAGGATGTTGCCACAATTACAAAGTCTTTCGAAGCACAGGCCGGCATGAATCCGAAAGTATCCAGACCGGTCGGACACATTGCACTGGGATTCTCCAAAGAGGATGAAAACAGGCTGACCAGCCGGATTATGGCAGAAATAGCTTTGGAATACATGGAACGGATGGGCATAAGGAACACACAGTTCTTTATAGCCAGACATTTCGACAAGGAGCATCCCCATATACATATTGCCTATAACCGGATAGACAATGATGGCAGGACCATATCCGACAAAAACGAGCGGTTACGGAGTGCACGCATCTGCAAGGAACTGACCTTGAAATATGGGCTACACATGGCCAAAGGTAAGGATCATGTCAAGACTGAACGTTTAAGGGAACCGGACAAGACAAAGTATGAACTTTACAGTCTGCTTAAAACGGAAGTCAGAAAGGCCGGGAACTGGAAGGAACTGATTGCCGGATTAAGCGAACAGGGAGTGGATGTACGGTTCAAATACAAGGGAAAATCCGATGAAGTACAGGGTGTCGTGTTCATCATGAACGGTTATTCCTTCAGCGGTTCCAAAATTGACAGACAGTTCAGCTATTCCAAGATAGATGCCGCGTTAAAGACACCTTCATATTCGGAAACAGAAAGACAGGTAGCTGTTCAGAGTGAAGCGGCATATCAACAGGAACCGCATGACTATGAATTATACAGCGGTTCTTTAGGTCTGTTCACACCGAACCCGCAACCGGAACAACCTGAAGGCTATCCGGACGATTATTTGAGAAAGAAGAAAAAGAAAAAACAACGTAAAATAAGATGGTAAAATATGGAAAAAGATAATGTATATGTTTTGTTTGAAGAAATCAAAAACAAGATTGAGATGGTAAACGGGAAGTTGGAACAGAAGGCCGGAACACCTACTGGCGGACAGGCAGAAGAAGTGATTCCGACATGCGTAAGGCATATTCACAAGCATTGTTTTGACATCAGGTCAAGCAAAGTATTTTTTCTTTTGGTCGGAATGGGCGTGGTATGCAGCCTGTCCTTATGGGGAAATATCAGACTTTGGCAGTCCAACCGGCAATATGCAGACGACGCTCTGAAGTTCCGCGCCATCCGTTCCTGGAGCGGATGTACTCCGGGAGATATTCTCTGGTTGAACAAGGTTTTTGACATCCATCGTGACGAGAAGGCCATCGAATGGATCAGAGAACAGGCCGATGGGTACGAAAACGAACTGAAAGCTGTTTCCGACAGCTTGATGCAGGAGAAACTTAAGTTACAGGTAGAATCTGAATCCGATTGATATGGCCAGTGTTAAAGTGAAATTCAGACCTTCCACCATAGAAGGAAAGGAAGGCACCATCTATTATCAGATTATCCAGAACCGTGTAATCCGTCAGTTAAAGACGGATTACCGGATATTTACGGATGAATGGGACGAGACTGAAAACTGTATCATTGTCGGTAGTTCGGAACGAAGCAATCTGCTTCTATCCTTGCAGGAACGCATGGAATGGGACCTGAAGCGGCTGGACATGATCGTCCGCCAACTAGAAAATCGAAAAGGGACATATACAGCAGATGATATTGTCGCTTCTTTTCAAAGCAATACAGAGGGACAGTCGCTTTTCAACTTCATGCAAGGCATCATAGCCCGTCTCAAACAGATGGGCAAGATACGCACAGCTGAAAATTATTCCTGCACTCTGAAAAGTTTCATGCAGTTCAGAGGGGACAGGGATGTTCTGCTGTCCGAAATCGATTCGGACCTGATGCAGCTTTATGAAGCCTACCTTCATGGAAAAGGTGCCGTACGGAATACCAGTTCATTCTATATGCGTATCCTTCGGGCGGTATATAACCGTGCTCTGGAAAAGGGACTGATGGAACAGCGCAATCCTTTCAGGCATGTCTATACGGGAGTGGACAAGACCGTCAAGCGTGCCGTTCCCTTATCAGCCATCAAGCGTATGAAGAATCTGGATTTGTCCTTACAGCCTAATCTGGAATTTGCAAGGGACATGTTCCTGTTCAGCTTCTATACCCGTGGCATGTCGTTCATAGATATGGCTCACCTAAAAAAGAAAGATCTTCAGAACGGGTTTTTATCGTATCGCAGACGAAAGACTGGGCAGCAGCTGGTTATCAGGTGGGAAAAATGTATGCAGGAGATTGTCGGCAAATACCTGGAAGACAGCCTCAGTCCTTATCTTTTGCCGGTATTAAAATATCCTTTTAAGGATACGTACAAGCATTACAGGAATGTCATGTCCGGAATAAACCGAAACCTGAAAGAAATAGCCAGACTGGCCGATATATCCGTTCCTCTTAGCATGTACTGTGCCCGTCATTCATGGGCAAGCGCAGCCAAAGGCAAGAACATTCCGATTTCAGTTATCAGTGAAGGAATGGGACATGATTCCGAGGCAACCACACAAATTTATCTGGCCTCATTGGATAACTCCGTAGTGGACAAAGCCAACGCACAAATTCTGAAAAGTCTGTAGGATTGGAGAACGTTTAGCAAAAGCATTCATTTCTTAGACAGAGGGACTCACTCTTGCACAAAGTTATACATTTTATTGAAAATCCTGCAATTCCGGCCGTTGGATTTTCATCCGGAAGTCATTGAATTTCAATTGTAGTTTAGCAATCCTACATATAATTCATCAGCAAATCAGCCTTATAGCCTGAAATCTCCCTCTGTCTAAGAAAGACGCAGACACCGGGACTTTCTCATCCCCTTTACGCACAGAAAGAAGATGGAGAGAACGACCGGAGAAGCCGACATACAGGAGAACAAGCTGAAAGAACTTTCACCCGACTTGCTGAATACCTTGCTCAAAGATCATACAACGAGTAAGGAAGGAAAACAGTGTAACATATTCTGGGCTACTTCCGATTATGAACCGCTAGGCAGAGGTTATGAATACGGATCGCAGATTCTTCCGGAGCTGATAACCGGAGAGAACGGTCATGTGGTCATGCCCCGTGTCCTGAAACACAGGGATACCCAAAGCACACGTTCCCGGGAAATGGCGGAGGTATTTACTCCGTCCTGGATATGTAATGCCCAGAACAACCTTATCGATGAAGCCTGGTTTGGCAGAAAGGATGTATTCAACCATGAAGTGACATCTAAAGAGGGTACACATTCATGGGAAATCAATCCTAATAAGATTGCTTTTCCTGAAGGCAGGACATGGAAAGACTATGTACGGGAAAACCGCTTGGAAATCACCTGTGGAGAAGCTCCTTATCTGGTAAGTAGGTATGATACGACTACCGGAACATTCATTCCCGTGGAGAAACGTATCGGTCTGCTTGACCGTAAGCTCCGTATTGTCAGTGAGAATACTGCTACAACGCGTGAATGGCTGGAGGCAGCCAAGGATGCTTACAGAAGCATCTATGCCTATGAATGGCAGGGTGACAGTCTTCTTCTTGCCCGTGAAGCCCTTCTCTTATCCTTCATCGAATATTACCGGAACAAGTTCGGTAAAGATCCACAAATTAAATCCATCAACCATATAGCCTATATCATCTCTTGGAATGTATGGCAGATGGACGGACTGAAAGGTGTTGTTCCGGACAGTTGCGGAGAACGTGTGCGGACGGAACCGAGCCTGTTCGGTACGATTGAAAGACGGGAACCGTGCGAGGGCTGTCTGAAAAATGACCTGACCAAGCACAACGGAATTTACTGCATTATCAAGGACTGGCGGGCTACAGACAAGGCAACAGGCAAAAAGGGGAAACGAATCCGATTTATCGACCTCATAAATGAAGAAGCATGAAATTCACATCGTCCCTGAAACTAAAACTGATCTATGTGTTCCGTATCAATGATGCGGCACACCGTGGATGCCTGAAGATTGGCGAGGCAACCTGTGAGGATGAAAATGTGTTCGGCCTGTCTCCCAACAGCAAGGTGCTCAATGAAGCGGCAAGAAAGCGTATCAACCAATACACACAGACGGCAGGCATCGCATACGATCTGCTATATACGGAACTGACTGTTTACAACCGTGGCGGACTCCGTTCGTTCAACGACAAGGAAGTACATAATGTCCTGGAACGCTCCGGTATCAAAAAGAAAGTCTTCGATACAGTCAACAAGGCCAATGAATGGTTCATCACCGATCTGGAAACCGTCAAGCGTGCCATTGCGGCTGTCAAGGCAGGCCGGAGTTCCCTTTCATCAGCGGAAGTTACCCGTGAATATTCCCCAATTGTATTCCGCCCGGAACAGCAGGAAGCCATCAGCAAGACCAAGAAGCAGTTTAAGAAAGGCAACCAGATGCTCTGGAACGCAAAGATGCGTTTCGGAAAGACCCTTTCTGCCCTGCAGGTTGTCAAGGACATGGTGTTTCAGCGTACCCTGATTCTGACCCATCGCCCTGTGGTAGATGCCGGATGGTTTGAGGATTTCGGTAAGATATTTTACGACCGCAAGGATTTTGCATACGGTTCCAAGAATAACGGGGAAAGTTTTGGCAGTCTTGAATGGCGGGCAGAAAGCCACGGATTGCATTATGTCTATTTTGCATCCATGCAGGATTTGCGTGGTTCTGAACTTGTAGGTGGTAATTTCGACAAAAATAACGAAGTGTTTGCTACCGATTGGGACCTGATTATCGTGGATGAAGCGCACGAAGGCACCCAGACCGAACTGGGTAAAGCGGTTATGGGAGAGCTGGTCAAGGAACAGACCAAAGTATTGCGCCTGTCAGGTACTCCATTCAATCTGCTGGATGATTTCAAGGAGGATGAAATCTATACATGGGACTATGTGATGGAACAGCGGGCCAAGGTGAGCTGGGACGAACTCCATTTTGGCGATCCCAATCCGTATGCCTCACTGCCTACACTCAATATCTTTACCTACGATTTGGGACGGCTGCTTCATGAATTTATAGATGAAGATGTCGCCTTTAACTTCAGGGAATTTTTCCGGGTCAATGAATCCGGCAGTTTCTGTCATGAAAAAGATGTGCGGGCTTTTCTGAATCTTCTTACCAAGGAGGACAAGGACAGTCTTTATCCATATGCCAACGAGGAATATCGAAATATTTTCCGCCATACCCTCTGGATGGTGCCCGGCGTGAAGGAAGCACGGGCACTGAGTGCCATGCTCCAGACACATCCGGTGTTCCAGCATTTCAAGGTGGTCAATGTAGCCGGTGACGGTGATCAGGACGAAGAGAGTCGCGATGCTCTGGAAGCCGTGGAACAGGCTATCGGAAAAGATCCGGATGCCACACGGACCATTACTCTTTCTTGCGGACGGTTGACGACCGGAGTAAGTGTAAAGGCATGGACTGCCGTATTCATGCTGTCCGGTTCCTATAATACAGCCGCATCCAGTTATATGCAGACCATCTTCCGCGTACAGACACCTGCCACCATCAATGGACGGATAAAGGAGCAGTGCTATGTTTTTGATTTTGCTCCTGACCGTACCCTGAAAGTGATTGCCGAAACAGCCAAAATATCGTCCAAAGCCGGAAAAACTTCACAAAGCGACCGTAAAGCTATGGGTGAGTTTATCAATTTCTGTCCCATCATATCCATAGAGGGCTCACAGATGAACCGCTTTGATGTACCCCGTATGTTGGAACAGTTGAAACGGGTATATGTGGAACGTGTCGTCCGTAACGGGTTTGAAGACAACAGTCTGTATAACGATGAGCTGATGAAACTGGATGATCTGGAACTACAGGAATTCGATGACCTGAAAAAGATTATCGGCCAGACCAAAGCTATGCCCAAGACCAACCAGGTGGACATCAACAGTCAAGGCCTGAACAATGAGGAATACGAGGAAAAGGAGAAGCTGGAGAAGAAACCCAAGAAGGAACTTACGGAGGAAGAACGGAAACGGCTGGAAGAACTGAAAAAGAAGACCAAGAACAGGGAAGCGGCCATTTCCATACTCCGTGGCATATCCATCCGTATGCCCCTGTTGATTTATGGTGCGGAACTGAGTGATGAGAATCAGGAAATCACGATTGATAATTTTGCCTCACTCATTGACCCACAGTCATGGGAAGAGTTCATGCCAAAGGGAGTGACCAAGCAGAAATTCAACAGCTTCAAAAAATACTACGACCCGGAAATATTCTGTGCCGCTGGAAAACGAATCCGTGCGATGGCCCGTGCTGCGGACAAACTGAGTATTGAGGAACGAATCGAACGAATTACGGACATCTTCAGTACTTTCCGTAATCCGGACAAGGAAACGGTGCTTACTCCGTGGCGCGTGGTAAACATGCACCTCGGTGACTGTCTTGGAGGATATAACTTCTATGACACGGAGTATCAGAATGTAATTTCTGAACCATGGTTTATAGATAAAGGAGAGGTTACCGCAGAAGTTTTCTCCCCTGAATCCCGTATTCTGGAAATCAATTCCAAATCCGGACTTTATCCGCTTTATATGGCATACGGCATTTACCGGGCAAGGGTAAGGGCTTCTCTTTTTTCTGTAGAAACAGTAGAGGAGCAGCAAGCTGTATGGAACAAGGTAATAGCGGAGAACATCTTTGTTATCTGCAAGACACCGATGGCAAAGAGTATTACTAAACGTACTCTTGCTGGATTCCGAAAAGCAAAGACAAATATGTGGGCTCCGGAAGATCTTGTCAACAAGGTAAAGAATCAATCAGAATTATTCATTAAAAAAGTACATGACTTAATAGGCAAAGACATGAAGATTAATGCTATAGTCGGTAATCCTCCATACCAAATCAATGATGGAAGTGGTGCATCTGACGATGCTGCAAATCCTATATACCAAATATTTGTACGGATAGCAAAACAGATCAGACCTGAATACTTTTCCCTGATTATGCCTTCAAAATGGATGATTGGAGGAAAAGCTGTTCTCAAACCATTCAGAAAAGAAATGATGGAAGATAAACATATTGCATCCATTTATGATTATGAGGACTCTGGAGAATGCTTTAACGGGCAGCATATAGATGGTGGAATCTGTTATTTTCTTTGGAGTAGGAAACATGATGGGCTTATAAATTATATTTACAAACCTACTAATGAAAAATCTTTTTGTTCTATAAGACCGTTATCGGATGGCAATTCTGATATAATTATTAGGGATAATAGACGACAAAGCATTATTGATAAAGTTTCTAAACTTCAATCATTTAGTCAGATAGTTTCAGCACGTAAGCCATTTGGTATTAACACAGACATATTCAATAATAAATCAAATTACCCAGAATACAAACTCAATGACAAACCTTATAAAAATTCGGTTTTATTATGGGGCGTTTATGGTATTAAAGGTGGCGCAAAGCGTATTACCGGGTATATTGATTCCAATGCAATAAAAAAGAACAAACAATGGATAAATAAATATAAATTATTCATATCTAAAGCTTATTCAGCAGATGCTATTGTTCCTCCAGAGATGATAGTGGCACCTCCTGGAGTTGTGTGTAGCGAAACCTTTCTTGTTATAGGCCCTTTTGATAATCAAGAAGAATTGATAAATTGTAAAAAATATATGGAAACTGATTTTTTTAGAATATTATTATTCTTTGGTAGAGGAACAATGCAAGTATCTCAGGAAGTATTTAGATTTATTCCTGTACAAGTTTTTTTAGATAATAGCGATATTAAGTGGAGTAATAATCTTAGTGATATTAATCTCCAATTGTATGCAAAATATCGTTTTACGGATGAAGAAATAAAATTTATTAATAAAATAATAAGACCTGTATAAAAACTACTTGATTGAAGATTTATTATAAAAAATCAATATATAATCCAGAAAAGGGAAATTATTTACCGAACAAAAGAATAAAATAGGAATCTAATACTGAATATTTTGCTATCTTTGAATTGCTAGTCTATAATCAATATGGATTCAGAATTCTATTATTAATCTTTATTTGCATTAGTATGGGAACAAAAGATGATATACTTACTGAACTTAAACACAAAGAGAAAAGTGTAAGCGATTTAATTAGATTTCTAAATATTAGATGTGATGATACCCCCAATTATTCATTATTATTAGGAGCAGGTTGTTCCATTACCTCAGGAATAAAATCAGGAGGGCAACTTATAAATGAATGGAAAAAAGAAATAGCTATTTCTAATAATATACCTGAAGATTCAGACGAATTTAATAAGTTTTTTGAATCTCAGGATTGGTATGATGACAGAAATCCCTACTCATCACTATTTGAAAGACGATATGACTTACAACGTCAACGAAGATCTTTTGTAGAAAATGAAGTGGCAAATAAAAATCCCTCTATAGGATATGCTTATTTAGTAAAACTCATAGAACAAAATTATTTTAATGCAGTTTTCACAACTAATTTCGATGATTTATTAAATGAAGCTTTTTATCGTTTTTCTAATGTTAGACCTGTTGTATGTGCACATGATTCAGCAATATCCAGTATAACAATAACATCTAAACGTCCTAAAATTATAAAGCTTCATGGTGATTATTTATTTGAAGATATTAAAAGTACTTTAAGAGAAACGGAGTCCTTAGAAGGGAACATGAAAAATAAGTTCATAGAATTTTCTAAAGACTATGGACTAATCGTTGTCGGATATGCTGGAAATGATAGATCCATAATGGATATTTTATCGTACTTATTAAAAAAAGAAGAATTCTTCAAGAATGGAATCTATTGGTGTATTAGAAAAGGGGATAAGAATATTTCTGATGAATTGAAGAAATTATTATGGAAGGATAGAGTCTATTTCATACAAATTGATGGATTTGACGAGTTTATGGCTGAACTCAACAAGGAACTTAATAATGGAGCTTTGCCAATCGACAATGCTCTTCTAAGTAGTGAACATCAAATAAATTTAATAAAAAGTTTAACCTCTAATGAATATGTCAAAAAATCAGCTTCTCCAATAATTCAAGAAGATGCTAAAAGATTAAAAAAAATGGTCAGCCATAACTTTTTTGAAGATTTCGTTAAACACTTTGATTTTAAAAGGAATAAAGCAGATGAAACTTCTTATAGAAATCACTTATTTGAATTAAATCAAGAAGAGAAGAATATCTTAAATAAAATAAAAATCTCATTAATGGAAGATGAGATAGATAAGGCATTAACTATAATAGAAGAGCAAAATATTGAAAAAATAGAAAATCAAATTTTCAAAACTGAGTTATTAGAAATGAAATTATCTGCAATTCATAGTAAAGGATTTGAAAATCAAGATATTTACAAAGAAACTATAGACAAACTTATAGAACTCAATCCTAAAAAAAATGTATATTACTATGACGCAGTAAATTCATTTAATGATATCGATAATAAATTATTGTATATTGATAAAGCCTTGATTTACTACCCTAATGATGACGATTTATACAGATTAAAGGGTAATTTTATGAGCGATTACTACAAAACACTTTTAAATAAGGAAATTTCTAAAATTTCAACTGATGACATATCAAATGCATATATAAAAAGCATAAACTTAGATGGTAGCATATTTAATACCTCATGGGTAAGTTTATGTAAATGGTATAGCTATTTATACACTAATAATACAGAAAGAAAGAAAGAAAAAATATCTGAACTACTAAAAAGATACAAACCGCAAAATAAATATAACCCCAATTATCTAAACGCTGCATATTTTTTTAAAGAATATATAGATGATGATATAAATACTCTATTATCTGAGGGATATGATTTTGCTAAACAATCAGATAACCCTTCTTGGGCAGAAAAATCTTTACTTATTTTAATCCAATCTTTTCTGGATAAAAATAAAGATTTTGAAAAGACCAAAAAATACTTTGATGAATTTGAAAATTTATACAGTCCTTCTTATACATATTTTTTAGAGAAAGCTAAAATATTATCATCTCGATTTGACCGTATAGATGAAGCCATTAAGATTTTAGAAGGTATAGAATATGAATCATCTACAAAAGATAGACTATTAATGAGATTGTACTTAATAAAAAAGCGAGATGAAGATGCTAAGAAAATAGTAAATAATAAGGTCCCTAGTTCAGATTTACTTTACGAGTTTTATTGTGAATCAAACCAATATGATAAGGCTTGCGATTTCATAAAAAAATATTGGCAAAACAACAATATTGAAATAGACGATTTTATTGCTTATTCATTTGCCATGCTAAAATTAGGAAAATACGAAGAAGTTTACGCAGAATTAAAGAAATATTATGATTGCCCAACTACTTGTTTACCAGCAATAGCTATTAATTATTTCATAGCAGAATCCAAAAGTAAAGGGACTAAACCAGATGAAAGGAAAATTAATAATAAAATCTTAGAAAAAAAAGGGATGTATGATAATGACGTAATTGCAGCGGCATATGCATTAATTAATAACAAGAAAGAAGCATTCGACTATCTCAGAAAAGCAATTACTGAGGATACTTTATTGAAATATTCTGTTAGAGATTGGCCTGCTTTTGAACAATATTTTGACGATCCTCAATTTAAGAAGATTGTAGGATTGACTAATTGATCTATAAAATAATATTGTTATCTTTGTCATCGGAAACCTCCACGTAACCTTATGCAAAATACAGCAAGCCTCAGGTGGAGCAATAGCGGGAGATTACTTCTTTAGCTAAAAGATATATCAAAGATATTCAGCCACTTATCGTTAGATTACGATTCCTGGTGGCACCACTTTTACAAAACGAAAAATCATGAAAACCGCTGAAATACAGTTGTTTCAGCGGTTTTTTCTTTATGTACTCTCCGCAAAAATATGCAATTTGGTGCAATAAAAAATTGCTGATTCGGTGGCTTTTTTTGTAAGCATCCGATAAAGTACACATTGTAAAGCCATCCACTCTTCCGTTACTTTGCCAATAAAAAGACCATGAAACGA
>ENA-UEYI01001707-UEYI01001707.1-human-gut-metagenome-genome-assembly--contig:-NODE-1707-length-17464-cov-6.908035_pt1 | contig 17464 bp, 15 predicted proteins | sample MGYA00242900_ERZ507916 | MGnify/ENA primary metagenome ERZ507916 (study PRJEB26167, sample SAMN06115521) | human gut metagenome | host: Homo sapiens | place: China:Chongqing | collected 2015-09-02...
ACGGTATCGTGGGTGACCTGTTCAAGGTCGTTCCCGAGCTGATTGAGTCCATCAAGGCCCAGAAGGCCGCTAAGTAATCTCACTTTCCATAGCGCTGCCTGCCATGTCGGCCCCGGGATGCACAGCCCCGGAGCCGGCACGGGCAAGAATTTTATCGATTAGGAGGCTAATTATGGACGTTTATGAAAACCTGAAAAAGGCAGGTATTGAGCTGCCGGAGAAGCTGGCCGCCGCAGGACTGTATAAGCCTGTGAATCAGGTCGGCAACCTGCTGTTCGTATCCGGACAGGGCAGCATGGATAAGGGCGTGCATCTCGCGGGCCGCGTGGGCGTGGATGTGTCTGCAGAGCAGGCGCAGTATGCCGCCCGGGTGTGTGCCATCAACACCCTGGCAGCGCTGGAGGCGTATCTCGGAGACCTGAACCGCATTAAGAGGTGCGTAAAAATCCTGGCGTTTGTGGCCGGGGCCGATGATTTTACCGGACAGGCACAGGTGGTAAACGGCGCCTCTCAGGTATTTATCGATGCCTTCGGCGAGGAGGGACGCCACGCACGCTCGGCTATCGGCACCAATAGTCTGCCCCTGGGGCTGACGGTGGAGGTCGAGTCCATTTTTGAGATCAACGAGGATTGATGGGGGAGGGGGACAACACTATGTTAGGCCAAGATCTTTCCCCTGTTCAGATATCTGATTTCTTTGCGGCGGAGCGCCGACTCAGGCAATCCTTCCCGCCGTCTCCGCTGCTGAGCATGGCACCGCTGGACCAGCAGCTGGGGGCGCCTGTATATTTGAAGGCGGAGAGCCTGCTGCCCTCCGGTGCCTACAAGATCCGCGGCGCGACCAATAAAATCATGGCTCTGTCTCAGGAGGTGGGTGCCTCCCTGCGAATCATCACCGCCTCCTCCGGCAACCACGGCATGGCCTGTGCCCTGTCTGCCAAGCGCCTGGGCATCCCCGCTACCATTGTTGTGCCGGAGCCTACGCCTGAAATCAAGAAGAGCAGCATCCGTGCTATGGGTGCCGACCTGCTGGAGATCGGCGCCACCTATGACGAGACCTTCGCCGCCACGGTGGCACTGGCAGAGGAGAAACGGATGTACTATGTGCATCCCACATCCGACCGATATACGGTGGCCGGTCAGGGCACCATCTCCCTGGAGCTGCTGCGGCAGCTGCCCGATGTGGACCAAATCGTGGTGCCCATTGGCGGCGGCGGGCTTATCACCGGTATATCCTACGCCATGAAGCATCTGAAGCCCGGTGTGCGCATCGTCGGCGTGATGCCGGAGGGCTCCGCCGTCTACGCGGCATCCCGGGCGGCCGGGAAGCTGGTGACGCTGGACTCCTGCGCCTCCATTGCCGACGCGGTGGTGCGCAAGACCGGCGAACCGTATCTCTATCCCTATATCGAGGAATATGTGGATGACATCGTGACCGTCAGCGAGGACGAGCTGCGCAAGGCTATCAAGCTGGCCTGCCTGTATGCCAAGCTGACGTTGGAGGGGGCGGCCTCGCTGGCGTTGGCTGCTGTGACCTCCGGTAAATGCGCCTTAACAGAGCAAACCGTTCTGCTCTGCTCCGGCGGCAATATTGACGGCTCTGTCCTGCTCGCTTGCCTACAGGGCTGATGGGGCTGAAGCACATTTCCCGCCGGGACATTGATTCCAACCCTCTGTATTATAGAGGGACTTCCGGCCGCCATGTATACGATTTCTCTTCCTTACCTTTGTTTCTTTGCAGCTATTACGGCAGGAGAAGCGGCGGGATCCGAATGTGCGAACAGCACCCGAAAGGGCCTGCTGCAAAGTGGGCCCAACAAGAGCGCTGGGGCGAAAGGCCGAATAGAGCCTTTTGCCCCAGCACTTATTTGTATAAAGAGGGTGTTCTGCCGCATATCCTCCTGAGCAGCTCGCGGGATTTGCTCTCCCCACAAAGTCCCTTGCACAAGTTGCTTCGCCCCGCTGCGATCATGAAGAAAAAAGACGAGTAAGCAATCAGCTTACCCGTCTTTTATCAAAGCGTTATTTTGCAGCGCTGCCTTTCTGCTTTATGCGGCTGGACTCACCGGCCAAAGCGGCGCAGGAGCTTCTTCATCGGGCCGCCGAACAGATCCCGCTCAAATCTGTCCAGACCGAACAGCCACATGCTGGCACCGTACAGAGGTACAAATACGCACAGGATCAACGCAATCTGCCCATAGCCGGCGGGACGCAGAAACACAGCAATCAAAATGGCCGCGATGCCCGGAGCGATCATAGCCGGAACCAGGTGCCGGATGCGCAGCCAAAACCGGGGAATGTCCAGCCCCACCCGGCGGCGATAGTAGCGGTTCATAATGAGCATGCCTGCACCGGTGGCGATGGCCGTGCCGATGGCTGCGCCAAGGACGCCCCATTCCATGCACAGGGGGATGCTGAGGACGATGTTGGCCAAGGCAATGATGAGGTACACCAGAGAGCTGAACCGGTGCATATTCTTAGCACGGAGAATTTCATACCCCAGCATCTGAATGTTGGCCCAAAGGGTGGCCCCAAACAGCAGCAGCGTCACGGCATAGTCCACCTCAAACTTGGCATCGCCGCCCCACAGCACGACAAAGGTCCGGCCCACCGCCACGAAGCCCCAAAAGATGCCGCCCAGCAGGATAAACTGCAGCCGCCCCACCCGGATGAAGAGCTTATCCAGCTCCCAAATGGGCTGGTTTTCTGCTACAATGCGGTTGACCCGGGGGATGAGGAGATTGGAAATGGCCGTGGCAAAGGATTGATAGTATACATTCAGCTGGGCCGCCACGGTGTAGACGGTCACGGCGGTGGTACCGTGGATCCAGGCCAGCAGTAGCCGGTCGATGCTCCAGTTGAGATTATCCACCACGATGCCGATGAATACAAAGGTGGTGAAGCCCACCATTTCCCGCATAAGCTTGAAGTCATAATGGCGGAAGGAGAAGGGCATCTTCAGCTTTGTCAGGCAGAAAATGACATTCAGCAGACCGCTGACCACCGTGAAGATCAGCGACAACACCGTCAGCGTGACGCTGCGGTAGCCCAAAATCAGCAGGGGGATCATGATGAGGGGGTTGAGCACCTGCCGGCCCAGAGCCACCACCTTTTGGAAGATGTACTCCTCATTGATGGTCACATGTGACTCAAAGACGCTGATGGGAAAGGACAAGGCGGCGTTGACGGTCATGATACGCAGGAGCTTTTCACCCAGAGCGATCTCCTCCGCCGTCAGCTTCTTGCCGAAAATGATCTCCCCGTGGCCTGCCAGCAGGAAGCCGATGGCCAGCACCAGAGCACCCAGCACCACATAGGTGGTGAAAAACATGCCGTTGAGCTTGGCCATGCCGGGCTTGTCATCCGCTGACTTGGCCCGGGAATAATAGCGGATGTAGGCGCTGCCCAGGCCGAAGCTCAGAAGATTCAAATAGGAGATAATGGGCAGGACGGTCTGATAAACGCCGAACTCGCTGTCGCCCAGCCGCTGGATCATAATGGGCGTATACACCAGGGAAATGACGGTGCTCAGACCCATGGATAGGTAGGACAGAACTGCGCCGATCTTGATCTGTCTGTCTTGCAAGCTGCGCCCACCCCTTTCTTTTTTGGATGGCATAATTCTACAAATACTTATTTTACCGCACCTTTTGTAAACTGTAAACCCATTTTAAGGAAATGGATGGGAAAATGTGGGTAGTCCGCAAGTTGACAGGATTGGAGAAAGTGAGTAAAATAGCCGTATGATTTTATGTGCGAGGTATGGGAAGCTATGAATCTTCGTTTTTTGTTTGCTATGGCGGTGAGCAAGTGCGTATATTATGGGATGCGTCTGCTGGGCCGGCAGGCATCGTATTTGCCGGGCTGGTTTGCCGTGAAGCTGTGCCCGGACTATCTGCGGCACATCCGCAAGGCCGAAACGGTCATCTGCGTCACCGGCACCGACGGCAAGACCACCACGGCAAACCTTCTCAGCGATCTGCTTGCGGCCACCGGGCGCGCCGTGGCCAACAACCGCATTGGCAGCAACACCGAATTCGGCATTGCTACGGCCATGACTTGCTCTGTGACCCTCTCCAATCGCTGCCGAGTGGATGCGGTGGTGCTGGAGGTGGATGAGCACTATGCCCGCATTGTCTGCCCCAAGGTGCGCAGCGACTATATTGTTATCACCAATGTGCTTCGGGACTCCCTGCAGCGCAATGCTCATCCGGAGTATGTGGCCGGGAAGCTGGCGCAGATCGATTGTCCCCATGCCAAGCTGATCCTCAATGCCGACGAGCTGTGCTCGGCCCTGCTGCTGCCGGAGAATCCCCGGGTGTATTACGCCATCGCCCGGCAGGAGGGAGACGGCGTGACCCCGCCCAACCGGGTCAACGATTGCCCCGATTGCCCTCGCTGCGGCGCAGCCCTGCGCTATGACTATGTGCGCTACGCCCATGTGGGCCATGTCCACTGCGAGAAGTGCGGCCTTGCCTCCCCGGCAGCGGAGTGGCTGGCCATGGCGCTGGATGGTGAGCACCATCGGCTGACCCTGCGGCATGGGGAGGAGACATATACACTGCCCATGCTCCATGACAGCGTATTCAATATTTATAACGAGCTGGCCGCTGTGGCGGTGCTCAGCGAAATGGGACTATCTATGGATGAGATATGCGCCGCCCTGGAGGCTACACCCCTCACCAAGACCCGGCTGGACCAGATTCAGGTGAAGGGTGTGGCTGTGGTGAGCATGATGGCCAAGAGCAATAACTCCCTGCCGGTTTCCATGGTCTTTGACTACATCCGCAGAAAGCCCGGGAAAAAGGCGGTGATCCTGGCTCTGGACGACCTGGATGAGAGCAAGTCCTCCGAGCGCATCGGCTGGATCTATGACACGGACTATGAGTTCTTAAACGATGAAAGCATCGTGCAGATCCTGGCCACCGGCGTGCGCTGCTGGGACCATCAGGTGCGCCTGCTGCTGGCGGGGGTGCCCCGGGAGAAGCTGGTGTGCAAGCAGGACGAGCTGGCGGCCATTGAGCAGCTGCACTGTAAGGACCTGGAGAGCGTATATCTGCTCCACGACATGTCCAGCTACAGCCGGTCGGTGACGGCCATGGAGAAGATCCGCAAGGTATTGGAGGGTGCGCTATGACCATAGAATTTCTGTATCCCGAGCTGTGCAATCTCTACGGCGACCGGGGCAACATGGACTATCTGCGCCGCTGCCTGCCGGCGGATACCCGCCAGACGTATATGGGGGACGAGCCTTGGTTCGTGCAGCATGAGGTGGATTTGATTTATATGTGCTCCATGACGGAGCGCAGCCAGGAGCGTATGATTCAGGCGCTGACACCCTACCGGGAGCGCCTGAAGGACCTGATGGCCGGGGGAACGCATTTCCTTCTTACAGGCAACGCCATGGAGGTGTTCGGCAAGACCATCCGGGATGGGGAAAAGACCATCTCGGGCCTGGGCCTGCTGGATCTGACAGCCCGGCGCATCCTGCCCCGGCGGGCCAATTCCCTGTTTTTGGGCGGCTTTGAGGGCACGAAGATCGTGGGCTACACCAGCCGCTTCAGCCATATGGAGAGTTCGCTGCCGCCGCTGTTCACCGTGGAAAAGGGCCTGGGCCGCAGCGAGAGCGCAGCGGTGGAGGGGATCCGCTCCGGCGGCGTGCTGGGCACCTATCTGCTGGGGCCGCTGCTGGTGCTGAATCCGGATTTTACCCGGTGGCTTTTGGATGATCTGGGCGCCAAGGATGCACCCCTGGCCTTTGAGACGGAAGTGCGCCAGGCGTACAGGATGCGGCTGGAGCAGTTTCAGGGGAATATAGAAGTGTAATTTAAAATCAAGGCCTCCGGCGCAGCCGGAGGCCTTGATTTTTCTGCCATCACTCCACCATGGCCACGGCGCGGCAGGAGCAGCCGTCGGAGTTTTCGAATTTCAACGGTAAAGCAGCAAAGAGGAAAGATTTGCCCAGCAGCTGGTCTAAATTCTTCAGGTTCTCCGTGTTCACAAGGCCTGCGCCCAGGAGCGTTATGTGATTGGGAAAATCTATGCTGTCGCAGGGGTCGATGGAGATGCAATCCTCGCCGATGCCCTTGAGAGGGAGCTCTGCCACAAAGGCCGCCGCCTCCTGTGTTAGACAAGGGAAGGCCTCGTAGTAATCCGCCCGGCCCCAGCGCTTATCCCAGCCGGTGCAAAAGAGGAGGAAATCCGCTTGGCGGATCTCGCTCTCGTGGGCCTGGAGCAGGGAGAGGGGAATTTCTGTCAGCCCCCGGCAATCCAGCACAAAGCCGGGGCCTACGAAGGTCTCCGCCGGGAAAGCATCCAGGGTGCGGCCGAGCTCTATCATGTGGGCCGGAGCATCCATGTGGGTGCCGGTGTGAGAATACATATGCAAAATGGTCTCTCGGTAGCCTGCGTCCCGGATGGTGCAGGCGGTGGTGAGAACGGGCTGCTCCGTGCCGGGATAAACGGGCATATCGCCCTGGATGGTATGCGTCAGCTCAATTACGTTCATTTTTGCTGCCTCTTTTCTCCAAATAGATCATCAGCGCGCCCATGTCCGCCGGGGAGACGCCGGAAATGCGGCTGGCCTGGCCCAGATTCAGCGGCCGCACGGCATTCAGCTTTTCTCGGGCCTCCAGGCGCAGCCCCTGGATGGATGCATAGTCCGCGTCTGCAGGCAGGGTGTGCTGCTCCAGCTTTTCAAACTCCTCCACCTGGTTCAGCTGGCGGCGGATGTAGCCCTCGTATTTCACGGAGATTTCCACCTGCTCCCGCACGGCCTTGGGAAGCGCCGGTGCGTGGGGGTCAAAGGTCATCAGCTCATCGTAGGTCATTTGGGGGCGGCGCAGCAGATCAATGAGCCTGGCTCCGTCTGTCACCGCCGCAGAACCCCGCTCCGTCAGCAGACGGTTCAGCTCCTGGCTGCCGGGGATGCCCGTGTGCTCCAGACGGTATATCTCCGCCTCCACGGCGGCGTATTTTTCCGCCACCGCCTGCATCCGCTCCTCTGGCACCAGGCCCAGCTTGTAGCCGATGAGAGTCAGGCGCCTGTCGGCATTGTCCTGGCGCAGCAGGAGACGGTACTCGGAGCGGCTGGTCATCATGCGGTAGGGCTCCTCCGTCCCCTTGGTCACCAGGTCGTCGATGAGGGTTCCGATGTAGCTCTCGCTGCGCTTTAGGATCATGGGCTCTCGCCCCAAAAGCTTCAGCGCCGCATTGACCCCGGCCACAAAGCCCTGGACCGCCGCCTCCTCATAGCCGGAGGAGCCGTTAAACTGTCCTGCGCCGTAGAGGCCCTCTACGCTCTTTACCTCCAGGGTGGGCCGCAGGGCCAGGGGATCAATGCAGTCGTATTCGATGGCGTAGGCCGGGCGCATCATCACCGCATGCTCCAGGCCGGGCACCGAGTGGAGCATCCTGAGCTGCACCTCCTCCGGCATGGAGGAGGAAAAGCCCTGGATGTACATTTCCTCCGTGTCCAGGCCCATGGGCTCGATGAACAGCTGGTGCCGGGGCTTATCTCGGAAGCGGACGATCTTCGTCTCGATGGATGGGCAGTACCGGGGGCCCACTCCCTCGATGACCCCGGAATAGATAGGGCTGCGGTCCAAATTCTCCAGGATGATGCGGTGGGTCTCCTCTGTGGTGTAGGTGAGCCAGCAGACAGCGCGGTTTTCGGCGACCTGCCGGGTGGAAAAGCTGAAGGGCAGGGGGTCCTCGTCCCCCCGCTGCACTTCCATTTTGGAAAAGTCGATGCTCCGGGCGTTGATGCGAGGGGGCGTACCGGTCTTGAAGCGGCGCAGGGGCAGATCCAGGCGCTTCAGGGCCTCCGTCAAGGGCCCGGCGGCGTGCATCCCGTCGGGGCCTGAGTCCTCAATGCACTCTCCCACGATGGTGCGCCCCTGCAGATAGGTTCCGGTGCAGAGGATGGCCGCCCGGACCTCATACACGGCCCCGGTGCGCAGCACAACCTGCCGCACCCGGCCCCCTTCGGCACGCAGATCCACGATTTCCCCCTGCCGCACGGTGAGCCGCTCCTGCATTTCCAGGGTGTGCTTCATCACCTGCTGGTACTTGCGCCGGTCGGCCTGGGCCCGCAGGGAGTGGACCGCCGGTCCCTTGCCTCGGTTGAGCATCCGGTACTGGATGCAGGCCCGGTCTGCGGCCCGGCCCATCTCGCCGCCCAGGGCATCCAGCTCCCGGACCAGGTGGCCCTTGCCGGTGCCGCCGATGGCCGGGTTGCAGGGCATATTGCCCACAGCGTCCAGGTTGATGGTGAAAATAATGGTCTCCAGGCCCATCCGGGCCGCTGCCAGGGCCGCCTCGATGCCTGCGTGACCTGCACCTATGACGGCTATATCAAATTTTCCCGCCAGAAATTCCTTCATCTATAAAACCTCGATCTTTGTAAAAAGTGACAAATAATAAATGTTAAACTTGTGTAAACTCCCGAAAAAACACTTGCATTTGCTTTGGGGCTGTGCTATACTGCGTCTTGGAAAACAAGAGAAGAAAGGAGCGTGATACAGTATGATGAACAACTGGATCCTGGGTGATCTGGACGATATGATCTTTGCAGACTGCGATTGGCAGCCCAGCGAGCGGTAAGTCCGATCCCGAAAGAGAACACCACGCAGAGGCGTGGATATTTTTTTTACAAAGCGCCGCAAGAAGCGCTTTATTTTTTTTGTTTTCGCCCGGTCAGCGCCAGCACCAGGCATAAAAGTAGTAGGGAAGCGGCAATGGCAATGGCGCAGTTGCGGAAAAATTCCTCCGGCAGCAGCAGGATCACCGGATCCGTGGCCGGGTCAAAGAGCCAGTTTTCCTTTCCCGGGAAAAAGACACTGTGGAATATGGTAAAGGCCCGGTCAAAGTCCGTGGCGGCCAGGGCGGCTGCGATCAAAATGCCACCGCCCAATCCGCAGGCGGCCCAAAAGCCCGGGGTCCGTCCGGCCAGCCGGGGGAGCGCCGTGCGCCGGCGGCAGGCGATCCAAAGTCCCAGGAGGAAGAGAAGTGTCACAGCCAGCACGGCCAGGTCCAAAATAAACAGCACCCGGACATCCGCAAAGTGGCTGGCGCCCTCCGCCGAAAAGGGCAGCACCCCGGCGGCAAAATCCGGCCGCAGACCCAGGCAGTAATCCATCACGTCGCTATAGGCGGCCCGGGCCTGGGCGGCGGTGAGACCGCTGGCCCGGCACACGCCCAAGGGGCCGATTTGCACATAGTAAAACGGGCGCAGTAGCACCACCCAGGCGATAGACCCGGTCAATACGGCCAAGGCCGCGGCGGGGATGGATAGATAGGACCAGATCTTCTTCATGGCGTCATACCTCCCACAGGGCCTCCTCTGAGGTGGAGGCACACAGAGCCCCTGCCTGCAGGGCGGATACAATATCGCACTTGTCCGTCATCAGGCCCCCGGCAATGAGGGGCACCGGGAGCTTGCCGGATAGCTTTTCAATGATCTTAGGCAGGGTACCCGGGAGGATCTCGATGACATCCGGGGTGACCATTTCCGTCTCTTTCTGCAGGTTTCCCACGGCCTTGGAGTCGATGGCGAACACCCGCAGCACCGTGAGCATTCCCAGCTCCCGGCCCCGGCGGATCAGATGCGGCCGGGTGGAGATGATACCGTCGGCCCCCTGCTGCTGCAGCCAATCCACGGCCACTTCTTTGGGGGCCAGGCCGCCCACCAGGTCGATGTGCACCACCGCCAGCTTGCCCGCCTCGTGGACCATAGAGATCCAGCGGCGGATGGTCAGCAGGTCGCCGCCCAGGAGAAACAGCACCCGGCTTTCGCAGGCCAGCGCGCAGGGGAGGGCAGCCTCGGCCTTCACCGCCGGGATCACCGGGGACTGCTCCAAAAGGTCAATGAACCTATGACGCATAGGGTTCCCTCCTTTGATAAAGTAGTCAAAAAGCCTCGCAGAGTTCGCGTCCGCAGACGCGAAAAATTAAAATCATTTTTCACCGCGACATGCGCGTGGGGAAAAATACCTCTCAGGCTGCCAGTGTGGAATTTTGCCGCTTGTGGCAAAATTATGCGCGCAGCAGACTGCAAATCCCTTTGGCAGAAAAAACGAAGTTTTTTCGCCAGCTAAAGAAATATCCTCCTGCCTATCATACCACGGGCAGGAGGATACTTACAATATTTATTTTGCGCTCTTGGTGGCTATCACATTGATGCCGGTGCCGCACACATCCGGGATCACCACATCCCCGGCGGCAATGGGCAGGTGGGCCAGGGCGGTGTTCAGCGCGTGGGCCACGTCGAAAACCTTTTCCTTGGGAACTTCACCCTCTGTGCGGACGGACACAACGGGAGCCAAGCCGCCTATGCAGCGGACGGTGCCGGTGACGGTGCGGGCCGGGGCCACGCACTCCTTCCGGGCGTAGCTATCGCCCCGCTTACAGGTGTTGCCGGTGACGGCGGTGACCACGCCATTTTCGATAGTGGCGGTAAGCTGGCAGCCCATGGGGCAGCCGATGCAGGTCAGTTGACGCTGGTTCATTTTGCCACCTCCTCTACGGTAAAGGTAATGGTTTCGCAGCCTGCGGGCAGCTCTGCCCTGCGCAGGGGAAACTGCTCCATCTCACCCGGGGTGAGAATGCGCTTGGGGATGCGCCGCAGGAGCGTGCCGTCGGCGTAGGCGCACAGGGCGGCATCCCGATAGGGCTGCGCCACCCGGAAGCGGACGGTAACGGTTTCGTCCATGTTCTCCGGGTCGATGGATTGGGGCACGGTGTAGCGCACGCCGTTTTTCCCCTCCAGACGCACGGAGCGGCTGCCTGCCCGGGCACCCTGCAGGTATAGGGCGGCATTTTCTCCGGCCCTTTGGGCCTCCTGGCTCACAAAGTCCACCAGGTCATGGACATGGAGCACGTTGCCGCAGGCGAATACTCCGGGGATAGAGGTGGCCAGCCGGTCCGTCACCTCCGGGCCGCCGGTAACACCGCTCAGATGCACCCCGGCGGCGGAGGACAGCTCATTCTCCGGCAGCAATCCCACGGACAGCAGCAGCGTGTCGCAGGGGATGTACTGCTCCGTGCCGGGGATGGGACGGCGATTCTCGTCCACCCGGGCCAGGGTCACACCCTCCAGCCGCTCCCGGCCGTGGATGTCCACCACGGTGGTGGAGAGGTACAGGGGAATGTCAAAATCCTCCAGGCACTGAACAATGTTGCGCTTCAATCCGCCGGAGTAGGGGAGGACCTCCGCCACCGCGTGGACCTTGGCCCCCTCCAGGGTCATGCGCCGGGCCATGATAAGCCCGATGTCGCCGCTTCCGAGGATCACCACATTTTTTCCGGGCATAAAGCCCTCCATATTCACCAGGCGCTGGGCGGTTCCGGCGGAGTAGATGCCCGCCGGGCGGTAGCCGGGGATGTTCAGTGCGCCCCGGGGGCGCTCCCGGCAGCCCATAGCCAGAATGACCGCCTGGGCTTGTATCTGAATGAGCCCCGTTTCCGGCCCGGTGACGGTAAGCACCCGGTCTCGGGAAAGATCCAGCACCATGGTGCGCAGCAGATAGGGGATGTGCAGCTGCTGCACCCGGCTGATGAACCGCCCGGCGTACTCGGGGCCCGTCAGCTCCTGGCCGAAGGTGTGCAGACCGAAGCCTGCGTGGATGCACTGGTTGAGGATGCCCCCCAGCTCCTTGTCCCGCTCGATAATGAGGATGTCCTCCACGCCATTTTCCCGGGCGGCAATGGCGGCGGCCAGACCTGCAGGGCCTCCGCCGATAATGGCAAGCTGTACCTGTTTCATGCCTGCACCTCCTTGGTATACCCGACCAGAAGCCTGCTGTCCCCGCCGGACTTGGTCAGCTCTGTTTGCGCAATACCCAGCTCGCGGCTGAGAATTTCCATCACCCTCGGGGCGCAGAACCCGCCCTGGCAGCGGCCCATGCCCGCCCGGACCCGGCGCTTCACCCCGTCCAATGACCGGGCGCCGGGAAGACGGTGGATGGCGTCCACGATCTCCCCCTCGCTGATCTGCTCGCAGCGGCAGATGATGTTGCCGTAAGCGGCGTTCTCCTGCACCAGAGCCTGGCGCTGCTCCAGGGGCAGCTCACGCAGATGGGGGATGTCCTTGCGGGTGGAAACAAAGGTCAGCTTCTCCGTGGCGTCCAGCTTTTGGGCGATGCACTGGGCCAAATACTGTCCGATGGCCGGAGCAGAGGACAAACCCGGAGACTCAATGCCCACGGCATCGAAGAAGCCATCGGCACTCTCGCCGATGATAAAATCGTCCGCATCCCCCTCCAGGTGGGCCCGGAGGCCGCAGAAGCTGGTAATGGTGTCTCGCATGGGCAGGTTCGGCACACTGCGCTCTGCCATTGCGGTGGCGTAGGCCAGGCCGTCTGCAGTGGTGTTGGTGGCGTCCTTGTCGCTGCGGTCCACGGCGGTGGGGCCGATGAGGAGGTTTCCGTGTACCGTGGGGGTCACCAGCACACCCTTGCCAAATTTGCCCGGCAGCTGGAATACCGTCCGCTCTACCAGGTGGCCATCCTTTTTGTCCAGCAGGCAGTATTCACCGCTGCGGGGAACGATGGAGAGCTTATGCTCGCAGACCATGTTGTGCAGGACGTCGCTGTATAACCCGGCTGCATTCACCACCGTGCGGGCCTGAAGAATTCTTCCCCCGGCGGTGATCTCATACAGACCGTTCCGGCAGGTGATAGTCGTTACGGGGGTATCCATGAAAAACTCCACGCCATTCTGAGCGGCGTTCTCCGCCAGGGCGATGGTCATGGCGAAGGGGCAGACAATGGCGCTGGTGGGGGCATACAGAGCCGCCACCACCTCCGGAGACAGGGCGCTCTCCAGGGCGTGCAGCTCGTCCCCGCTAACAATGCGCAGGCCCTCCACGCCGTTCTTTTCGCCGCGCTCCCGCAGCTCCTCCAGCCGGGGCAGGTCCTTCTCGTTAAAACACAGCACCAGGGCGCCGTTACGCTTATAGGGGAAGTCCAGCTCTTGGCTTAGGCGCTCCATCATGCGGCTGCCGGCCACATTGAAATGAGCTTTTTTCGTTCCCGGCACGGCGTCGAAGCCGGCGTGGACGATGGCGGAATTGGCCTTGCTGGTGCCCACGCACACATCCTCCCCCTTTTCACACAGGGCCAGGCGCAGGTCGTAGCGGCTCAGTTCCCGGGCTGTGGCGCAGCCCACAGCACCGCCGCCGATGACAATGGCATCATAAATCATTATTGAATGCACTCCCTTTCCAAACAAAAAAGCCATACAAAACAGCACGCAGAAAATCTGCGTGGTCTTTTGCATGGCTCAAATTCTCATTGCACTATATGCTATTCTATATGTATAATAGCAGGGACGGCGGCCCCTGTCAAGAGGGGATTGCCGGAAGCTGTCTTAACGATTTCTTTACGAGTTTTTAACGGCGATATATGGTATACTGATTTCCATATAGGAGGACGCATCATGAAAAAGCGGATTCGTGTTCCCTGGCCGGAGGAGTGGAAGAAGCAGATACACCTGTCTACCCAAGGGACAAACCTTATCTATACACCTAAGGACTTTATCATCTCGTTTTCACTGTACATTATCACAGTCATCGCCTGTATGCTGCTGCGCTCCCTGGACGAGACCGGGGATACCAGCTATGTGGCTATGCTGTTTCTAACGGATGTGTTCCTCACGGCGGTGCTGACGGATGGGTACCTGTTCAGTATCCTCTGTGCAGTGTTGGGCGTATTCAGCGTGGACTACATATTTACTGAGCCCTATTGGCACATCAGCTTCACCCTGGCGGGCTTTCCGCTGACCTTCCTGGTAATGATGACCATTTCCATCCTGGCCGGCGCCCTGGCCAGCCGGGCCAAGCAGGTGGAGGTCACGCAGAGGCAGATGCAGCGGGAGAAAATGCGCGGAAATCTTTTGCGGGGCATGAGCCATGATATCCGCACACCGCTCACGGGCATCGTGGGGGCCACAGACGTACTGCTGGAGCAGGATGGGAGCCTGACCCCTCAGCAGCGGCGGGAGCTGCTGCAATCGATAAATGAGGAGGCCAGGTGGCTTATGCGGGTGTCGGAAAACCTACTCTCTATCACCCGCATAGACGGCGAAAATGCCGGAGTGAAAAAAACACCGGAGCTGGTGGAGGAGATCATAGAGGGTGCGGTGAGCAAGTTCCGCCGGCATTATAAGGGCATCACCGTGCAGGTGCATCTGCCGGAGGAGCCGATGCTGGTGCCTATGGATCCGCTGCTGATGCAGCAGGTGCTGTTTAATTTAATGGAAAATGCTGCCCGCCATGGGGAGACGGTGACCCAAATCGATATCTCCCTCAGCCGAAAGGATGAGTGGGCGATTCTGGACGTGGCAGACAACGGCGTGGGCATTGCCCGTGGCCGGCTGGAGCATCTGTTTGACGGGACGCTCCACCCGGAGGAGGGCCGCGAGGACGCCCGGCGGGATATGGGCATCGGCCTGTCGGTCTGCCGCACTGTCGTAACGGCCCACGGCGGCACTATCACCGCGGAAAACCAAAAGCAGGGCGGAGCGCTGTTTCGCATCACTCTGCCCATAGAATAAGGAGGAAGAATATGAAAATCAAGGACAAGGTCCTCATTGTGGAGGACGAGCAGAGCATCAGCAATTTCATTTCCATGATCCTGCAGGCCAGCGGCTTTGATACCATCGTGGTGCGCACCGGGGAAGAGGCGCTGACCATGGTCTCCTCTCATTGCCCGGATCTCATCATCCTGGACCTTGGCCTGCCGGATATGGACGGCATGGAGGTACTGAAGTCGGTGCGCAAGTGGTCCAATCTGCCGGTGGTGGTGGTTTCTGCCCGGAATCACGAGCACGATAAGGTGGAGGCGTTGGATTACGGCGCGGACGATTACCTGGTCAAGCCCTTCGGAACGTCGGAGCTTCTGGCGCGCATCCGCACGGCTATTCGCCACACCCGCACGGCCCTGCCCAATGGGGAGATTGCCCAATCCGGCAAGTTTACCACCAGCGAGCTGACCATCGACTATGACAAGCACCAGGTGCTGCTTCGGGGCGAAAACGCCAAGCTCACGGTGAATGAATATAAGATCGTAGCGCTGCTGGGCAAATACGCCGGCAAGGTGCTGACCTATGACTTTATCATCCGGGAGCTATGGGGCCCCAAGGCCAAGACGGATAATCAGATCCTCCGGGTGAACATGGCCAATATCCGCCGTAAGATAGAGAAGAATCCCGGCCAGCCGGAGTATATCTTCACAGAGGTAGGCGTGGGCTACCGTATGCGCGAGGACGACTAAAACTCCTTTCTTAACAAAGAAAAAGGGCAGCGAAAATCGCTGCCTTTTTTCACGTCCTTGCCGTCATGCCAAGGGCCGCTTGCGCATATAATAAAAGCAGAAATCGTGATAAGTTTCACAAAAGGAATTTTTATAGAAGGGAGGTTTCGCCAAAGGAGCATAAATCCGTAAGCATCCGATTAAGAAAACTCTGCAACGCGTTAAGATGGCGTTAAGGAGGGGCGAAATCTATTTACAGCTGGAAACGGAAATGATAAGGTGCAAGTAGACCTCTTTGGAGAGAGGACAAACAACTTTAAAGGAGAGAAAACTATGGAAGAAAGAAAAGGCTTTGGATCCAATTTTGGATTTCTGATGGCCGCCGTTGGTTCGGCAGTCGGCCTGGGTAACATCTGGGGTTTCCCCAATAAAATGGGTGCAAACGGCGGATTTACCTTCCTCGTTATTTATCTGATCCTGGCGGCCTGCTGCGGCATCATCGTCATGGTGGGCGAGCTGGCTCTGGGCCGTAAGACAGGCCGCGGCGCCGTGGGCGCGTATCAGGTCCTGTCCAAGAAGTTCAAGTGGCTGGGCTGGCTGGGCATTCTGTCTGCCTTCCTGATCCTGTTCTTCTACTGCGCTCTGGGCGGCTACTGCATCAAGTATGTGGTGCTGAATGTGGGCGATCTGTTCGGTGCCAGCTTCGGCTCCAACGGCCTGGACGGTGCCGGTGTGTTCGGCGCCTTCATGGGCAACCAGATGGAGGCCGTGATCTACGGCCTGATCTTCGTCCTGCTGACCATGATCATCGTCATGGGCGGCATCGGCGGCGGTATCGAGAAGGTCTGCTCCGTGGGTATGCCCGCTCTGTTCATCATCCTGCTCATCTGCATCATCCGCGCCTGCACCCTGCCCGGCGCTGTGGACGGCCTGAAGTATATGTTCGTTCCCGGCTGGGCTCTGGAGAACGGTGTCATTAAGGAAGCACCTGACTTCCTCACCGTCCTGGCTACCGCCGGCGGCCAGATGTTCTTCTCCCTGTCCCTGGGCATGGGCGCCATGATCACCTACGGCTCCTACCTGCATAAAAAGGAAAACATCGAGAAGAACGCTCTGCTCATCGTTATCATGGATACTCTGGTGGCCCTGATGGCCGGTCTGTGCGTTATCCCCGGCCGTTTCGCCCTGGACCCCACCGGCGCTCTGGGCGGCCCGTCCCTGCTGTTTGTGACCATGCAGAATGTGTTCCACAAAATGCCCCTGGGCGCTCTGTTCGGCATCCTGTTCTATCTGCTGGTGGTGTTTGCCGCCATCTCCTCCTCCATCTCTCTGCTGGAGGTCATCGTGGCCCACTTCTGCGATAAGGCCCGTGACGCCGGCAAGGGCGATAAGCGCAAGGTCTATTCCCTCATCGCTGCCGTATTCGTTGGCCTGGGCTGCATCCTCATCTGCGTGGATTCTCTGGGCGGCGCAGGCATCTCTCCCTTCAACATTCTGGGCATCGAAAAGGATGTCAACGGCAATCTGCCCACATGGTGTGACTGCTGGCTGGACTTCTTCGACTGCATCTCTGAGGGCATCCTCATGCCGCTGGGCGCGCTGCTCATGTGCTTGTGTATCGGCTGGGAGCTGGGCCCCAAGATGGTGGACGACGAGTGCTGCCTGGAGGGTCAGAGCTTCAAGATGAAGGGCTTCTTCAACATCTGCGTCAAGTTCATCACCCCCCTGTGCATGATCCTGGTGCTGTATGGCCAGATCAAGGAATTCTTCTTCTAAGTCAACGCAAATATAATATAGAAGGTGTCTCGCCGCGCCGCAAGCGCAGAAGACTCATACATAAAACGCCGGGGCTATCCCCGGCGTTTTTGCGCCTGCGCTAAGGGTCAATACACCCCTGAATGGCCGATAGTGCAGCGGATGCGGAAGCGGCCCATGATGGCAAACCGCGCCCTGTCCGCTGTAGCCTTTTGACGTGAGGGTAGGTGACTCAAAAGACGGTCAATTCATCAGCCTCGGGATCAAGTGTCCTCCTCAATTTAGCCTCTCCGGAAAGAAATATTCCGCCAGCATCCCCATTATTTTCAAAAATTTTTCGTCAAAAAAGAAAAAAAGGAGTTCACAATTTGTTAAAAAAATGGAATCGTATGACAAGAACTTGACAATATATGATTGGGCGCATAATATAGAAAATACCAAAACTTGAGGAGGTAAAT
>ENA-UEYI01001708-UEYI01001708.1-human-gut-metagenome-genome-assembly--contig:-NODE-1708-length-17452-cov-3.010705_pt1 | contig 17452 bp, 15 predicted proteins | sample MGYA00242900_ERZ507916 | MGnify/ENA primary metagenome ERZ507916 (study PRJEB26167, sample SAMN06115521) | human gut metagenome | host: Homo sapiens | place: China:Chongqing | collected 2015-09-02...
ACCATAACCCTCTGCCATCAGGCGCTGTGAAGCCAAACCAGGAATCTGGTCGAAACCGCAGAAGTTTGGATCGTCGAGTCAGCGTTGTGCATTGCCGCCAGAGATCTCCGGCGCGCAGGATGGGCTTTTCAAAGCCATCGCAGGCCATGGCATTCGGAAAGTACTGCGTTTCCAGGCACAGCGCGCAGCGCGGCGCATATATTGCGCCCTGCTTGCCGCGGCGTTCGGTCAGGAAATTTGCGGTGTAGAGCTGCACGCCCGGCAGCGTCGTCCGCACCGTCATGGTGATGCCGGACGCGTCGCCGCGCAGTACCGCCGCCGTTTCTCCGGTCAGGCAGAAGTTGTGGTCGTACCCGCCGCCGTTTCGCAGTTGGATATCGTCCGCGCCGATATCCTGCCCGACGCGCTTCGGTACACGGAAGTCAAAGGGCGTTCCGGCGACCGGCAGCCGCTTCCCGGTCGGCAGCGTCGCCGCGCTGTTTTCCAGAAACTCTTCGGCGCCGATCTGCAGCGTGTGGCCGAGCACGGAACCGCTGCCGTTAAGATTAAAATAGCTGTGATTCGTCAGATTGCAAAGGGTATCCCGATCGGCGGACGCTTCATACGCCATCGTCAGCGTATCCCCGCACAGGCGATAGCTCACGGCGGCACACGTCGTGCCGGGATACCCCTCTTCCCCATCCGGCGATACGCGCGTGAGCCGTACGCCGTCCGGCAGCATTTCCGCAGACCATACATATTTATCAAAGCCGCGCACACCGCCGTGCAGATGGTTCTCCCCGTCGTTTCCGGCGAGCCGGTAGTCTTTCCCGTTCAGCGTGAAGGCCGCGCCGCCGATGCGGTTGCCGACGCGTCCAATGCACGCGCCGAGATAGCCGTCGTTTTCCTCGTATTCCCGGAGCGTATCATAGCCAAGGACCACGTCCGTCCACGTGCCGCCATGATGTACCCGAAGCGAGCGGATCGCCGCGCCATACTCCATGATCTCCACGGCCAGTGCTTCATTTTTGATGCAATAGACGCTGACAGACTCCCCGTCTTTCGTTACACCAAAAGGCTTCTTTTCCACCGAGACCGACATGGTATTTTCTCCTTTCACGCCGCAGCGTCGCTTCCGTTTCTTCTGTCCGCTCAGCTGCGCTCGCATCAAATCAGCTTTAAAAGCCGTTTCTCCGGAACTTCCGGCAGGGCACCGCGCAGATGAGCGAGAATGCGCTCTCTCGATCCCTCCGGCTTTCTGCGGTAGGCCGAAGTGACGAAGTCCGGGCCGAGCTGCGCCTCCGGCGTCGTATACTCCGCTATGCCCCAGCCGTAGGGCCGCCCGAATTTATCCTGCGAATACACAAAGTCCCCGATGGTGATATAGGTCTGCATCTGGAGACGGGTGATCACCGTATCGAAGCCCGTATTGCCGCCCTTGCGGTAATTTGCGTGTATATACCTTTCCAGATTCAGAATACCACGCCGGAGAGCTTGGCACAAGAGACGAGTCTCTTGATTTGTCCGCTGTCCGGATGCTACAATGGATATATTCCGCAAAGGATCAAAAAAAGGGGAGCAGACATGGAGAAGATCAAAAAGAACTTCGGCTTTGGCTTTATGCGTCTGCCGATGAAGGACGGCGAGATCGACACCGAGGAGACCAAGCGCATGGTGGATGCGTTTCTGGACGCCGGATTCAATTATTTTGACACCGCCCACGGCTATCACAAGGAGAAGAGCGAGATCGCGCTGCGCGAGTGTCTTACGAGCCGCTATCCGCGCGAGAGCTACGTTCTTGCGGACAAGCTGACCGAAAACTATTTTAAGACCGAGGCGGACATTCGTCCCGTATTGGAAGAGCAGCTCACCGCCTGCGGCGTGGAGTATTTCGATTTCTATCTGATGCACTCGCAGTGCGCGCTCAACTATCCGCACTTCAAGGCGTGCCGCGCGTATGAGACCGCATTCGCGCTCAAGGCCGAGGGTAAGGTGCGTCACGTCGGCATTTCGTTCCACGACCGCGCCGAGGTACTCGAGCAGATTCTGACCGAGTATCCGGAGATCGAGGTCGTGCAGATCCAGTTCAACTACTTGGACTACGACGACCCCGCGGTGCAGAGCCGCAAGTGCTATGAGGTCTGTGTGAAGCACGGCAAACCCGTCATCGTCATGGAGCCGGTCAAAGGCGGCAATCTCGTCAATCTCCCGGAGGAAGCAAAGGACGTTCTCGATGAACTGCACGGCGGCAGTCCGGCCAGCTACGCGCTCCGGTTTGCCGCAGGGTTTCCCGGCATGATGATGGTGCTCTCCGGCATGAGCAGCATGGAGCAGATGCGCGACAATCTCTCGTTCATGGCAGACTTCCGGCCGCTCAACGATACCGAGCTCGCCGCCATCGCGCGCGTGCAGGCCATTTTCCGCGGCAAGCATCTCATCCCCTGCACCTCCTGCCGCTACTGCACGGACGGCTGCCCGAAGCACATCGCCATTCCCGACCTGTTCGCCACGATGAACACCCGGCAGCTCTACCGCGACTGGAACGCCGGTTACTACTATGATATCCACACCATGGACGGGCGCAAGGCGTCCGACTGCGTCAAGTGCGGCAAATGCGAGCACGTCTGCCCGCAGCATCTGCCCATCCGCAAGCTGCTGGAGGATGTAGCGAAGGAGTTTGAAACGAAAGAATGATCGAAGCATGTCTCCCCCGTCCCGATGAGCTGTGGTTCCGGCGGAAAATGCTTGCCGACGAAGCGACGATGGCCTATAACCGCGCTTACGGCGGCACGGTGGATTTTCCGGAGGAACGCTGGCCGGACTGGTACGGCCGCTGGGTCGCGCACCCGGAGGGACGGTATTACCGATATCTCCGCGAGAGCGCTTCCGGCGAGTTTGTCGGGGAGATCGCCTATCACTTTGACGGGGAAAAATATCTTGCCGACGTGATCGTGTACGCCCCTTACCGCCGCCGGGGCTACGGCGCGGTGGGACTTGCGCTTTTGTGCGCGGCGGCAAAGGAAAACGGCGTCGGCGTTTTATACGATGACATTGCAGCGGACAATCCGTCCGTCGCACTTTTCCTCCGCTGCGGTTTCTCGGTCAAATACCGGACGGACCAAATCGTCATGGTGAAAAAAGTTCTGGCGGAATGACCGCCGCATACGACAAAATACGCCCGCGGAGAGTTTCTCCGCGGGCGTTCAATCTGTCGAAAATGCCTCGCAGAGTTTGCGCCCGCAGGCGCAAATAGAGTGCAAAACATTTTTGCCGGCGGCGTGTACGTCGGCAAAAATACTTCTCGGCTCGCAAACGTGCGAGCGTAGCGAGTGCGCTGCGGCGAGCCGCAGCCTTTTCAAACGAGAGCCCAACGAAGTGGGTCTCGTTTGAGAGCTTGTCAAAAATACTTTTTTGACAAGCTCACGCCCGCGGAGAATATCTCCGCGGGCGTATGGCGTTAATATAGCTTCAATCGCTGCCGCGCGAGCATTTTTCGGCGTCAATGGCGAGGACCACCATGAGTGCGCACAGCGCGTCCCTCGCGTCCGGTACGTCGATGGTGTATGTATCCGTCCAGCGGAGGAGCTCCTTGGCTATGCGCGCGACGGTGCGGCCCGCCGCATCCTCGATCGTATAGTCCCACTCCAGAAAGCTGCCCTGCACGCGCCAGCCGTTGAAGTCCAGCACGAACGCCGGGCGGAAGAGCGTGAACTCCTTGCGGATCGTGCCGATGCTCCGCTCGCCGATGTAGAGATCAAACTTCGGCAGGAACGTCAGCACGCGCTCCTTCACCGTGGCGATGTGCCTCCCCTGCGCGTCGAGAATGTGCAGGCAGTGTCCCCAGGCGAGCTTTCCTTCCACAGTGAAAGCCGTTGCGCCGGTAGAGGCGTCGTAAATGTCGTAGCTGTCAAACCACGAGAAAAACCGCTGCTTGAAACAGAGCTTCATTTTGTTTCTCTCCTTTGCATGACGGCGCACACGAGCGCACACACGCTGAGCGCCATGCAGAGATACTTGAACTCGCGTCCGGCGGCGAGATACATGGCGCTGTTGAAAAACAGATCGATCACGAGGATCACAACCACGGCGAGCGCAAGCGCCGCCGTCAGGTGCGAGAGCAGATTTCGGAATTTCACCGGCGGTCACTCCTTTGCAATGTACAGGATATCCGTCACGTTCCGGCCGCCGCCAGCCGGCGTGTTCACGGTCGTATCGCCGTCCCAGACCATAACGGCGGATTTGCCGCCGTCGAAGTTGTAGGCGAGCGTGCAGCCGAGACTTTCAAAAAGGCGGGAGAGCTCCTCGAGCTTATACCCGCGCGAGCCGTTCTCCCCGCGGCCGTCCACGACCACAAAACAGTAATGTCCCGGCTCATAGTACCCGAGCGCCGCGCGCGGATTCAGTCCGGCGATGTTCGTGTTGAATTTGTCGATGCTCTTCCCCTCGGCGTCCAGCAGGGCGGGGCCGAACGACCACACCTGCACCGCGCCCTTTTCCATCTCCGCATCCATGTCAAAGGCATTGCCGCGGAAGATCCGCATGGAGCCGTCCGTATAGTATACAAGTATGTCGTCAAATCCCGTGTCGCGGAGGAACGCTCCGTTGCGCACGATCGGCCCGTATTCCCGCGAGAAGGCATAGTCCCCGTCGATGGCGAGAATGGCGTTGGATTCTGCGGCCATATCGTGTACGCTCCGGTAGCCGTTCGTCACATACGCCGTGCGCAGATACTCGCTCGAGCGCAGCCAGATATCCGCGACATAGTATACGACGAGCCCGTCGTTCGAGCGGTCCTCGTGCCGCGTCCAGCTCACGCTGACATTGGCGCTGCGGTAGGAGTTTTCCGTCTGTTCTATCGCCCCGTCGGTAAACGGGCCGTTGGCGACCAGCGTTTCGTCCGGCGCTTCCGTTTCGGGCGTCGGCTGCGCCGCTGCGGCGGCCGTGGGCTGCGCCGTCGCGGCGGGCGCTTCCACGAAGCCCCGTCCCAGAAGATACATCCTCCCGTGGTGGAAATAAGCAAACACAAGCAGAATCACCGCGGCCAGGACGATATCCGTTATGGCTCCTGTCAGAGCGCGGAGCCTTTTTTTCGTTTTCATAGTTCATCCTCCTGCGGAGCGTATTTTAGCGCAAAAGCTCTTTTTTGTCCACACCGCCGGAAAATAATTCGCGCTTTTTTTGCGTCCCGCGCGCCGTGGACGAGCGCGTCAAGCAAGGCGGCGAACCGGTCACGGAAGCCGAGCTGAACGCGGCCGTTCCGCCGGGCAAACCGGGGGGGACGCTGTCCGTGCGAGTCATGGCAAAGCCGCCGAAGAGCGTATAAGCAAGAGGATTCACGCTTTCATCTCCTGACAGGAAACAGCATCGTCCGATATTCTTTCGGACGATGCTGTTTTCGTATATCGGATAAAAAGCGTTAAAGCGTTTTTACACGGCGTCGCGGTAATCCGGCGCGCAGATCTGCTGCACCGTGACGGCCCGGGTATGGTCGATGTGCGTCCACTCGGGCGTTACGAAGAGCGACTGCACCACGATCGGCACATACGTGAGCATGAACACCGGGAACGTGAACACATAGGCGATCTTCTTCCACGCCGCGCAGTGGATGCTGCGCCACTCCGTCGCGGTCGTGACCGCGCCGAGGACGAAGAGCGTGAGATAAAGATTCATCATCGTCTGCAGCGCCGATATGGCAAGCACGTCCCACTCATGGTAATGGAACACGTTGACCGCCGCCGCGCCGAGATTTACCACGATGCTCAGCCCCGTGAGCACTGCCGCGGGCATGATGCTCATCGCCATATCGTAGCAGGAGAAGCTGCCGCGGAACATGCCGGAGAGGAGCTTTCCGCCGTATTTGCGGAACACCTGCAGATACCCGCGCGACCAGCGCAGACGCTGCGCCCAGGACTGCTTGAAACGGACGGGCTGCTCATCGTAGAGCACGGCCTCCGGGCAGTAGCCGACGCGCCGTCCCGCCGTCACGTTTTCGATGGTAAACTCAATATCCTCGGTCAGCAGGTGGAACGGCCAGCCGCCGCCCTGCCCTTCGAGCACGGCGCGCGAAAAGAGAAAGCCCGTGCCGGAAACGCCGCAGCTCGCCCCGATGCGGGATCTCGCGCCGTTCAGATAGCGCGATTCGCGGAGAAACCAGAGACCGTAGCCCGCGGAGATCCAGTTGTCGCCGTAATTTTTCGAATTGCGGTAGCAGGTGACGATATCCTTGCCCTCGGAAAACGTCTCGTTCATGCGGGAGACGAAATCGCGCTCGAGCACGTTGTCGGCGTCGAGGACGATGTAGCCGTCAAACTCGTTGTACGCATGGCGCTCCATTTCGCGCAGGAGGAAGTCGAGCGCATAGCCCTTGCCGCGGAGCGAAGCGTTGTGCCGCTCATATACCTCCGCGCCGTGGGCGCGCGCCGTTTCCGCCGTTTTATCGCGGCAGTTGTCGGCCACGACGAAAACCTTGAGAAAACGTTCGGGGTAGCTCTGCGCCTTGATGCTGTCAAGAAGATTGCCGATGACGGTCTCCTCGTTGCACGCGGCGATGAGGACCGCGAAGCGGTGCAGCGGCGCTTCCCGCGCCCGCCGCTTCCGCGGCAGCCACGAAACGGGTATGTACAGAAACTGATACATATAGCAGGCAAAAAACAGGCACATCAGAATGAAGTTTATCATTTTCACGGTTTGCATGGCGCTTTCTCCTTTCCCTGTGATGCCAAGGATATCACGCACCGCAGAGCAAAAGCCATTAAAGGGTCTTTAAGATTTGTTTAAAAAGGAGAAGGCGGAACCGCCCCCGCCTTCTTTGGAAAAAATCATGCGCTTACGATGTTGTAGTACGCCTTCGCCGTCAGGCGGTAGACGATCGTATAGAGCAGCGCAAAAGCGCCGAAGCTCACGAGCGTCGTGGTGACGAAGAGGCCGACGTTGTAGAGCGAGAACAGCTCGAGCAGCCGCCGGATCATCGGGAAGGCGAAAGCAAGGTGCACGCCCGCCAGCAGCAGCGGCAGGAAGAACACGGTCAGCAGCTGGGAATTGATGCTGCGGCGGATCTCCTTTTTCGTCATACCGACCTTCTGCATGATCTCAAAGCGTTTCTGATCCTCGTAGCCCTCGGAGATCTGCTTATAGTAGAGGATCAGCACCGCCGCGAGCATGAACACAAGCGTGAGCATAATGCCGATGAAGAAGAGCGCGCCGTTGCTGCCGTAGAAATCGGCGCTTCCGTCCGCACGGCACTCAGCTAGGAGGTACATATAGCCCTGCTCCGGCTCCACCTCGCCGAGGGTGCGCATGACGCCCTGTGTGAGCGCCACGCACTCCTCATCGCCGAGGTCGGTATTGAAATTGTAGACCCATTTATACTGCATCGTAACCACATGCCCGTTATATGTGCGGAAATCCTGAACGGCGGAGGCCGTGTCGTTCACGATGAGCGTCATTTGCGCGATAAGTCCACCGACCGCCGGCGGGAGAAAATACCCATTTCGCACATCGGCAACGCGCCACGTGTGGGAGACGTCGTCCATAGCAAGCGTCAGCGTAGGACGCTCATAGGAGCATTTGTAGGTCAGCAGCAGCGCCTCGTCCGGCGCAAGCGAAACATTCTCGCCGGTTTGGGCGGCATAATCCGCAGAGGAAACGATATAGATGTCACGAAGCTCCGAATATGAGGCCGAGACGCCCTCCCGCGAATACCAGCACTGCACCGTGTCGCCGGAGAAAAGACCGCTGGTATTGATATAGCGGTAGTTCTGCACGTCCTTCGGCGGAACGCCCCGCTCTGACACATAATCGGCGATGGCACGGCGGTAGCGCTCGATATTGCCGTCCGTGATCTGCTCCGGCGCCTCTCCGGCGAGAGTGATGTTTATATCTCTCGGATAGCGCATATTCGCGGAGTCCTCCGCGCCGAAGTAAAGGCACGAGGAAGAGGAGATCATCACGAGGATCATCGTGGCAATAATGCACACGCTCGCAAGACCCGCGCCGTTGCGCTTCATGCGGTAGGCCATGGAGGAAACGGACACGAAGTGCTCCGGCCGGTAATAGTACTTTTTATTCTTCTGCAGCACGCGGCAGAGCAGCACGCTGCCTGCGACAAGCAGAAGATATGTGCCGATGATGACGAGGATCACAGCCACGAAGAACCATACGATCGCGTCAAGCGGGTTGGTGATGCTCACGGCAAGGTAGTACGCCGCGGCGAGGATCACAACGCCCGCAAGGCCGAGCAGCCAGTTTGCCTTCGGCGGCTTTTCGCCGACGGACTCGCTGCGCAGCAGCGCCACGGCGCTGCTGCGCCCGACGCGGACGACCGTGGAGAGCCAGATGACCGCGAAGATGATCGCGTACAGTCCCAGCGCGCGCGTCAGGGAATCAACGTCAATGCGGATGCGGTAATTGATATCGCCGCCGAGCATATTGACCAGTCCAAGCTCCGCGAGCTTCGAGAGGACGATGCCGAGCGCGAGACCGAGCACGAGCGAGAGCACGGCGGTAATGAGGCTCTCCCAAGTGACGATGCGCGCAAGATTGCGCTTATTCATGCCGAGGACGTTATAGAGGCCGAATTCCCGCTCGCGGCGGCGGACAAGAAACGAGTTGGTATAGTAGAGAAAGATCGCGGAGAACACAAAGATCACAAAGCTGCCGAGATTGAGGATCAATCCGGTGCTGTTGGAGCCGCGCGGCAGCAGCGCGCACGTCTCCGGCGAGCCGAGGAACGAGAGGATATAAAACATCATCACCATGCACACGCAGGTGAGCAGATACGGGGTAAAGAGCCGCTTGTTCTTGCGCAGGCCGTCCCACGCGAGACGCGGGTAGAGAGCGGTTTTCATCGCGCCTCACCGCCTCCCGCGAGCATCGTGAGCGTTTCGGAGATGCGCTGGTAGAAGAGCTCGTTCGTGGCGTCGCCGCGGTAGAGCTGGTGGAACACCTCGCCGTCGCGGATGAAGAGGACGCGCCCGGCGCAGCTTGCGGCCTTCACGGAATGCGTGACCATGAGGATCGTCTGCCCGCCGCGGTTCACCTCGCCGAAGAGACGGAGCAGCTCGTCCGTGGATTTGCTGTCGAGCGCGCCAGTCGGCTCGTCGGCGAGCAGGATGCGCGGCTTTGTGATGAGCGCGCGGGCAACGGCGGCGCGCTGCTTCTGGCCGCCGGAGACCTCGTAGGGGTACTTTTTCAAAAGCTCGCGGATGCCGAGTGTTTCCGCAATATCGATGAGGCGGGTGCGCATCTCATCGTAGCTCTTGCCCGCGAGGACGAGCGGGAGATAGATGTTATCCTCGAGCGTGAACGTGTCGAGCAGGTTGAACTCCTGAAACACGAACCCGAGATGGTCGCGGCGGAACGTGGCGGCCTCGCTCTCGCGGATCTTAGTAAAGTCCCGCCCGTCGAGCAGCACCGTGCCGGCGGTGGGCTTGTCGAGCGCGGCGAGAATGTTCAGAAGCGTCGTTTTGCCGCTGCCGCTCTCGCCCATGATGGCGACATACTCGCCCTCGTTCACGGAGAAATTGACGTTGCGGAGCGCCTCGACCGCATTGCCGCCGAAGCGGGTCTTATATACTTTTTTCAGCCCGGAAGCTTCCAGTAAACTCATGAGAAATGGACTCCTTTCGTTTTCTGGCATCAGTATAAGCGAAAAAGCCGACCCGTTCCATCGGATCGGCTTACACTCGCACGGCAAATCCAACATTTCTGTCACATTTACTCTACCGTGATCTTCTTTTCTTCCAATTTGATCCGGACTGTCGTCCCCTCGCCGGGGCGCGACTCCGCCGTGATCGTGTGGCCGAGATTCCGGCAGATGCGGCGGCAGAGATAGAGCCCGATGCCGCTCGCGCGTTTGTCCGCGCGCCCCTGCAAGCCGGTGTAGCCGCGCTCAAAGACGCGCGGCAGATCCTCCGGCGCAATGCCGATGCCGGTATCGCGGATGCAGAGCGTTTTCGGCTCTTCAACGTACACGGAAACGCCGCCCTGCGGCGTATACTTCAAAGCGTTCGAGAGCACCTGCTCAATGACGAACGAGAGCCACTTCTCGTCTGTGAACACGCGCACGTCCGTGGGCGTATAGTCGAGCGCCAAGCGGCGCGCGATCTTCGCTTCGCGGAATACATAGTCCGTCCCCTCGCCCTCCAGCCGGAGGTACGTGAGCACCATTTCCACATACTGCTCGATGCGTCCGAGATCGGCGAGAAGGCGGCGGGAGGAGTCGCTGTCCTCGCTCTGGAGCCGGAGACGCATGGCGGCGATGGGCGTTTTGATCTGGTGCGCCCAGAGCGTATAGTATTCAAGCATATCGGCGCGGTCGGCGGCGGCCTTTGCCGCGGCGTCCGCGCTCTGGCGGCAGAGACTCTGCACGATCGCCTGATAGTCTGTCTCCGGCACGCTTGCCGCCGCCGGCAGCACGCCGATGAGCTCCGCCGCCGTGGTCTCCAACTGGGAAAGCTCCCGGTGGAGCTTATATACGCGCCAGAAATCGAGCGCGAGCGCCGCGAGACCGAGCAGCAGCGCGAGCGCGCACGGATACGCCACGGCGCGCAGCGGCAGATGGAAGAGAGCGAAGGATACGCCGAGCAGCACCGCCGCCAGCGCAAAGAACAGCAGCACCCCGCGGCGGCTTTTGATATAGTCTCCGAGCAGCTTCATTTTCCCCCCACGGCGTAGCCCACGCCGAACTTCGTCGTGATAAAATCGTGCAGCCCCGCGTTTTCGAGCTTTTTGCGCAGACGGCCCACATTCACAGTGAGCGTGTTCTCGTCCACGAAGGAGTCCGTCTGCCAGAGCGCTTCCATGAGCTTTTCGCGGCTGACGATCTTCCCCTTGTTCTGCATCAGCGTGAGAAGGATGCGGTATTCATTTTTGGTAAGAGCGATGTGCTCGTCGGCATAGGTGAGCGTATTGTCGCCGGTATTGAGGATCGCCCCGGCGTGCTCGAGCACGGGCGCTGCCGCGCCGAACTCATACGTCCGGCGGAGAAGAGCCTGCACCTTGGCAATGAGCACGTTCGTATCAAAGGGCTTGGCGACAAAATCGTCGCCGCCCATGTTCATCGCCATGATAATGTTCATATTATCGCTCGCCGAGGAGATGAATATGACCGGCACGGAGCTTACTTTTCGTATCTCCGCGCACCAGTGATACCCGCTCATATACGGAAGCGACACGTCCATCAGCACAAGATGCGGCTGCACGCGCGCGAACTCCGCCATGACCGCGCGGAAATCGGCAGCGCAGGTGCACTCCAGCGCCCAGAGCTTCATCTGCGCGCAGATGGCGTCGGCGAGGCTGCGGTCATCCTCTACGAGCAAAATGCGGTGTTCCATATCTCGCCCCCCTTTCCTTTTCGGCTCCACTATACCAGTGCCGTCCGGCGCGTGTCAACCGGCCGGGCCGATATACGAAGACCGCAGCGCGTGGCAGCGCTGCGGTCTTTGGTATCACCCCACGAGGAAGCGCGAGAGAAATTCGCGCGTCTTCGGGTTCTGCGGGTTTTCAAAAATATCCTTCGGGCGTCCCTCTTCGCAGATGACGCCGTCGGCCATAAAGACGACGTTCGTGGAAACGTCGCGCGCAAACGCCATTTCGTGCGTCACGACGATCATCGTGAGTCCGTCTCCGGCGAGAGAGCGCATAACATCGAGCACCTCGCCGACCATCTGCGGATCGAGCGCACTCGTCGGCTCGTCGAAGAGCAGCACCTCCGGCTCCATCGCAAGCGCGCGGGCGATCGCCACGCGCTGCTTCTGTCCGCCGGAGAGCTGCGCCGGGCGGGCGTGGATGTATGGCGTCATGCCGACGCGCCCGAGATATTCCATGGCGATTTTCTCCGCCTCGGCCCGGCTGCGCCGGAGCACCGACATCTGACCGGTAACGCAGTTTTGCAGCGCCGTCATGTTGTTGAAGAGATTGAAGCTCTGGAACACCATGCCGACCTTTGCGCGGTACTGCGAGAGATTCATCTCCCGCGCGGTGATGTCCTGCCCGTGATAAAGCACCTGGCCGGACGTCGGCGTTTCAAGAAGGTTGATGCACCGGAGCATCGTGCTCTTGCCCGAGCCGGACGCGCCGATGATGCTGAGCACTTCACCCTTTTCCACGCTGAGATGGATATCGCGCAGCACGGTATGATCGCCGAACTGCTTTTGCAGATGCACAAGCTCTATGACCTTTTCACCCATGGCTCAGCCCTCCCTCGCGGTTTTGATGCGGATCTCGGCGGCGCTGTCGCTCTGCGAGCCGAAGATCACATAGCTGTCGTTCCCGTCGAGTTTGCGCTCCACGAAGCGAAGCAGCCGCGTGACCGTGAAAGTCAGAATGAAGTACAGCACACACACGACAAGATACGTCTGGAACGTTTCAAAGCTCTGGCGCTTGATGATCCCGGCAAAGTAGTAAAGCTCCGTTACGCCGATGACGTTCAGCACCGAGGTGTCCTTGATATTGATGACAAACTCGTTGCTTACCGAGGGCAGGATGTTGCGCATGACCTGCGGGATGATGACCTTGAACATCGTCTGCGAATGGGTCATGCCGATGCTCATAGCGCCCTCAAACTGGCCCTTATCGATGGAGATGATGCCGCCGCGGACGATCTCGGCCATGTAAGCGCCGGTGTTGACCGAAACGATCAGGATACCGGACGGAATGAGCGGCAGCGTGCTGCCGCCGGAGGCAAAGGCATAACCCCAGTAGATGACCATTGCCTGCACCATCATGGGCGTGCCGCGGAAGATCTCCACATAAACGGCGATGACGGCGTTCAGGATCTTATGGAGCACGCGCACAAAGCCGCTGCGGGAGAATGGCGCCGTGCGGACGATGCCGGTCAGAAGGCCGATGGCGAGACCGGCCACGGTGCCGGTAAGCGCAATGAGCATCGTGTTTCCCACGCCGCTGAGCAGCTGGGGATAATATTTGGCGACTATGTTGATTACGTCCTGAAAAAAGCTCATGGCTGTTTACCGGCCCTTTCGGTCAGATTACTTGCGGATGATGACGACGAGGTTGGATTCGTAATAGGTATCGGTGAAGTCGATCTGCGCAGCGCGCTCGGCCGTGGGGCTCATGCCGGCGGCAATGGCGTCGATCGCGCCGGATTCCAGCGCGGGCAGCAGCGAATCCCATTCGATGGAGTAAATTTCCAGATTCATGCCGAGACGCGCCGCGACATACTTTGCGATCTGCACGTCGTAGCCGTTGGCGTAAAGGCCGTCCTTGCCCTCGCCGGAGATGGGCACCGCGCCGAAGGAGGCGCCGGAGATATCGGTCCAGTTATACGGCTCATACGCGCACTCCATGCCGACGCGGAGCGTGCCCGTCGGGTTTTCCGGCTCTTCGGCGCTCACGGCAAACTCGGTCACTTCCCCGCCGGAGCTGAGCGTCACGATCTGCTCCATGAGCGCGCTGCGCTGCTCGGGTGTGATCTCCGCGAGAACGGCGTTGATCTGCTCGCGCAGCTCCGAGCCCTTCTTCAGACCGATGGCGATGCCGACGTCGGACGCCGTGGCGGTAAAGCCGGTCTCATTGTTCTTAAACGGGAGGAACGTAAGAGTATCGTCGCTCTGGCAGACGGAGAAGGCCGTCGGTTCCTCGGCGATGTAGCCGTCGATCGCGCCGCTCTTGAGCGCGGTCAGAAGATCGGCAAACTCGGGATACGTCGATCCCTGCACGTTTTCGATCTGGTTGAGTGCGTCGGCGTGGAACGTTCCGGCCTGCGCCGCGATCTTCATGCCCTTGAGATCGGCGATCGTCGTGGCTTCCGCGATGCTCGTTCCGGTGCTGTCGGTCGTTTCTGCACTGCCGCACCCGGCGAGCAGGCAAAGGCAGAGGGCGGCTGCCATCAGCAGCGCAAGGATGTTTCTTCTTCTCATTTTTTCTGTCTCCTTTTCGGAAAAATTAAATAAGCCTGCGACCCGATGTGGTATCGCAGGCTTTCCGAAAAATGAGATTCAAAAAGAAAATCAAAAACCGGTTTCCTTTGATAGCTCTCCACAGTAACTGTGACAGTCCGGCGCTTATTGGGCGTCGGCCCAGCAGCAGCACGGCGGCAGCCATGCGGTGCTTCGGCGGAATTGCCTTTCTCCTGCAGCCGCCTGCCGGCGTGTGCTGCAAGATACTCTTCGTTTCCGCGACCTCTATCAGGTGCTTTCTTATTTTATGCACGGATTATACGGCGGGGGGGCCCTTCTGTCAATACCCTCGCGCCATTTTCCGCATTTTATCTCTTTACATTGATAAAATCATCGGCATAATTATGCATTTATAACAGACGCAGGAAGCGCCGCCGGGGTTCCGGCGGCGCTTTACTGCTTTCTTCACTTTTCCCATTGGGAGAGCATGGTGCGCATCCAGTCGGCAACATCCATGCGGTAAACGGCGTTGAGCGTTTCCGGCGCGAACACGTCCGCGGCCTCCCCCGCGGCGGCGATTCTTCCGTGGTCGAGCAGCACGCCGCGGCTTCCGTACATCCGCGCGAGCGAGAGATCGTGCACGACCGACACCACGGCGCGGCCGCCCTTGGAAAGCCACTCGCGTACAAGGGAGAATATCTGCTTTTGATATACAAGATCGAGATGATTCGTCGGCTCGTCAAGCAGGAGCAGCCGCGGGTTCTGCGCAAAGAGCTGCGCGAGAAAGACGCGCTGCAGCTCGCCGCCCGAGAGCGTGAGCACGGACTGGCGCGCGATATGCGCCACGCCTGTCAGCTCCATCGCCTCGGCGACGCTCCGCTCGTCCTCGTCGCTCCGGCGGGAGAAAATGCCGGGAGCATAGGCATAGCGTCCGAGCCGCACGACCTCCTCCACGGAGAAGGCATAGCCGACCGTGTGGTGCTGCGCGAGCACGCCCATGCCGCGCGCAAGGAGATGGGCGGGCGTTTTCTGCACGTCCTTCCCTTCAAAAAGCACCGTTCCCGTATACGGCACGCCGCGGGACACGGCATTCACGATCGTGGATTTACCCGCGCCGTTCGGCCCGATGAGCATGAGCCAGTCGCCGTCTTGCACGGAAAAGCTCACATCGTTCACGATCACGGCGCTGCCGAAGCGCACCGAGAGGTTTTGTACTTCCAGCATGCTCATTTCTCGCCCCTCCTTGTGCGGATGAAGATGACGACGAAGAGGATCGAGCCGATGAACGACGTGACAACGCCCACGGGCAGCTCGCGCGGGTCAAAGAGCGTGCGCGCGAGAAGATCGCACAGCATGAGGAAGATCGCCCCGCCGAACGCGCTCGCCGGGAGCAGCCGCCGGTGGTTCGGCCCGGTGATGAGGCGCACCATGTGCGGCGTCACAAGACCCACAAAGCCGATCGTGCCGCCGACGGACACGCACACGCCGATGAGCGCCGACACCGCGATCATCACCGTGAGCTTAACGCGCCGGACGTTCACGCCGATATGCCGGGCGTTGTCCTCGCCGACGGCAAAGGCGTTGAGCTCGCGCGCGCAGCCGAAGAGCACGCCGCCGAAAACGACGAGCGCGCCGAGCAGCACAAGGACGTGGACATACCCCCGCCCCGCGAGAGAGCCCATCGTCCAGAACGTGATGGACTGTACCTTATCCGGCGCAAACGTGATGACGAGCGAGAGAACGCTTGAAACGAACATCGAGTAAATGACGCCGATGAGGATGATCGTGCCGGTGGAGAGCGAGCCGTCCAGCCGGTACGCAAGGCCCAGAATAACGACGAGCGAGAGGAACGCAAAAAGCATTGCCATGCTCATCGTCCCGGCGAGCGGGATGCCGGGGAGCGTTATGCCGAACGCGATGGAGATCACCGCGCCGAGCGACGCGCCGGACGATACGCCGAGCGTAGAGCCGTCCGCCAGCGGGTTTTTCAAAAGGCCCTGCATCGCCGCGCCGCACACCGAGAGCGACGCGCCCGTGAGCGCAACGCACAGCACGCGCGGCAGGCGCACGGAGAATACGATCGTCGCGCTCATGCCCGTTCCCGTGCCGCGGCCCGCCAGGGCGTTCCACAAAAGGCCGAACGTCTCGCACAGCGGCAGCTTCACGCTGCCGAGCGACACGCACACGAGAAGCGTGAATACCGTCGCCGCGGCAAATGCCAGATACGCCGGAAGGCCAAACCCCTCCCGGCGTACCATGGTTTTATTTTCTTTTGGCTCAGGCAGCCTTGTCATTGGCCTCAACGCCGGCAATGAAGTCGGCGAGCATCTGCGCGCCTTCCGCCAGACGCGGTGCGGGGCGGGAAAGCTCGTTGTTCTGCAGATTGAGGATGGCGCCGTTCTTCACAGCCGTCACATTTTCCCAACCGGCGCGGGAGGCGATCTCCTCTTCGGGCGTGGGGCCCTCGCCGAAGTACATGGAAATGGTCATAATATAGTCGGGGTTGCGCTCGAGCACCTGCTCTTCGCTGATCTCCGCCCAGCCTTCCACGTCGGCAAAGCAGTTCTTGAGACCGAGCAGCTCGGCGATCTCGTTCATGAAGGTGTTGGCGCCGGCCGTCCACAGACCGTACTCCAGCGGGGAGACCTCAAAGTAAATGGTCTTTTCGCCGTCGCCGCAGACGCCCTTGAGCGACTCAAACGTCGTCTTCATGCCGTCGATGACCGTTTCGGCTTCCTCATTCTTGCCGAGCAGCGCGCCGATCATGCGGATGGCGGCATAGGTGCCCTCGATATCCTGCGCGTCGGAAACGACAACGTGGACACCGGCGTCCTCGAGCGCCTTGATCTGCTCTTCGGTCTGGGCCATCGTGCTCATAAGGAGCACCTGCGGCTCAAGAGCGATGATCTGCTCGATGTTGGTCTCATAGCCGGACTGCACGGAGGGGATCTCCTGCACTTCGGCGGGGTAGTCGCAGTAGGTGCCGCGGCCGACGAGCAGGTCCATGCCGCCGAGCGCGCAGATGATCTCGCAGTCGGACGCCGTGAGCGCAACGATGCGCGTGGCGGGCTCTTCGAGCGTGATCTCGCGGCCGGTCATGTCGGTCACAGTGACGGAGGTGTCCTCCGCGGGGGCTTCGGTGGCTTCCACGGGGGCTTCGGTCGGCTCGGCAGGAGCTTCCGTCGCGATGGGCTCAGCGCTCTGTCCGCAGGCGGCGAGCGAGAGCAGCATCAGGGCTGCCAATGCAAGAGCAAGGATCTTTTTGGCGTTCATGTCTTGAACTCCTTCTCAAAAAAGTATTCAAACAACCAGCCTTCCGGCGCAAAAACGCCGCCCCTCTCTCGGAAAGGGCGGCGGAATCGGCAATGGATCGCACAGCTATACCCCGTCCCAGAAGCTCTCATGCGAAAACAGGTTTCCCGACTTGGCATCATCCTATTCAAGCCCCTTCCCGCCCTTCGGCAGGGGTACCGGCTTTTTTGTCCGCTTTACGGTTACTGGGATAGTCCGGAATTTGCATCCGTGTTCCCTCGGCGGGGTCTCCCCCGACGACGTCTTTCGACGCGGATCCAAACGCTGTTTGTTTGTGGCCATACTATATCGGTTTCTTCGCC
>ENA-UEYI01001709-UEYI01001709.1-human-gut-metagenome-genome-assembly--contig:-NODE-1709-length-17430-cov-6.475307_pt1 | contig 17430 bp, 7 predicted proteins | sample MGYA00242900_ERZ507916 | MGnify/ENA primary metagenome ERZ507916 (study PRJEB26167, sample SAMN06115521) | human gut metagenome | host: Homo sapiens | place: China:Chongqing | collected 2015-09-02...
GACGGTCGATACACTTGAGCTGTTCTTCTGGAGTATTGTATACTGCAATGTCGGGCTCTACCTGAGAGTTCTCAGAGTAATTGCCACGCATATCGCGACAGCCTACCTGCGGAATACCGAATACCAATGACGGGTCTATCTGACCTTCCCACCATACGGCAGTCATGGTTCCAGGAATAGGAGCACCTACCAATTTACCGATACCCAGTTCTTTATATACCCACGGAGTACCGCAAGCGTTACTGTAGTTGTCTTCGCAAATCAGCATGCACGATGGCTTCAGCCATTTGTTGAATGGGTCGCTACCGATGTACTGTCCGCGAGAAACAAACTGTTCGTATTCTTTTCCTCCAAGCAAGGTTACTACGTCGTCGTGAAGCCATCCACCACCGTTGTGGCGAGTATCTACTATCACTGCGTCGGTGTGACGGTAGCGGCCAAGCAATTCGCTATACAGCTTATGGAAGCTGTTGCCGTCCATAGCCTGAATGTGTACGTAGCCTACACGACCGTTTGACATGCGTTCTACTTCTTTAGCGTTGTGCTCTACCCAGCGGTTGTACAGCAAGCCGTTGATTCCACCCAAGCCCTTGATAGTTTCGTCGAAACGTTTCTTTGTAGTTGGGTCGTATACGGTGAGGCGTATCTTTTCGCCTACCTTACCTTCAAGCAACGGGAAATAGTCTTCGCCCTTGCGGATAGGAGTACCGTCTATTTGCTCAATGATGCAGCCGGCTTTTACGTCGGTCTTCTTCAGGTTAAGCGGACTCTTGGCAATTATTTCCTGAATCTTCAATCCGTCGCCTTCGTAAGAGTTGTCGAAGAATACGCCCAAGTTAGCAGTAGCAGGTGCGGTGCTATAGTGGTTATATCTACATCCGGTGTGCGATGCGTTAAGCTCGCCAAGCATTTCGCTAAGCATTTCGGCAAAGTCGTACTTATTGCTGATGTACGGCAAGAAGCGTTCGTAGTTTTTCTTCATGCCTTCCCAGTCGGTTCCGTGAAGGTCGGCCTTGTAGAATTTATCTTTCACCTGACGCCATGCGTGGTCGAAGATGTAAGCTCTTTCTTCCATCGGACGGAAGTCGAACTGTGCCTTGAAGTCGATATTTGTAGTCTTTCCGTCTTTAAGCGAAATCTTCTTCAGCGAATTGCCGCACAGGTAGAGGTTTTCTCCCTTCTTGTCGGGATTCATAAGTGAGCCTCCGGCACCCTTTACCAAGATGCGTGTAGAGTTATCTTTCAGGTCGTGTACCCATAGGTCGTATCCTTTTTCGAATGCAGCCTGATAGTAGAACTTATCACCCTTAGGGTTAAGGTAGCAATCGCTAAGACGAGAAGAATTAACAGTGAGTCGGCGTACACGGTCGCGGCAGTTCTCTAAGTCGAACTTCAGCGGTTTTACCTCTTCGTCTTTCTTCTTATCGTCAGCTTTCTTGTCTTTGCCGTCTTTTTTCTTCTTAGCGTCTTCGGCTTTCTTTTCTTTATCTTTTTCTTCTTTCTCGGCTTCTTCTTTTATTGCCAAGTCTTCTTTATTCATGCAGAAGCGGTCGTAAGCCTCTACGTCGAAGAACATTATGTAGGCATCGCTTTCGGCACCCCAGCTACCGTGGCTACGATATCCGGCGCGGTCGCTTTCCCATACCATTGCTTTACCGCCAAGTACCCAACGTGCGTTAGAGTCGGTATAGCCACTCTGAGTAAGGTTGTGCATTTCGCCCTTACCGTCGGCATTTAGCAACACCACGTCTTTATTGTTCCATCCGCCAATACCGATGTAGTCCGAAAGAATCCACTTGCTATCTGGACTCCATTGGAACCACTGGTCGCCATCGCTATAAGAGTACTGATACTTCTTATCCATTACGGTACGTACATTGCGAGTCTTCAGGTTGATTACACAGATAGCGGTACGCTCTTGTAAAAAGGCAACTTCTTTACCGTCGGGGCTATACTGAGGCTCGAACGATGTAAGGTTGGTCTTGGTGAGTCGTTCTTCTTTTATATTAGTAGCGTAGGTAAACATCTTGTCTTCCTTATCTACCAACGACGACTGATAAATCTGCCATACACCATCGCGCTCTGAAGCGTAGACGATGCTGCGTCCGTCGGGCGAGAAGTGAACGTTACGTTCCTGCTGCGGAGTATTGGTGATGCGGCGTGTAGTGCTATACTCGGTAGAAGTAACGTATACATCGCCATGCAGAATGAAAGCTACCTCTTTACCATCGGGCGAAGGAGAGATTTCTGTAGCTCCGCTGCTCAGTGTCTGCTTAATTAGTTCGCGGCTTTCGTTATCTGCCGATACGTTGATTTTTACTTTGCTAGACTTTCCGTTCTTGCCAAGGGTATATATTTCTCCGTTCCATCCGTAGCACAGAGTACCGTCGTTTGCTACTGTGAGGAAGCGCACCGGGTGGGTGGTGTGGTGAGTAATCTGCTTAGCCTGTGCATTATCTATAGTACGACTGAATACGTTGAATGAGCCGTTTTGTTCGCTCAGGTAGTAGAACGATTTGCCATCGGGAGCCCATACCGGGTTACGGTCTTCGCCTTCGAAAGTGGTGAGCTTCTTGAAGCTGCGTTCGCCTTTATCGGTCATCAGCCAGATATCTCTTGAGATAGAAGCGCGTTCGTGCTTTCGCCATTGGTCTTCGTATCCCTTCTTATCTTGATAAAGCCACAGCGAAGCATCTTTAGGGTTGAGGCTCATGCTCTCCATGGTGTACGATGAGAACATCTTAGGACGTCCGCCGTCAATGCTGACTTCGTATACTTGATGGAAAGAACTGTTTGGGAACTGTATGTCTTTAGCGTCTTGCATCTGCGATGCTGCAAACAATATAGTCTTGTTGTCTTTAAAGGCGATAGGAGTTTCCTTTCCAGAGTGAGTAGTTACGCGCTTAGGAGTGCCGCCCTTGCTACTGGTAACGTAGATGTCGAGGCTTCCCATACGGTCGGATGCGAAAGCGATGTGCTGTCCGTCGGGGCTCCATACAGGATAACTGTCGAACCCAGCGTTCGAAGTAATCTGTGTAGCCTGTCCTCCGTTTGTAGGAACAGTAAATAAGTCACCTTTGTAAGCAAATGCGATGGTATTACCATCGGGCGAGATGGCGCAGTATCTCATCCAGAGTGGATTTTCCTGTGCCGACAGTGCAGAAGTGCCCGCAGCCATAGCCAGGGCAAGCATTGCGATGTGTTTTGTTTTCATCATGTTAAGGTTGATAAAAATATTACTGTATAATTATATAAAAGATGCGGGCAAATTTATATAAAATATTTGTGATAAGGCGGTAGTGCGTGATTAAAAGTCTTTATATTGGTATGAATGTCATTTTATCATGCGGAAAAAATGTGCTATTGCGTATGGATAGATAAATAATGGATATATGTTTCATATTTATTGTTAATGAAGTAAAAAGCTGACAGTTATTGGTTTAAAACCGGGTAAATTCCGTAGTTTTGTATTTAGTAATACGAATAAAACTTATTAATCATAAATAAAACAACGGTAATATGAAACCAAGAACATTATTGGTATTTGTTTCTTTGTTGGCTGTTTCTTTATGCGCAAAGGCTAATCCTTTGCGGAAGTATATTGATGAGCTGCAGTCAAACAAATTATCAGATTACGCTACTGTTGTGTTGCTCGATAGCACCAGCGTGTCTGTTTCGCCTACAGGCCAAGGCGTATTTTCTGTAGTAAAAGGTGTAAAAGTTCAAAATTTAAACGGAGTGATGGCCAACCGTATTCTTAAATACGATTACGACCCGCTTACAGCCGCTGCCCGTTTCAAAGTGGTGAAAATCTATCACGAGGATGGCTCTACTACCGATGTAGATGTAAGTAAGGCATGCGATTATACGGCTCCGGCACGTGCTATCTATTGGGGAGCACGTCAGATTATGCTTCAGCTGGACGGACTTGTGCCGGGCGACGTTATTTATTATGAGATAGATAAGAAGGGCTTTACATACGCACTTCTTGGTGCCGACGAGGGAGATGATTCTCGCTTTATTCCTCCTATGCGCGGGCAGTTTTATGATATAGTGCCTTTCTGGGCGGCGGAGCCTACAATAAGAAAGGTGTATAGCGTAGGTATTCCCGAAGAAAAAGAGTTGCAGTTTCAGTTTTATCAGGGACAGTGCGCATCGTCTATGCGTTACGATGCTGGGCGTAAGGTGTATACGTTTGCCATGGATAACATCATGCCATTTCAGAAAGAACCGAATATGGTAGACTTGTTCGACGCCGCTCCTAAGCTGATGATGTCTACTACACGCAACTGGAGCGAAAAATCGCGATGGTTTAATAAGGTGAACGAAGATTACGGAAGTTTCAACCCTATACCCGAAGCGCAGAAGAGGGTTGACGAACTGATAAAGGGTAAGAAAACGGAAATGGAGAAAATTGCTGTTCTCACTCATTGGGTAGCCGATAATATACGCTATGCCGGCATCACTATGGGAAAAGGTGAAGGCTTTACTCTTCATAATCTGAAAATGGATTATACCGACCGTTGCGGTGTGTGCAAGGACATTGCCGGCACTCTTGTCTCTTTTCTGCGAATGGCTGGTTTTAAGGCGTATCCCGCTATGACGATGGCTGGAAGTAGGGTAGAAAAGATTCCGGCAGATCATTTTAATCACTGTGTAGCCGTGGTAGAATTGAGCAACGGTACACTGATGCCGCTCGACCCTACATGGGTGCCTTTCTGCCGAGAACTATGGAGTAGTGCCGAACAGCAGCAGAATTACTTGCCGGGTGTGCCACAAGGTGTAGATTTGTGCATTACTCCGGTATCGCCTGCCGAAAACCATTATGTACGTATCAATGCCGACAATAAACTGAAGGCCGATGGAACGCTGGTGGGTAAGTTTACAATCTCGGCAGAAGGACAAAGCGATAGCAAGATTCGACGGATATTTACTACCGGATTTCAGAGTGAATGGCGGAATGCCATGGAAAAGCAGTTGCTCAACGTATCGCCTAAAGCTGTTATGAAGAGTGTTAATTACGGCAGCTCTCCTAAAGATTATCAGAAGGCACCGATAAGCATCACATTTACGTACGAAATTCCTGAATATGCCATGATTGGCGATGGTGAGATGATTTTTAAACCGTTCGTTCTTAATAATCTGTATACTCAGGTGCTTTCGTTCCTGAATATAAATACTGATATAGAGGTGCGTAAATATGGTTTCAGAGACGCGTGCTCGCGACTTGTGGAAGTGGCGGAGAAGCTTTCTTTGCCTACCGGATATAATATGGTGTGTACAGAAAAGCAGACTTCCGTTGACGGAAAAGCGGCTGCATTCAGCGGTACGCTTAAACAGAACGGCAATAAGCTTATGGTTGACACCAGATTATCGCTTAACAAGAGAATCTATACTGCTGCCGACTGGAAGGAATACAGAGAATCGGTCAACGCGTATAAATCGTATGGAGAGTATATCGTAATCAGAAAATAATGGTGCTTAAATATAACTTGCGAATTATGAAAAGAATAACACTATATATACGTTGGGTATGTTTGCTGTGGATGGTGGCGGTTACGGCTTTTGCTGCACCCGAGGCGAGCTTCAAGAAATTATATAAGACATATACGTTGAATAAAGACGGTAGTATGGTAGAGAGAGTATATAAGGAGCTTGATATTTATACTCATGCTGCCATGAACGGCAAATACGGCGAGAGCTTCATTGTGTATAATCCGGAATTTCAGAAACTGAAGATTAACGAGTCGTATACCATGCAGAAAGATGGTAATAAGGTTGTTACTCCGGAAAACGCTTTCGTAGAGGCATTGCCGTCGTGCGCCGCCAATGCTCCTGCGTATAATCATCTTAAAGAGATGATAGTGGTTCACACTGGACTAGAGCTTGGGGCTAAAATAGTACTCGACTATACCGTAGAGACTAAAGCGGAGATGTGTGGCGAGTTGGATATCTTTTCTATGATAAAGGAACTATCGCCGATAGAAGACTTCAGACTGACGATCAGTGTTCCTGAATCTAAAAAACTTAATTGCGAATTGCTTAATCTATCTGCTCAGCCGTCTGTTTCCGTAGCTAACGGCATGAAGACTGTGTCTTATACTATTAAGAATATTGCTCCAAGACCTTATTCTTATCCTGTTTACAATTCTACTGTAGGCGCGGTGCAGCAAGTGGCAAGCGGAATGATGCCTGCTTTTACAGCTTCTACTTACGAGAATGTTAAAGCGGCTGCCGATGTCTTGAACAAACAATTTAAGGTGGGCGATAGCAAGGTGATAGAGGATAAGATTGCGGAATTCAAGAAAGAATGTGGAGGCGATAAGGATAAGTTGCGTAAGGCTATCAATAGGTTTATGACTTATTTATATGGAGCGAAGGGATTGAGTGGAGTTTCTTTGCCCGAAGCCGGTTACAGACTTCGCCCAGCATCTGAAGTTCTGCTCTCTATGTATGGAACACGTGCAGAATTGGCTAATCTGGATAATGTATTGCATAAGGCAGCCGGATTGGATGCTAATATAAAGATGTGTTTCGTAAAGGCTTCTGATATGAACTGTGTGGGATTGAGCGGCATTGTTTCTGTAGTATCAGACAGCGAGATGAATTCTGCTAATAAATGCTACGCAGATGTACAGCAGTTTATGGCGGTAACGGATTTGAAGGGTGATAAGTCATCTTTGAGAAATGATAAGCCGGAAAGTCAGACTAAGGAAGTCAAGACTATAGAGGTAAATGATAAAAGCTCGAAGTCGTTGGCCGGAGGCTATGTGGCAGTGTCGATACCTAGTCAATCTGTAGGAAGTGCACTTTATTCTTATTCAGAAAATACTTCGATATCAGAGAATATTATTCTTCCTTGCAAGGTGTGCCGTGTAAAGCAGTATAACGTGAAGGTGCCCGACGGTAAAACATGGATCAAAACATGGATCAAGAAGCAGAATGTTAAGGTATCGAACGAGGTGGGAGAGTTTAGCATTGAGTACAAACAAGAAAATGGTGAGGTGAGGGCTATTTATACTCTTAATGTAAATGAGCAACTTATAACGGTGAAGAATTACAAGCAGTTCTATTCATTGATGAGCGAGTGTAAGGCTTCGAATAATTACGCCATACTATTTAAGTAATGCCGGAAAAGAACGTATAGGGTCATCGAATTTAAAAAAGAATGTGAAAAATTAGCTTACGTCTTCGGAAAACCTTAAATTCGTGACCAAATAAAATACAGACTTTAATAATATGGAATTAGCAGGAAAAGTAATTGCAGTGTTGGAACCCAGAGGTGGTGTTTCTAAGACCGGAAATGAATGGAAAGTACAGGAATACGTTATCGAAACTCACGACCAGTATCCTCGTAGAATGTGTTTCGACGTGTTCGGTGCCGATAAAATACAGCAATTTAATATTCAGATGGGTGAAGAGTTGAACGTTTCGTTCGATATCGACGCTCGCGAGTGGAATGGTCGTTGGTTTAACAGTATCCGTGCATGGAAGGTAGACCGTGTTCCTGTTGGCGGAAGTCAACCAGTACCTCCTATGGGCGCAGCTCCGTTCCCACCGGTTAATGCAGCTCCGGCAAGTTTTGCTGCGCAGGATGAAAAGGATGACCTCCCGTTCTAAAATAGGCTTTGTAATCATTAAACATAAGCATACAAAAAAAGAGCTTCCGAATTGCATATCGCGTTCGGAAGCTCTTTTTGTATGCTTATGAGTGAGCGAATTATGAATTCATGCTCATTAGGAACTCTTCGTTGTTTTTGGTACGCTCCAACTTCTGCTTTAAGTCGGTCATTGCTTCTACCGGGTTCATATCCGACAGATAGTTGCGCAATACCCACATACGATCTAATGTCGGCTTGTCGAGCAACAGATCGTCGCGGCGAGTACTTGAAGCGTTGATGTTTACAGCTGGGAAGATACGCTTGTTGCTCAAGTTTCTGTCGAGCTGCAATTCCATGTTACCTGTACCCTTGAATTCTTCAAAGATTACTTCGTCCATCTTAGAGCCGGTATCAATCAATGCTGTAGCGATGATAGTAAGCGATCCTCCGCCCTCTATGTTACGAGCAGCACCGAAGAAACGCTTAGGCTTATGCAATGCGTTGGCGTCTACACCACCCGATAATACCTTACCTGATGCCGGAGAAACCGTGTTATAAGCACGAGCCAGACGAGTAATAGAGTCAAGGAATATCACTACATCATGTCCGCATTCTACCATGCGCTTAGCCTTTTCGAGCACGATGCCGGCAATCTTCACGTGGCGTTCTGCAGGTTCGTCGAAAGTAGAAGCGATAACTTCTGCCTTTACGCTGCGAGCCATATCGGTAACTTCTTCCGGACGCTCATCGATGAGCAGCATAATCATATATACTTCCGGGTGATTCTCGGCGATGGCGTTAGCGATATCTTTCATCAAGATAGTCTTACCGGTCTTAGGCTGAGCTACGATAAGCGCACGCTGTCCTTTTCCGATAGGAGAGAAGAGATCTACCACACGAGCCGACAAGTTATCACCATATCCCTTGCAAAGGCGGAACTTTTCGTCAGGGAAGAGCGGAGTAAGATGATCGAACGGTACACGGTCGCGAACCAACTCTGGGTTAAGTCCGTTAATCTTTGATACCTTAACCAACGGGAAGTATTTTTCGCCTTCCTTAGGCGGACGTATGGTTCCGTCTACCACATCTCCGGTCTTCAGTCCGAAGAGCTTTATTTGCGATTGAGATACATAAATATCATCGGGTGATGAAAGATAGTTGTAGTCTGAAGAACGCAAGAATCCGTATCCATCGGGCATTATCTCCAAAACTCCGGTACCTCTAAGTATATCATCGAAGTCGTATGCCTTTTCTACCGGTTTAGCTGGTTCTTGAACGGGAGCCGGAAGTGCGTTTGGCGCAGCTTGTACTGGCTGATTGTTTTGAGGTCTGTTCTGCTGATAGTTGTTTTGGTTCTGTCCCTGATTGTTATTATTGTAATAACCCTGATTATTGTTGCTGTTCTGCGGGCGTCCGTTTTGCTGCTGACGGTTGTTATTGTTATTTCCGTATCGCTGCTGACGGTTATTATAGTTGTTATTCTGTCGGTTATTCTGACGATTGTTGCTTTTGTTGGGCTGCTGCATCTGCTGAGTCTGTGCGTTAGCTTGCTGTGCCGGTTGGTTTTCTATCTTCATAGAACCGAATTTACCGAGCAGTTCAGATGGCAACTCCATCTTTTCAGAAGGCAAGTCTTCTATAGGAATAAAATCGTCGTTAGCCTGTGATGCGAAGCTTTTTGCTGGAGTATCGATACTTTCTGTTGCTTCCGGAGCTTTTTCTTCTGTGGCGGCAGCTTCTTTTTCAGCCTTCTCTGCCATCAGTCTTTCTTTCTCCAGAGTAGACTTATTCTTGCTACCCGGCTTTCTGCCTCGCTTAGCCTTTGGCTTTTCTTCGGTAGCCTGAGCTTCTGCTGGTTGTGCTGGTGCTACATTAGCGGCATCTTCCGGAGTGCTTTCGTCCGTCTGTGTTGCGGCATCGGCGGGTTTGGTATCCAACTTCTGAGCCTTATCCTTTGTAGCGGTGTAAACCTTGTCGCTGTCTTTCTTTACGCTGATGCGTGAGCGCTTGCGCGGTTGTCCTTCGCGTTCGGCGTTGGCGGCAGCTTTCTTTCCGGCTTCTACCACGGCTTGTTCGTCCAAAATGCGGTAAACCAGCTTGTCCTTCTTTAAGTCGCTGATTTTAGTCAGACCCAACTCTTTGGCGATTTGTTGCAATTCGGGCAAATCTTTTTCGTTTAATTGAATGATGTTATACATAAGTATAGGTTATATGTTTGAATTAAAGCAGCTGTAGCATACACGCCATGACAAAGATATTGTCATACGATTTGTTTGGCATACGTATACCGAATACATGCTATCTGATAACTGCTTGATTAATGTGAATATTTTAGTTGATGTTTAATCGGCAATGCGGATTGTCGATTGTAGGGTAAGAAGTCTGTTACGATGGGCTTCCTCATGAGGTTTCCTTTCATAACGAATGCAAAAATATATATTTTTATTTTATCTGCAATGAAAATGAAGCGGCTTTTAAAAAAATACTATATATTTGCTATTGCATGATGCCACATGAAACTGTGGCTCGTGTTTCATGAACTTAAGTCATATTAATAAAAAACACTATTGTATTATGGCAAACAATAAAGAAAAACTCTTTTCAGATTTTCCGCATGTGTCCACACAGGAGTGGATGGATAAGATAACGGTGGATTTGAAAGGCGCCGATTTCGAGAAAAAATTGGTGTGGAGAACCAACGAGGGTTTTAAAGTTAAGCCGTTCTATCGGCAGGAAGACTTGGAAGGATTGAAAACTACCGAGGGGCTTCCCGGACAATTTCCATTTATAAGAGGTAATAAAGCTAATGATAATACTTGGTTTATCCGTCAGAATATGCGGGTAACCGATGCTGCCGAAGCAAATAAAAAAGCACTCGACTTATTAAATAAAGGTGTCGATTCTCTTGGCTTCCATGTAGAAGCAAAGGCTCTGAGCGCAGAATTCATAGAGACATTGCTTAAAGATATCTGCTGCGATTGCATAGAACTTAATTTCTCTACTTGCCAACGTCATACTTTAGAGTTGGCAGAACTACTCACCGCTTATTTCGCTAAGAAGGGCTACGACCCAGAACGTATTTACGGTTCGCTCCGTTTCGACCCGATAGGCAAGATGATGCAGAAAGGACGCGATGTAAGTCCGCTTATATCATCGGCACATCAAATAATGAAAGCGATGGAGGCATGGCCTCACTTTAGAACTGTGGCGGTAGATTCTATTCAGTTGAACAATGCCGGAGCTTATATTTATCAGGAATTAGGATATGCCTTGGCTTGGGGTAACGAATATATGCACAGACTGATAGAAGCCGGAGCGTCGGTTGACGAAGCAGCACGAAGCATTAAATTCAATTTCGGTATCAGCTCTAATTACTTTATGGAGATAGCTAAATTCCGTGCCGCACGTATGCTGTGGGCGGATATCGTTAAGGCTTACGGTCCGCAGAGCGATGAATCTTGCAAGATGGCTATCCATGCCGAGACTTCTACTTTTAACCTTACTTTTTTTGACGCTCACGTTAACTTGCTCCGCACGCAGACAGAGGCTATGAGTGCAGCTATAGCTGGCGTAGATTCTATTACCGTTTCTCCTTTTGATAAGGCGTACGAAACTCCAGACGATTTCTCTGAGCGTATAGCTCGTAATCAGCAGTTGCTTTTGAAAGAAGAAGCTCACCTTAACCGTATTGTAGACCCGGCTGGTGGCTCTTATTATATAGAAAACCTTACGGCTTCTATCGCAAAACAGGCATGGGAATTATTCCTGGCTGTAGAAGATGAAGGTGGAATGGTTAGCGCAGTACAGAACGATTCGGTTCAGAAGGCTGTTAATCAGAGCAACAAGGCTCGCCATGAAGCGGTATCTAAGCGTAAAGAGGTATTACTTGGTACTAACCAGTATCCTAATTTCAGCGAGGTGTCGAACGGTAAGACTCCGCTTGAACATCGTTGCGCTTGTGGTGATAATGCTGAAGATACTCCGTTGGTTAAACTCGAAACAGCACGCGCTGCCAGCGAGTTCGAAGACTTACGTTTGCAGACCGAACGTTCAGGCAAGCGTCCTAAGGCGTTTATGCTTACTATCGGTAACTTGGCAATGCGTCAGGCACGCGCACAGTTCTCGTGCAACTTCTTGGCTTGTGCCGGATATCAGGTAATAGATAATCTTGGCTTCCCTAGTGTAGAAGAGGGTATAAAAGCCGCTCTCGAAGCCAATGCCGACATTGTAGTACTCTGCTCTAGCGATGACGAGTATGCAGAATATGCTATACCGGCATATCAGGCTTTAGACGGCAGAGCAATGTTCATAGTAGCGGGTGCACCAGCATGTATGGAAGATCTGAAGGCCGCTGGCATAGAAAACTTCATCCACGTGCGTTGCAATGTGCTTGACACACTGAAAGAGTATAACCACAAGTTAGGAATCAACTAAAGGAAGCAAGATGATGAAACCGAATTTCAAATCAATAGATATATATGCCGGATTCCATCAGCAGAATGGAATGGAATGGCAAAAAGAGAACGGCATCACAGCCAACTGGAAGACGCCTGAGCAAATTCAGGTGAAGCCGGTCTATACTAAAGAAGATCTTGAGGGTATGGAACACCTGGATTATGTGGCAGGTATTCCGCCTTATCTGCGCGGTCCGTATTCTATGATGTATACCTTCCGTCCGTGGACTATCCGTCAGTACGCCGGATTCTCTACCGCCGAAGAGTCTAACGCATTCTATCGCCGTAACTTGGCTTCTGGTCAGAAAGGTCTGTCGGTAGCATTCGACCTTCCTACGCATCGTGGTTATGACCCCGATCATCCGCGTGTAGTGGGCGATGTTGGTAAGGCAGGTGTGTCTATCTGTTCGCTTGAGAACATGAAGGTGCTTTTCGATGGAATTCCATTGAATAAGATGTCTGTATCTATGACTATGAACGGTGCCGTATTGCCTATCATGGCGTTCTATATCAACGCCGGATTAGAGCAGGGTGCTAAGCTTGAAGAAATGGCGGGAACTATTCAGAACGATATCTTGAAAGAGTTCATGGTGCGTAACACTTATATCTATCCGCCTGCATTCTCTATGAAAATCATTTCGGACATATTTGAGTATACTTCGCAGAAGATGCCTAAGTTCAACTCTATCTCTATCTCGGGTTATCACATGCAGGAAGCCGGAGCTACAGCCGATATCGAGTTGGCTTATACATTGGCCGACGGATTGGAATATCTGCGTGCGGGAGTAGCCGCTGGTATCGATATCGATGCTTTCGCTCCGCGTCTGTCGTTCTTCTGGGCTATCGGTATGAATCACTTTATGGAAATAGCCAAGATGCGTGCCGCACGTATGTTGTGGGCTAAGATAGTGAAGCAGTTTAACCCGAAGAATCCTAAGTCGCTTGCACTGCGTACCCACTCTCAGACTTCGGGATGGTCGCTTACAGAGCAAGACCCGTTCAATAACGTAGGTCGTACTTGTATCGAGGCTATGGCTGCCGCATTAGGTCATACTCAGTCTCTTCATACCAATGCTCTCGATGAGGCTATCGCATTGCCTACCGATTTCTCTGCACGTATCGCACGTAATACTCAGATTTATATACAAGAAGAAACTCAGGTATGTAAGAACGTTGACCCATGGGGAGGTTCTTATTACGTAGAAGCATTGACAGACGAATTGGTTCATCGTGCATGGGAACACATTCAGGAAGTAGAAAAACTTGGCGGTATGGCTAAGGCTATCGAAACAGGTATTCCTAAGATGCGTATCGAAGAAGCTGCAGCGCGTACTCAGGCCCGTATCGACTCGGGTGAGCAGACTATCGTTGGTATCAACAAGTATAGACTGGAGAAAGAAGAACCTATCGACATTCTCGAAGTTGATAATACAGCCGTTCGTCAGGAACAGATTGAGAATCTGCGTCGCCTGAAAGAAGGACGTAATCAGGAAGAGGTGGACAAGGCACTGAAGGCTATCACCGAATGCGTACGTACCGGAAAAGGCAACTTGCTTGAGTTGGCGGTAGAAGCGGCTCACGTACGCGCTACATTGGGTGAAATATCCGATGCTTGCGAAGAGGTAGTAGGACGTTATAAAGCAGTAATCAGAACTATATCAGGAGTGTATTCGTCAGAAAGTAAAAAAGACTCAGACTTTGCAAGAGCTTGCAGTCTGACAGAAGAATTCGCTAAGAAAGAAGGTCGTCGTCCGCGTGTCATGATAGCGAAGATGGGACAAGACGGTCACGACCGTGGTGCTAAGGTAGTAGCTACAGGTTATGCCGACTGTGGTTTCGACGTGGATATGGGACCGTTGTTCCAGACTCCGGAAGAAGCTGCTCGTGAGGCTGTAGAAAACGACGTGCATGCGGTAGGTGTGTCGTCATTGGCAGCCGGACATAAGACTCTTATTCCGCAGATTATCGGTGAATTGAAGAAACTTGGCCGTGAGGATATCCTTGTATTTGCCGGTGGTGTAATTCCGGCTCAGGATTATGATTTCTTGTATCGTGCAGGAGTCGTAGCGATATTCGGTCCGGGTACTTCGGTAGCTAAATCGGCTTGTAAAGTAATGGAATTGTTGCTTGAAACAATAGAATAACAGTTTTTGAGGTTTAAATTAGGGGAGCGGCATTTTTAATAAATGTCGCTCTTTTTTTGTCATTGCGTCACACAAATCATAATTCTTGCCAAACTTCGGCGTCTGTTAGGTGTCATGAAATTCTTTAATGAAGTCGTCTTACTTCGGTCGAGGTAAGCGTTCATATCGGTCGATGTGAACGCTCACATCGTTCGAAGTAAGCATTCACCTCGTTCGAAGTAAGACGACTTTGCTGTAACATGTTGATTTATGCGGGCTGAAAGTCCGCAAACTCCACAGCCCAAGGCAGCGCCATGGGTATAATGTAACATCAACAAAAACGCACTGAAAGTGCAAAAGTAAAATCACGAACCATGATGTTTTTACTTTTGCACTTTCAGTGCGTAATATATAAATACTTGATACCTAAAGTGCTACCCTAGGTTGTTATGTACTCATTGGGCTTTCAGTCCGCATTGTTTGGTCTTGACACACCAAGTTATAGATTATCTTTTAAGCGGTCAAAGTTCCAATACTTATAACTTTAATTTCAGCTTAACGAAATTTTTGATGAATTCTACAGTGCCGTCAATACCAAGTACCGATGAATCAATGCACAAATGATAAGTGGCGGCAGCTCCCCAAGTCTTGTAACTATAGTAGTTGTAATAAGATGAGCGGCGCTTGTCGGCCTTCTCCATAAGCTCTTCGGCTTTCTCTTCGCTGATATTATGTATCTTGGTGAGGCGTGCTATACGTGCTTCGGGTGTAGCCGATACGAATACGTTGACACAGCGAGGATGGTCGCGAAGAATGTAATCGGCGCAACGTCCTACAAACAAGCACGACTGTTTCTCTGCCAGTTGGCGTATCACATCGCTTTGAATCTTGAAGAGCGAGTCGTTGCTCAGATAAGAATTGCCAGGATACGCCCCTTCTGTGATGAACGGAAAACGTGTGCCGAATAATCCGCCCAGCAAGCTCTGTGAAGCCTTTTCGTCGGCTTGCTCAAAGAACTCCTTACATAATCCACTCTCTTTTGACGCCAAGTTAATCAGCTCCTTATCGTAGAACGCGATACCGAATTCCTTTGCCAACTTTTCTCCTATCTCTTTTCCTCCGCTGCCCAATTGACGGCCGAGGTTGATTACAAAATGCTCGTTCATACTGTCTGTTTTATTATGCTGTCCGCATGGCGGACATCTGTTTATGGCAAATTTAGATAATTATTTTTTAGCGATGCAATAAAAACGCCTTGTTTTGTTATTTTATTGCATCAGCATTTCTCTATATGATAGCCTCCAAGCGTTATCACGTAGTATAGGTTTTTTATTACGCTCTTGTCTTTCGTCTGCTCCTTAGGCGGGAGTTGTCCGAACGGACATATCAGCGGATGCGTGCGGTGTATGTTGTCGCGTGTAGGTTCGTAGCGCCATCCTTCTATGCTTCGCTCGGCGTTCCATCGATTCTTTTCCATCCGCATTAGCGTGCGCATGGTTTCTTCGGGCAGATTCTTCAGGATTTCAGGGTCGGTTACTGCCTGTTCCGGGCTGAATGTTATGCGGTAGCCTAATGTACGCAGGTAGGTAGAGTAGGCGTCTATCTGATAGCGGTTGGCCCATCGCATGTTCTCTTCCATCTGTTGCCAGCTGCTTTGTGCCTTCCGCTTTTCTTCCGTAAAGTTGGTATCGCCTTCTGTATACATTCTATATAGGTTCAGTAGGTATCCGTTTTCACAATATTCCTGATTTATGAAGCTTGCCATGTTATCTTGCAGCATTGGCTTTGAGATGCCTTGTTCTAACATACCAAAGGTCTTGACGTTTCTGTAGCGCACGTTGTCAATGCAAATCAGTTCGCCCAAATCGGTCTGTATCTCCTGACGGATAAGTATCTGTGTATCGCTTTTATAGACAGATGGCGGAAGGTTGAGTCCGAGCTGTAGACTGAGGTCGGTATTGCTGAGGCAGATGGCTATGGTAAGCATTTGCTGTGGGTCGGCGTTCCACGTCTCGATGTCGGATAACGAAGGCTCGCTGCAGAAATCGTCGCTGCGGTAGTTTATCTTAATGTCGTCTATTTGCTTTTCGATGTACGGAAGCTGATAGCGGAATAGATTTATTTTGTCGTCTAACTCCTTATCTATTATGGTTATGACGGTACGGATACGTTTGTCCGATGGCGCTTGGTCGTCATAATTGGCGTAGTGGCATACGCGTAACGCTTCAAGAAGCAAGGCGCATCCACATTGGTTAAGTCCCACTATTACCAGATGTACATAATGCTTATCGTCAGTGTTGCAGATAGGACGATAGTCCAGCGGAGCGTATTTCTTTATGTCGTTTTCTGAAAGGCTGGTTCCCCAAATGCGTCGTGCCCAGTTCTCGTGAAAATTGAATGGCCGGAAGAATATGTTCTGCTTTCCATGGTAGTTGCAGTATTCTTTCAGTTCCAGTTTCTGAATGGTGGAGTAAGACATCACATTATCGAACTGCACATATACTGGCAAAAGGCGTGAGTCGGTGTTCTCTCCTCGCAGTGTGCTTACGTGCTGCACACATTTAATGTTTTTAGAGTTGCGTCCGTAGTCGCCTTCTTCACCTAATATATATACCTCTTTTGCCAGGTCTATATTCAAACGCTTCAGTTCTTCTGTCGACTCGATATTGCCGAGGTATATTTTTACCTGATTCTCCTCTTCTCTGTTAAGCTGTGCCAGCAGTTGGTCTCTTATGTCATCGCTCTCCGTGCTGCTCATCAGAACGATGGGCGCATCGCTTTCCTTGTGTAGCTCTCTAATCAAATTGGCTGTAACATCGCTGAAACCGATGATTACGTAGTGGCCTTTCAGCTTTTTGTATGTAGCCTTACCGGTGCGTACTGTCTCTACCCGTCGTTCTATGATGTTAGATATGGTAGAAATTAGCACTCCGTTAAGAAGTACCGCTCCAAACATACTTATGCATATTACGGCAAGGCGGTTGCTCCATCCTATCTGTTCTGCTTGATTGCCGGGGTCTACAAAGTTGTTGTATACCACCCATAGCTGTTCGCCCCAGTCGTCGTTTTTCCCCAGACTGATATGGAAAATCACTACAACGGCAGAGGCTATTATCAGTACGCTGACAATGCTTAGTACAAGCAGTATCACCTGACCTTTAATCCCGCCCGATATGTTCTTGTCTATCGACTCTTGCGAGAATGCCTTCTTGTAAAGACGGAAATAGTTTTTCATGAGTCTTTCTTTATGAT
>ENA-UEYI01001710-UEYI01001710.1-human-gut-metagenome-genome-assembly--contig:-NODE-1710-length-17427-cov-18.432392_pt1 | contig 17427 bp, 10 predicted proteins | sample MGYA00242900_ERZ507916 | MGnify/ENA primary metagenome ERZ507916 (study PRJEB26167, sample SAMN06115521) | human gut metagenome | host: Homo sapiens | place: China:Chongqing | collected 2015-09-02...
CGCAGGCGCGTGTCGGAGCGCAACCGCCGTAGGCGGCTCTTAGCGCGTAGACTGAAGGTGGCCCCGCAGGGCCGGATGAGGGGGAAGCCTTTTAACACAGCTATCCTCATTTCTGTTTACCCCCGCTTCGGCGGGGTTTTTGTTTTGCGGCAAATTATGTAAAAATTGCAAAAAGACTGGCGTTCCGGTGGAAAATGGTGTAAAATGAATTTACATATTGTGTAAACACTCCATGCTCCCACGCGAAAGGAGCCTTTCATGGCAGGCAAAACCAAATCACAAAAGAAAAAAGCGCTGGATATGCGCAGCAAGATGTATCTGGTGCTGGCTTTGTGCAGCGTTATGCTGCTGGTCAGCGTCGGCATCTCGCTGGTGCTCATCGGCGGCATCGACCTCGGCGGCGCGGACGCCCAGAGCGTCTCCACCGTGGACAGCGCGTCCATGGTCGTCGAGAGCGGCTATAATAAAGAGGAAAACACCATCGATACCCAGGCCTACACCTCGACGATCCTTGAGCAGTCCGCCGACGCGGGCGACAGCTATGTGGACGAGACGCTGTTTCTGGGCGACAGCAACACGGCCCGCATGTACCGTATGTTCGACTATTGCAGCTACGACAACGCCATCGGCTCGGTGGGCATGACCGCCAAGAGCCTGGTGACCTTTGCCTGCGTGCAGGTAAGCACTTCGTCCGGCTACATCACGATGCCCCAGGCCGTGGCGAAATTGCAGCCGCGCCGGGTCATCCTGACCTTCGGCACGAACGACCTGAACCCCGGCTATAAGGCCGCGGACTTCGTCAAAAACTACCGGACCGGCATCGAGGCCATCGTCACCGCCTACCCCAGCGTGGACATCATCGTCAACGCCATCCCGCCCATCGGGCAGCAGCACTCCAACCAGAGCCTGACCCAGACCCAGGTGGACGAGTACAACAAAGCGCTCGTCGAAATGTGCCAGGAGAAGGACTGGAAGTTCCTGAACAGCGCCGAGGTGCTGAAGGATTCCGTCACCGGCTACGCCAAGAGCGGCTATGTGGAGACGAGCGACGGCATCCATCTGACCCGCACGGCGATGGACGCGCTGTTCAACTACATCCGCACCCACAGCTACATTACCGAGGATGACCGCCCCGCGCTGACGACGATCCCGAAGCACACCGGCGACAAGGACGCCGTGGTCTACACGGTGCCGGTGGTCAGCTCCTCCAGCACCGCCACGGCGACGGCCACGCCCGAGCCCGAGGCGACCGAGATACCGGCCAGCAGTGAGGCCGAGGCCACCGCCACCCCTGAACCTGAGGTGACCGCGACACCTGAGCCGACTGCAACGCCGAGTCCCACACCCGAACCGACTACAGAGCCGGCACCGGCACCCACGCCTGAACCGACCGCCGCCCCCACGCCCGAGCCGACCGCTGAGCCGACACCAACGCCCCCGGAGAACACCTCCGATGCAGATGTTCCCGCCGGGAATGACGGAACTCAACCTACATAAAACACCGACCCCCGCAGCACCTGACGCCGCGGGGGTCTTTTTCTTATGCTTTTTTGCCGAGCAGCTCGGTGCGGATATACCGGAAGCAGGCGTCCTCGCCCTCGTCGCGCAGAATCAGCAGGCAGTTTTCCAGCTCCTTGCGGGTCTCGGGGTGCAGGATGTAGTGGTCCCTGCTGCGGTCATAGTACTCCCACGCCGCGGCGTCGGTGTACTTGTCGCCCTTATAGTTCTTGCTGGCGGCAATGCGGTCACAGACCATCTCGGCCACGTAGCGGGCGGGCATCCGCATACCGGCCATGGCGTGGTCGCCGTCCGGCGCGTAGTCGATCCAGTATTCCAGATGGTGCTTGTTGCGGCCCTTATGGTGCAGCCAGGCAGCGCTGTAGCCCTCGGCCTGGCGCTGGGCGTTGTTGGGGCTGCACGTCCCCTGCCAGTATTTGGCCCCGGCCCAGAACTCCACGGGGGCCAGCTTGCTTAAATCGTGGGTCAGGCCCTGCCAGTACAGCCCGCAGCGGAAGCAGTTTTTCATCACCAGCATTTTGTGATGGCGGATCGTTTTGTAGTGTTTAATGGGATGCCACAAGGTCTTTTTTCCTCCCCGGGATCATGAGTTTTGCCAGCACCGGCAGCAGCATACAGCTGATCGGCACAAACGCAAAGTGCCACAGCATCGGTACAAGGTGGGCATGGATCGCAGCGTGCGCCTTGGACAGCACCATCCAGGACGCCGGGGCCGCCAGCCCCAGCCCCCAGACGATGCACGGCGGCACCAGCTGCGCCGCCGTGCCGCGGCGCAGGCAGACAACAACGCACACCGCGCCGACCAGCAGCGCAAGCAGCAGCAGCTGCCATGCCGTGACGCTGACGGGCCCGAGCTGCAAAAGCGGCTCCGTACTCTCACGGAAATACTGCGCGAGCACCTGCGGCACGTTCACGTCCCGCACCGCGCCGTCCGTCAGGCTGACGCGGTCCGTGACGGCCCGGGTCATGTTCTGCCAGGCGTCCGCCGCGCTGCCGAAGCAGAGCCATTCCTGTGCGAACCAGAGCGCCAGCGCCGCAGCCACACCGCCCAGCGCCGAGACACCCGCCCCGACGGTGCGGCCCAGCCAGACGAGCGCGCCGTGCGGGTCGCGCCGCACAAAATACGCCTTGGCGGCAGCATAGCAGAGCGGGATCTCACACAGGATCAAAAATGTTGTGATAAATTCAAACCCGCACATGCAGCGCACCATGCAGGCGGCAGCCACCAGCGGCCAGCACCCGCGGGGCGTTTTGCCGCGCACGCGGGTGCAATGGCAGAGCCAAAGTGCCGCCAGCAGCGGCAGCAGCCAGGTCCAGAGGCACCAGTACAGGTCCTTCATGCCGCGCTGCAGCCAGGGGGCCAGCAGCACCGACGCAAACCCGAACGCTGCCGCCAGCGGGCCGAATTCTTCCCACACGGCCAGCGCCACAAGCAGCTCCGCCGCGTAGAACAGCGTGCTGTTCAGCCAGTAGAGGGCGGTCTCCCGCGCCAGACCGTCGGGCAGACGGTGCCGCAGCAGACGGTTGACCCTGCCGAACAGCCAGCCCTGCAAGCCCGACTGGTGGGTGTAGGGGTGGAACGCCGCCGCGTCGGTGGGGGTGTCGTCCCGGAACAGTGCGCGGTTCGTGTCGTCGCTCCAATCGTCGGTGTAAACACCCAGAAAGCCGCCGGGGGCGTACTGCCCCTGCTCCATCTGGTGGATGCGGCCATAGACGAGCGTCTGGGAGCCTGTATCCCACACGCCGGTCAGGTAGGCGCTGGCATTGTGCCGCACCGTGGTCAGCAGCGCGGCCAGCGCCAGCACTGCCAGCAGGGTCGCCGCGCCGCGCAGGGGTGCGGGCAGCATCTGCCATATTCCTTTTGCTTTTGTCAATGTTATCGATCCCATTTGTCGCACAGCGCAGCGATCTGGCTGGCAAATTTTGCAAGGTCCTTGTTGGCCCCGCCCCGGTTGTGGCGGATGACCTCCAGCAGGCGCTGGCCCATGTTGGCCAGACGGTCATAGGCCGCGCTGGTGCGCACGGTCTCGGCGGATTTCGTCTTGATGATCTTCCGGGTGTTGCCGACCTCGGCGCAGGCGACGCGGCCCTCGGCGGCGATCCAGATCGAGCCGTTGTAGGGGGCGTCGGCCTCGTAGCCCTCCTCCTTCAGATGGTTGGCCCAGTGCTCGGCGACGGCGTCCTCGCCGTGGTTGACAAAGACGAACTTCGGCTTTTCGTCAAAGGCGCGGAGCCAGGCTTCCAGCCCGTCCTTATCGGCGTGACCCGAAAGCCCGCCCAGCTGCGCAATGCGGGCCCTGACCTGCACCGGCTCGCCAAAGAGCTTGACCTCCTGCGCACCGTTGACCAGCGCGTTGCCTAAGGTGCCGGGGCTTTGGTAGCCCACGAACAGCACCGTACACTCGGGCCGCCAGAGGTTATATTTTAAATGGTGGCGGATGCGGCCCGCGTCGCACATGCCGGCGGCGGAGATGATGACCTTGGGCGTCGGGTCGCCGTTGATGGCCATGGATTCCTCTTTCGTCTCGCTGACGTGCAGACCCGGGAACTGCAGGGGGTTCCGGCCGCTCTGCACCAGGGCGAGGGCTTCGTCGTCGTAGCACTCGGCAAAGTTTTCCCGGAAGATCGTGGTGGATTTGCTCGCCAGCGGGCTGTCCACAAAGACCGGGAAGTTTTCGTGGCCCTTGATACGGCCCTCGGCCTTGATCTGACGGATAAAATACAAAAGCTCCTGCGTGCGGCCCACGGCAAAGCTGGGGATGACGACATTGCCGCCCTTGTCGAACGTCGATTGCAGCACGGCGCTCAAATCGCCGATATAATCCGGTTTCGGGCCGTGGCTGCGGTCCCCGTAGGTGGATTCCATGACAAGGTAATCCGCGTGGCCCGGGTTGGACGGGTCCTTGATGAGCGGCTGATGGGTGTTGCCGATGTCGCCCGAGAAAACGATGATTTCCGGCGTGCGGCCCGGCTCCGCAATGCGCAGCGAGACGGACGCGCTGCCCAGCAGGTGCCCCACATCGGTAAAGCGCATCTCGATTTTGCCGGTCGGCCCGTCGAACAGCGTCTGCCACGCCTCATAGGGGCAGGGCACAAACTGCTTCATGACGTTCTGCGCGTCCTCGACGGTGTAGTCCGGCTCGATCATCTCGGCACCGCTGCGCATGGCCTTGCGGTTTTTCCACTCGGCCTCCTGCTCCTGAATGTGGGCGGAATCCTCCAGCATGATGGCGCAGAGGTCGCGGGTCGCATCGGTGGTATAGATGGGGCCGCGGTAGCCGTTTTTGTACAGGTACGGGATGCGGCCCGAGTGGTCGATGTGCGCATGGGTCAGCAGCAGTGCCTCATAGGTGCCGGGCGCGCAGGGCAGGTCGGCGTTCTCATACACGTCGCGGCCCTGCTCCATGCCGCAGTCGATCAGAAAGCGGTGTCCCGCCGCCTCCAGCTGTGTGCAGCTGCCGGTCACTTCCCGGTCAGCGCCTAAGAATGTGAGCTTCATGTGGGAGAACCTCCTTTATTTGGGGATGTTGCGGGTGGACCGGGAATGAGAGGCCACGGTCAGTTGCGGGCGGCATATATGCCGCCCCTACAGAACAGTGATTTAAAGCAGAGGCCATCGCGGGAACAGCAGCCGTTAAAAGCATCGGGGGTTCGGGGGAACACCCGACTCAAAAGTGGAGGAAGGCTCGGCGGCGTTAAGAACGGACAGTAATACTGCGTCCGTTTAGCCGCGTCTCCCGACCCCGTACTGCGGGGCCTCCGGCAGCACAAACTCTGTGGTAAAGTTGGCGGTCAGGTCGTTGATGTTCATCCGAACACTCCAAAAGACATCGCCGTAATCGCGCAGGACCGTGTACTCCGCACCCAGACCGGCCAGAGTCGCCGTGTCGGTGACGATGTAGACTACATCCCCCTCGGGGGCGTACTCGGTCAGACTGTTCTGGTAGACGCGGCTGACCGTGCCGCCGTCGGCCAGCGCCCGGGCGGCTTCTGCGGTGGTGCTGACCAGCTGAATGCGCGCTGTCGCGGGCAGGGCGGCCATCAAATCCCCGCGGGTGATCTCGCCGTATTCCGGCTCGGTCACGCCGCCCGCGAACGCCTCGACGGACGCCCCCTCCGGCAGACCCGTGGCCGGGTCATTTGTGACGATCTCGGCGTAGAGCGCCGCCAGATAGTTGCCGAAGCTGATGGTTTTGTTGGCGTCGGGGTTCGCCGCGTAGGTGAACAGCGGCGTGTAGAGGATGCTCTGGTCGTCGGCGTCCAGCGTGGCGATCTCCGCCGCGGCGCTGGTATAGGCGTCCGCACCGGCCTGCTGGGCCTCGTCTGCCGTCTCGGTGGGGGCGGTGGTGTCACTGCCGCCCACGGCCTCGGTGTCCTTGCCGGGGTCGGCGGCATCAGCGGCGGTGTCGGCCTGCGCGGCGTCGGCGGTGCTCATCGCCAGCCAGGTGGCGCGGCGGCTCTCCATCTCGGCAGCCGCCACAGGCTGCCGAAGCTCGACGCGGCAGCCGCCGCCCTGGGTAAAGACCAGGTCCAGCTGCGCCACGCCGGTCAACCCCAGGTCCGCGCCCAGCACGTTCGTGCCGTTTTCCGCCGTTGTGCCGTCAATAATAGCCGTCACGCCCTGGCTCAGCAGGGCCTTCTGCCAGTCGCCCGCCGGGGCGGTGGAGACAATCGCAAGGATGGCATCGCACCCGGCGTTCTGCAGGGCGGTGATCTGCTCGGCGGCGGTGTCGTTCCAGTCGCGGGCCGTGATGAACTCCCCGTTGGACGCCGAGATGACCGCAGCCTGCGCCGGGTCGTTCAGCACAAAGAAGCCGATTTTATACCCTGCGCGCTCCACGACGGTGTAGCGGCCATTGGTCACACGGTTGCGGCTCCAGCTTGTGGAGCGGTAGAACACAGCGGTGCCCTCGTTGTTCAGCAGGTTGGACGCCAGCGACGGGCCGCTGCCCATGTTGGCATCGCTGACCAGGCGGGTCGTGCCGTAGGCAAAGTCGGTCAGCGCCATGGCGTGCAGGTCGTACCCCGCTGCCGAGAACGCCGACAACATATCCATGCCGCCGGTCAGGCTGGCGCTCTCGGTGCCGTGCAGGCTGTCGCCCGCGTCCAGCAGGATGGAATCCGGGGCCGCGCCCTTGAGCGCGGCGGCGTCCGCCAGCGTGGCGCGGTCCCCGCGCAGGCCCGCCGTGGCAAAGATTGGGACCGTGATGTCCCCGACCCGCACGCGGCAGGTCAGGCTCTCGGTGCCGTCGGCCAGCGTGGCCGTGATCGTGCATTCCCCGCTGTCGGTGCGGGCGCGGACCGTGCCGTTTTTGTCCACGGTGGCCACGGTCTTGTCGCTCGTCGTCCAGTAGACCCTGCGTCCGCCGTCCTTCTCGCCCGGCTCGTTCGTCGCCAGCGTGGCGTAGGCGTCCTTGCCGTCCATGTGCAGCTCGTCAGTGTAGGTATCGTTCAGGAGCACCGGCGCGGCGGTCTTGCCGTTGCAGGCGGACACACCGGTAAATTTGAACGGTCTCATGACAAAATCCAGATCCACCGTCTCACTCTGGACGCCGTAGTCCGCGCCCGGGGCGCTGAAGGTGCACTGCCACATATCGTAGTTGCCCGCGTAGTCCAAATCGTCGGAGAACCGCGCGATCCAGAGGTTGTCGCGCCATTTGTCAAAGGCGGGATCCGTCATGCGGGCACGTACCCAGTTGCGGGAGGCATACAGCCCCTGCGCACCGGTGTAGCCGTACTCGGTCAGGCGGTCAAAGAACGCCTGCGTGATCTCGGCCATCTCGGAGGGGAAAACGCCGCTGATGTACTTATCCTCGAGGTCGTAGTAGACCGGGTAGCTCAGCCGGTAGGGCGCGGCGGTGTAGTCGTCCAGCCCTTCCTGCGGCGGGGCGGTCAGGCCCAGCAGCCGCGCGACGTGGTCGGCCTCGCTGCGGGCCTCCTCCACCGTCGTAGCGTAGGAATAAAGGTACGCGCCGAACGGGATGCCCAGCCGGGTGCATTCGTCGGCGTTGCGCCGCCACTGGGGGTCATCCTGCGCCCAGTTTTCCTCCTGGCCGTCCCACTCGCCGCCGAAACCGCAGCGGATGATGGCAAAGTCGATGCCGGCAGCCTTTGCCTTTTCCCAGTCGATCTCGCCCTGGAACTTGGATACGTCCATGCCTTTGAGCACCGCGGCGGGCATGGCCCGGCCGCTTGTGTTGAAGTAGTAGCCCAGATCGTTCTTCTGCCAGGCCGCGGCGGGCGTGCCGAAGTCCGCCTCGGCGGGGCCTTTCTCCTCTGCCGAGCAGCGCACCAGCACCACCGACACAATGACCACGACCAGCAGGCAGAGCAAACACAGCCCCAGCACAAGGCGGCTGCGGCGGCGTTTGGCGCCGGGACGTTTCTTTTTCTTCGGCGGCGGGGGCGCGTCGGGGCGCGGGGCCGCTTGCCCGGCCTGCGGGGCGGGCGCAGCCGTCCGGGCAGGGCGGCGGTAGACTTTGCGTTCTTCTGGCACGGTGCGTTACCTCTCTTGGGCAGATTTTATGCTGTGGATAGATACTATTAGTGTAGCATTTTGTCGAAGAAATTACAATCGGAAACGCGGGATATTGGGGAATTTTACAGAATAAAAAAGCGGCGGCCAGCTTCCTGACCGCCGTTCTTTGCCTTTTCCCTCGGGGACAGACTCCCCCGATACGGGGGAGGTGGCGCGCAGCGCCGGAAGGGGTGCGGTTGCCCCGCAGGGTCGGATGAGGGCAAAGTTACCGGAATCGACCATTTTACGGGATGCCACAATAACTCTGCCCTCATCAGTCAGCGGACGGGGCCGCTGCCAGCTTCAGTCTCCGCGCTAAGAGCCGCCTCCGGCGGTTGCGCTTCGACACGCGCCTGCGGGCGCAGCCCCGAGGGGGAAGCCTTAGGCAACCACTCCCTGCACGTCCAAAAATAATACGGCACCTCAAACGCCAGCATGACGCACCAGCCGAAGGCACAGGCAAAGGCGATGCCGGGCAGGCCCACCCGCGGGGCCAGCACCGCAGCAGCGGCAGCGCGCAGCCCCGCCTGTAAGCAGGTGCCGATCAGCGTCGTCGTCATCTTACCCATGCCGCGGTAAAAGCCCTGGAAACCGTTCGTCAGCGCGGGCAGGGCGTAGAACACCGCCATCCAGCCCAGATACGTGCTGCCCAGTGCAATGACGTCGGCGGCCCCCTCCCCTGCCACAAACAAGGACAGGATGCCCCGGCGCAGCAGCAGCGTCAGGCTGCCCATCAGCAGCCAATAGCCCAGCTCCAACCGCAGGCCCACCGCAAAGCCGCAGCGGATGCGGGCGGTCTGCCCGGCACCGCGGTTCTGGGCAATGTAGGTCGTAATGGCCGTGGCAATGCTCTGCTCCGGCGTGAAGGCAAAATCGTCCACCCGCGTGACCGCGTTGAACGCCGCGATAGCCCCGACCCCCAGCGCGTTGACCTGCCCCTGAATGAGCACCTTGCAGATCGGCTGCACGGCCTGCTGCACCGCCGTCACCGCGCCGTAGCGCAAAATCGGTCCCAGCAGGTCGCGGCGGATGCGCCACTGCCCGTGCCCGGGGCAGAGCTCCGGCACGCGGCGTGCCATGTAGACGGCGGCCAGCAGCGCGCTGGCGGCCTCGGCCACGACAGTGGTCACGGCGCTGCACACAATGCCGAAACCCAGCCCGCCAATTAAAATGAGATCCAGCACCGCGTTGAGCACGGCGGAGAACGCCAGGAATTTCAGCGGCGTTTTGCTGTCGCCGACACTTTTCAGGCCCGCCGCCAGCGCGTTATAGAAAAACGTGAACGGCGCGCCCAGGAACGTGATGCGCAGGTAGATGCCGGTGATGCCAAAAATCGAGTCCGGCACGGCCAGCGCGCGCAGGATCCACGGCGTCAGCGCACAGCCCAGCGCCGCGGCGGCACAGCAGAGCGCCGCGCCGAACAGCAGCGTCGTTGCCAACGTCTCTTTTAAGCGGGCGGTCCGCTTTGCGCCGAACGCCTCACTCATCAGTACGCCCGCGCCGATGCACAGGCCGCTGATGGCCAAAATCACCAGATTCATGACCGGCCCGGCCACGCCCTCGGCGGCCAGCGCGTCCTGCCCGATGAACCGCCCTGCGATGATGGAATCCACCGCATTGTACGCCAGCTGCATCCAGTTCCCCAGCAGCAGCGGCACCGCATACAGAAAGAGGTGCCCCAGCGGGGCACCCTTGGTCATATCTCGCATCATTATCAGCTCTCAAAACGGAAAATCTGCCACCTTCAGCGTGACAACGCCGTCGATGGTCTGGATACAGCCATCTGCCGGGTAGTTGGGCATGGCCTTGAACGCGTCGGAATTGCTGATGGCACGGACAGTCTCGTCCGCGCATTCGTTGAGCTGGACGCCCAGCTCGTCCCACACCAGCACATACCAGCCGTGGGCGTTGAACGTCGGGTCGAAGGAGAGCGGGCCGAACTGCGCCAGTTCCCCGGCCATAGGCTTGAGCGGGGATTCATCCGGGTACGCGCCGCGCTTCGGCTCGCCCAAGATCACGACCTCGGCGCCGTTCTGGTAGTCGGCGTTTTCTTCCAGCCGGGTACACAGGCGGTTGGCGAGGTTCACAACTGTGGTCTTTTGTTTCAGCATGACCGCCGCGTCGTTGTTGACCTGCACGGCAAACCCGCGCAGCAGCACCGCGCAAAACGCCGTGCAGAGCGCCATTCCCCAGGAGAACGCCCGTTCCGTCAGTGCGGGAGCCGCGTCGATCACGGCGATGGCAAACGGCACCACGATGGCCAGCGAGCCCGCCATCCGCAGCGCCACAGTGGCCCCGGTGTTGATAACGTCGGTCACATTGGCTGCGGCGGGCAGCAGGGCCACCAGTACCACCGCCGCAGCGGCGGCCTTGCGGTCGTGCAGCACGACGAGCCACCGCAGCCCGGCCAGTGCCGCCAGCACAAACAGCAGCAGGTAGCCCGCGATCTGCCCATAGTGGTTTTGGGCAATGCCGTGGGTGAAGAAGTAGGCGTAAAAATCAAAGTAGGCGTTTTTCAGGCCTAACGGCAGATTGCGCAGTGTCTCCATTCCCACGGTGTTGATACCGTTGATGCCGGATAGGCCCACATCGTACAGCCGCAGGAACAATTTTAAAATCAGCATATACAGCGCCGCACCGCTGCCGCCCATCAACACCATGCGCAGGGCAGTCAGGCCGGTGGCCTGCCATTCGCCGGGGCGGCGCAGAACGGCCAGAAGCAGCAGCATGACGCACAAGCCCGCCGCTGTGCCCAGATTGGCCTGATACATTCCCAGCGCGAACGCCAGGCAGACCGTACCCATCAGCCAGACAAACCGCACGCCGCAGACGACGGATCGCACGGCCAGCACCGCTAGCAGGAAAGACAGCGCATAGGACACACTGCAATAGTGGTAGGTTTCAACTTCCGCTACATAGGGCGCACAGACCAGTGTAAGTGGGATAAGATATTTTGCCACACGGCTGCGCACAGCAAACAAATCCGTTAGCAGCACTCCCGCCAATGCGTAGAGGAACAGCATCAGCAATGCCGAAAGCGCAGGCTGATTGATGCCGCCGCGCAGCATATCCACCAGGCGCAGCGCCCAACGCCCCTGCTGTGTCTCCCAATACAGATGCTCGGGCCATCCATCGGCAGTGTACAGTGCACCGATGTGCACGGCATCAAAATTGCCGAGTTGGTTAGCATAAATCGTGTAATGTACGCCGCAACCGACCAACAGCGCCACGACCAGCGGGCGGAAGTTTTTCGCCCACCACAGGCTCACTTTTTTCTGCCAGTCCATCGTTTATTTTTTGTCCTCTTCGGTCTCGGCGACGATGTAGATGGGACGGTGCTTGACCTCCAGGTAGGTCTTGGCGAGGTACTCGCCCACAATGCCGGTGCAGAACAGCTGGACGCCGCTGCACAGCAGAATGATGCAGACCATGCTGGGCCAGCCGGAGGTCGGGTCGCCGAACATCAGCGCACGGACGACGACAAAGAGGATGCCGATGAACGCGAGGATGCAGAACAGCACGCCCGCCCCCGCCGCGATCAGCAGCGGCGTGGTGGAGAAGCCGACGATGCCCTCGATGGAGTACTTGAACAGGCCCCAGAAATTCCACTTGGTCGTACCGGCGACGCGCTCGATGTTCTCATAGTCGAACCACTTGGTCTTGAAGCCGACCCAGCTGAAAATGCCCTTGCTGAAGCGGTTGTACTCGGCCATGCTGAGCACAGCGTCGGTCATTTTGCGGCTCATAAGGCGGAAATCCCGCGCACCGTCGACAATTTCCGTATCTGACATCTTGTTGATGATCTGGTAGAACTTGCGGGCAAACCAGCTGCGCAGCGGCGGCTCGCCCTTGCGGGTCGTGCGGCGGGTGGCGGCGCAGTCGTACTCGCCGGTCAGCAGCGTGTCCAGCATCTGCGGCAGCAGCGCGGGCGGGTCCTGCAGATCGGCGTCCATCGTGGCGACGTAATCCCCCTTGGCGGCCTGTAAACCCGCGTAGATACCGGCCTCCTTGCCGAAGTTGCGGCTGAACGAGACATACCGCACACGGGGGTCCTGCGCGTGCAGCTCACGCGCGACGCGCAGCGTGCCGTCGCGGGAGCCGTCGTCCACAAAGATAAACTCAAACTCCGCGCCGTGGCTGGCTTTCATCTCCGCCGCCACGCGGGAGGCTTCTTTATAAAAAAGCGGCATCGCTTCTTCTTCATTGTAACAGGGTACGATCAGACTGATGAGCATGGTGCGACCTGCTTTCGTCAAGAAATTTAGTATCTTTTATTATACCGTAGTTGACGGAGTTTGTAAACAGGGACTATTGAACCACGTGCGCTTTGTTAGGGGCGGCGAAATATTTGCATCGCAATAGCGGCAGCATCATCGGAGGGGTCAAGACCCCTCCCTACAGTACCGCGTTCACGGGTGCTTTGTAGGGAGCGGTCTTGACCGCTCCGGGGAACTTTGCGGCAGCCGCCCACCAAAAAAGGCAGAGCCTTCGCTCTGCCTTAGAGTGCTTATAAAATTTTAGCCTTTGACCGCGATATTGACCAGCTTGCCCTTGACATAGATCTCCTTGGCAATGGTCTTGCCGGCGATGGCCTCGGCTACGGCGGGCTCGGCCTTGGCGGCGGCGATGGCGTCCGCGTTCTCGATGGCGGCGGGCACCTTGATGCGGGCCTTGACCTTGCCGTTGACCTGCACGGCGATCTCAATCGTCTGCTCGACGCACTTGGCCTCATCGTAGGTCGGCCAGGCGTGGTAGGCCAGCTGCTCGGTGTGGCCCAGCTGCTGCCACAGCTCCTCGGTCATGTGGGGCGCAAACGGGTTCAGCAGCTGCAGCAGCAGCTCGTACTCGGCCTTGGTCGCACCCCCCTGATCGCTCAGTGCGTTGACGTAGATCATCAGCTGGGCAATGGCGGTGTTGGCCTTCAGCGCGTCAATGTCCTCACCGACCTTCTTGATGGTGCGGTTGGCAACGGCCTCCAGCTCGGGGCGGACGCCCTCGCCGGGAACGAGCTTCTCGCTCATCGACCAGATCTTATCGAGGAAGCGCTTGCAGCCCTTGATGGAGGAGGTGTTCCACGGGGCGGCCTTCTCAAAGTCGCCGATGAACATCTCATACAGGCGCAGCGTGTCGGCGCCGTACTCGTTGACCACATCGTCGGGGTTGACGACGTTGCCGAGGGACTTGGACATCTTGACGATGGGGTGCTCGGCCATCTCGCCGTACTTCTCGACAAGGGCCTTGCGCGCGCCCTTCTCGTCGCCGTACTCGGCCAGCAGGCGCTTGCGCGCGGCATCGGGCTGGTTCTCAAAGGCATGGGGGTTCAGGCCCAGGATCATGCCGTGGGAGGTACGCTTCTGGTACGGCTCCTTGGTGGGCACAACGCCGATGTCATACAGGAACTTGTGCCAGAAACGGCTGTACAGCAGGTGCAGGGTGGTGTGCTCCATGCCGCCGTTGTACCAGTCCACAGGGCTCCAATACTCGAGCGCCTCCTTGCTGGCGATGGCGTCGTGGTTCTTCGGGTCGCAGTAGCGCAGGAAGTACCAGCTCGAACCGGCCCACTGGGGCATGGTGTCGGTCTCGCGCTTGGCGGGGGCACCGCAGCAGGGGCAGGTCGTGCTGACCCACTCGGTATGGCGCGCCAGCGGGCTTTCGCCGTTCTCGCCCGGCTCAAAGTCCTTGATCTCGGGCAGGCGCAGGGGCAGCTCGCTCTCGGGCAGGGGCACCCAGCCGCACTTGTCGCAATAGACCATGGGGATAGGCTCGCCCCAGTAGCGCTGGCGGCTGAACACCCAGTCGCGCAGCTTGAAGTTGACCTGCTTGTGGCCCTTGCCGTTCTCCTCGAGCCAGGCGTACATCTTGTTCTTGGCATCCTCAACGGACAGGCCGTTCAGGAAGTCGGAGTTGACGAGCGTGCCGGTGGCCACGTCGGTGAAGGCCTCCTTGTCGAGGTCGCTGGGCACAGTGCCCTTGACGACCTCGATGATGGGCAGGCCGAACTTTTTGGCAAACTCCCAGTCGCGGGTGTCGTGGGCGGGCACGGCCATGATGGCGCCGGTGCCGTAGGTTGCCAGGACGTAGTCGGAGATAAAGATGGGGATCTCCTTGCCGTTGACGGGGTTGATGCCCTTGACGCCCTCGACGACAATGCCGGTCTTTTCCTTGTTCAGCTCGGTGCGCTCGAAGTCAGACTTGCGGGCGGCCTCCTCCTGATAGGCGGCAACGGCGTCGGCGTTCTTGATCAGGCCCGCATCGACCCACTTTTTGATGAAGGCGTGCTCGGGGCTGATGACCATGTAGGTCGCGCCGAACAGCGTGTCCGCGCGGGTGGTGTAGACCGTCAGGGTGTCGCCCGCGGTGGTGTCGAAGTTGATCTCGGCGCCGTGGCTGCGGCCGATCCAGTTGCGCTGCTGGGTCTTGACACGGTCGATGTAATCGACGTCGTCCAGGTCGTTGATCAGGCGGTCTGCGTAGGCCGTGATCTTCAGCATCCACTGGCTCTTGTTCTTCTGGACAACGGGGCTGCCGCAGCGCTCACAGACGCCGTTGACGACCTCCTCGTTGGCCAGAACGACCTTGCAGCCGGTGCAGTAGTTGACGGTGGTCTCCTTCTTGTAGGCAAGGCCCTTCTTGAACAGCTGGATGAAGATCCACTGCGTCCACTTGTAGTACTCGGGGTCGGTGGTGTTGATCTCGCGGTCCCAGTCAAAGGACAGGCCCAGTGCCTTGAGCTGGCTCTTGAAGCGGGCCACATTCTGGGCGGTGACGATCTCGGGGTTGATGTGGTTTTTCAGGGCGTAGTTCTCGGTAGGCAGGCCGAAGGCGTCCCAGCCCATGGGGTACAGGACGTTATAGCCGCACTGACGCTTTTTGCGCGCGACGATGTCCAGCGCGGTGTAGCTGCGCGGATGGCCGACGTGCAGGCCCGCGGCGGACGGGTACGGGAACTCGACCAGTGCATAGAATTTAGGCTTGGAATGGTCGATCTCCGCATGGAAGGTCTTTTCGTCCTCCCACACCTTCTGCCACTTGGCTTCAACAGCCTTGTAATCATACTTCATGTTTGTAATCAGCTCCAGACTTTATCCAAAATACCGTTGCTTGGGGGCGTATGCTTTTAAGGTACTTCCGGTACAAACCCTCTCAGTCAGGGCATTCGCCCTGCCAGCTTCCCCGAGGGGGGAGCTTTTCTGCCAACTTTCCCTATTGCGCCGCAATAACGGAGCGGGTTCTGCCAGAAGCAAACCTTTTTGCCTTAATTATTCAATGCTGCTATCCGGGGTCAGGTACTCCGAGATGTCCACCGGCTCGCCGTCTGCCCACAGGTGCTCCAGATCATAGTAAGCGCGGCTGTTGGGCACAAAGACGTGCACGATGACGTTGGAGTAATCCAGCAGCACCCAGTTCTTGGAGTCGTAGCCCTCCGTGCTGTAGGGCTCCAGACCCTTCTGGGAAAGCTCGTACTCCACCTCGTCGGCCAGAGATGCCACCTGCGTGGTGGAGGTACCAGAGGCGATGACGAAGTAATCGGTCAGGACGGTCAGGCTTTCCACCTTGAGCACCCGCACATCCTGTGCCTTTTTCTTGTCCAAAATCTTGGCGATCTCAATGGCAAGCGCCTTGCTGTCGTTGAAGTTCTCCATATGTTTTTCCTTTCTGTCAGTTTCAGTTTGCGGAGCCTGCCGCCTGACCATCGGTGGTAACAGCGCCTTCAAGGTCTGTATCGCCGCTCAGGATGGCATCGTCCGACTCCTTATCGATGCGGCCCATATACTGCACGTTGGCATCGGTGGATGCACTGCCGTGGGGCCACTCGTCGGTGACAAGGTTCATTTCGCTCACATCAATGGGGCCGGTGTAGGTGCAGAAATACTGGTTGAGCAGGTTTGCAATGGAACCCGCATCCGGCACCACGCAGGAGTAGCCGGCAAAGGTGTCGGTCTTGCCCACGTTGGGCACGCCCATGAACACCGGTGTCTGCGCCAGAATGATGTTGGAGCTGTCGAGCTTAAGGAAGGACACCACCAGCTTTGCAATGGTGGAAATGTCCATATCCGTCTTGATATAGTTCTTGAACACCAGCGGCAGCTGGTTCAGGATATCGGTAACGCCCATGGCGCGGGCACGCTTGAACAGGCCGGCATAGAAATAGCGCTGCATGTTCAGGCGGTCGATATCGGAATTGGCGTAGCCGTCGCCGTGGCGGCAGCGCACAAAGAACTCTGCCGATGCACCGTTCAGATTGCGGTAGCCCTTGAGCAGCTTGCTGCCGCCGTAGGACATATCGTGGGGGATATACACCTCGATGCCGCCGAAGTTATCCACCATTTCCACCAGTGCCTGCATGTCCACCGTCACATAGTAATCGATGGGCAGCCGGAACTGGTCGTAGATGACATCGGCCAGAGCGGCGATGCTACCGCCGTTGGAGATTGCCACCGAGTTGATCTGATAATTCGTGGCGGCGTAGGTCTTGCCATTGGAAAGGGTGATCTTTTTGTTCTTGGTGGTGACAAGGCTGTTGCGGGGGATCTGCAGCATCCGCAGTGCACCGTTCTTGATGTCGAACTGCACGTACAGGATCATATCGGTCATGCCGTCGTTGGAAGTGGGGTCGTTGGAATAATTGCGGCCCTCTTCATAGTCGATGCCGCAGACCAGAATGTTCACCACATCGCCCTTGTATTCCTCGTCTGTCTTGACCTCTTCCTCAATGGTAGGGGTGCTGTCGTCCGGACGGATGCTGTCCTCCACCTTGTTCACAAGGCTGACGCCGTACACCACCACACCGGAGATCACCGCGATGATGGCCATGACCACTGCAAAAGGCAGCCAGAGGGGCATTTTCTTTTTCTTTTTGCGGCGGCGCGGCGGTTCATACTGTCCGCTGCCCTGTGCCGGACGGCGGGGCGGCTCATTGTGTGCACCGCCTGTGCTCTGCTTTGCATCCGTGCTGGACGCGGCGTGACGCGGTGCAGCCGCTGCCGGATCCGGCCGGCTGAGAGAACGCGAAGTATTGATATGGCGTGGCGTCTGGCTCATGCTTTTTTGTATCCTCCAGATTTTCACAGTCGTGCAAAAGGTTCTCTGCAAGACCTGTCATAGTCTTTAGTATAACATTGTCCGGCAGAATCTGCAATCTGTTTTCTGCATCCGGTCAGAGACCTTTGCTTTCTGCCGTTCCTTCCATTTCATTCTGCCCGCTGCCGGCCAGGATATCCTCATAGGCCGCCTTGGACATCGGGTCCAGAGGCTTGCCCTGCGAGAGCACGAAATCGTTGGTCTGCTTTAGTGCGGCCAGCATGGCGGCATCCAGATCCTTTTTTTCCAGCTTGCGCAGCTTTTCCACGCCGGACCAGTCCCGTTCAGCGCTGGTCATATCGGCCAGATAC